>Ga0066861_10000321_pt1 | contig 14489 bp, 10 predicted proteins | sample ETN02SmetaG_3_FD_66434 | JGI IMG/M metagenome (GOLD analysis project Ga0066861, IMG submission 66434) | Marine microbial and viral communities from oxygen minimum zone, Eastern Pacific Ocean - ETNP2014F10-02SV257 | ecosystem: Environmental > Aquatic > Marine > Oceanic ... | reverse complement strand
CCCCCCCCCCACACCCACCCACCACCACCGATGGCGGCGTGCGCGCGCCGTCGACGTCGGCAGAATCGCGCGCGTTCGTCGTCGAGACGACGAGAGGAGACGCACGCGAGCGACCGAGAGAGACACACGCGTCACGCGCAGACGATCCAATCCATCATGGACGGTGCGAACGACGCCGGTGCGACGAACGCGTCGAGATTATACGTCGGTAACATCCCTTGGAGCACCACGGTGGAGGATCTTCGCGATCTCTTCACCGATTGCGGGGGCGTTCGAGACGTGGACATTCCCACGGGGCGTCAGGGTCGAAGCCGTGGGTACGGGATCGTGGAGTTTGCCACGGAGGCCGACGCGCTCGCGGCGGTGAGTCGCATGGACGGTACGTGCGGCGCGGAAGCGTCGGATCGCGGGATCTCGCGGGATCGCGGGATCGCGGATCATCATCGGCGCGCGGCGGCGCGAGAGATTAATGAATTGAAGTCGATGACTGTTTGTGAATTGCGTGCGTGATTGGTGACTGACGAGAGTGATCGAACGTCGATGCGTGACGCAGGCACCCCGCTCGGTGATCGCACGATCACGGTTCGTGAGGATAAGGCGCCGACCAAGTCGGCGGGCGGAGGGAAAAAGTTCAACTCGACGGTGCTCGGCGAATCCCCGGCCGGGGGCGACGGCTGCCGATGCTTCTTCGGGAACCTCGCGTGGGAGACCACGGAGGAGACGCTCACGTCTCACGCGGCGACGTTCGGTATGACTGTCGTGCAGTGTGAAGTCGCTCGTCAGAGCGGTGGTCGCTCCAAGGGCTGGGCGTTGGTTGATTTCGCCACGCCGGAGGAGGCGCAAAACGCGATCGAACAAATGCACAACTCGGAGATTCAAGGCCGATCCATCATCGTGCGCGTCGAGCGTCCGGGCGCGGGTCAAAAGAGCGCGCGCGTTGAGACTCGTCCGGAGAACTCAAGCGGTTTGCAAATTGTCGTTCGTAACTTGCCGTGGACGACGACGAGCGAGGACCTTCGTCAAGTGTTCCAACAAGTCGGCAACGTCGTCAACGCCGTCGCCGTGTGCCACGCCGATACGGGCCGCTCCAAGGGTTGGGGTACCGTGCTCTTCGAGACCCGTGAGCAAGCGCAAGCGGCGATCCAAGGTTTCAACGGCGTCGAGTTGGAGCACCGACCGATGCAAATCAAGATCGATCGTTACGACTAAGCGATCGTTTTACTTTTTCGTAAAGTAGAGCGAGCGAAGACAAGTTTTTGAAAGAAGAAAGAAAGAAAGAAAGAAAGAAAGAAAGAAAAGCATCACGGTATCTGTTAAAGAGCGAGAAATTACAACGTACGGCCAAAGACATGGGCAGCGTGGTATGGAGTAGAGAAGAGAAGAAGAAGATGACTTGAGAGGAGAGTGAGCAAAGTAAAACAACCACCGTTTAGTTGAGTCGAGAACGCGTTTGAGAGAGCGCGTTTCGAAGGCAAAGCGAGGCGCGGATGGGTCACCGCCTTAAAACGTCAGCGAATCGTCTGTTTCACAAGCGAACATAGTTTGTTGAATTCTACGTATCACTGAATCATAATTACAATCAATCAATCAATCAATCCCAGTCGCTATCCCTACTGAAACTACGACGCTCCCCGTCTCGTCGCGAACGCTTGGAGGCGTCGTCGCGGTCGCCTCCGCCCTCGCGACGCTTGCGCTCCTTTTCTTGTTCCCGTCGAAACACCTTGGCGATAAATTTGACGAAAATCTCGCGCGCTTCCTCGCGAGGCGCGTTCTTCCACGCCTCGTCGTGTCGATACAGCTTTTCCGCCTTTTCCCACGTCGTGTCGCCGAATAATTCTCGCGCCTTGTACCCGTCTCGCAATAAATCCTCAAAGTCGTCCAACTTATTTTCGATGTCCTCCTCGATGTCGTCGATCAAGTCCTCGAACAACTCGCGTGGACGAGATCCCTCGACGTTTTCGCACATGTCCGCGTACGTCGGATCTCGCCGCACGCGCGGGTAGAAGGATTTCCACGACATTCTGGGCGCGATGACGCCGTCCTCTCGATACTCCTCGAGCTTGGCGACGAACGCCTCGCGATTCTTGCGTTCACGTCTCGTGCGCATCTTGCGCTCTCGGATGAATTTTGCGTCCTCTTCGCGATCGAGTTCGCGAATCACCTCTTCGAAGGCTTCCAATCTATCCAGCGGCTCGCACTGGACGCATCGCGCGTCATCCTTGACGACGTCGTAAATTTTTCTCCACAAGGTATCCGCCGCGACGCCGGCATCCATCAAACAATCCTTGAACGCCACCATGCGCTTCTTTCGCGTCTCTTGACGCTCGCGTTGTTCTCTGATTCGCAAATCTCGAGTGAAATCTTCAAACATCTCCGAGCGCTCGCGTCGATCCGTCACCGCGCGCCACCGAGGATCGTCTCGCAACCGTTCCTCGAGATCGCCGTCATGTTGCAGTCTCGAGCTCGACGTCAGTCCCAAGCTCTCCCTTCTCTCCTCGAGCATCGCTTTAAACGCCTCGCGAGCCTTCTTCTCCGCCATTCTCTTCGCCTCGCGCTCGATCTTCGCCCGCGCCATTTGATACTCGTTCAGACACTGCTTCCTTTCCCCGGTGGTGCGCAACGCGGAGAATCGCGCGTCCGACTTGGTTCGAAGCGTCACCTCGTCCCACTTCGTCGACGCTCGCACGCCGTGTTCGGCGAGCATCTTCTTAAACGCACTCTTCGCCTCCTCGATCGACCCGGCGCGTCCCGCGCTTCCCGTCTCCGCCGCGCGTCCCGCGTCCTCCCTCTCCGCCGTCTCCGTCGCCCGCTCCCCCGATCGACGTCCCTCCGCCCTTCGCACCGCCTCCCACACCGCCAAAATCTCCTTCGGCGTCTCCCAAGTCGTCTCTCCCGTGACATCGTGCGCCCAATACGTCCTCGCCGTCCCGCTCGCGTCCGCCGCCGCCGAGAACCGTCGCCAGCGCGTCGACGCCTCGGCGCGCTCCGTCGCGCTCATCAACGCCTCCGGCTTCTCGTACGTGCTCTCTCGCGTTCGAGAGTTGTGATAATACGTCCGTCCATCCGGCGCCTCGTGCGTCTCCCACTCCCCGCTCGCGCTCGCGTCCGCGCCCCCCGTCGTCGTCGTCCCTCGACGATCGTCCCCGAGTCCGCGCCCATCGCCCTCGCGCGTCATCCAGTGCGGAAGCGCGGACGCGCGACCTCGTCCGAGACCCGACATGCGCGTCTCCACCCCTTGGTCCCTCGCGCGCGCGCGCGCGACGTCGCGCGCGGCGTCACAAAGTGTGGGCGCGCGCGACGATCGATGTCGGTCGGCGGCGAACGCGATCGCGATGATGATCCCTCTCGCGCGTCCACCGCGCGAGTCCTTCGTTACAAGCCGTCTACGGAGTCACGCCTCCTCGTCTTCTTCTTCTTCCTCGTCGTCCTCCTCCTCGTCGTCGTCGCCCTCACCGTCGTCGACGCCCACGCGCGCGTTCAATCGCGCCATGCACTTCGCTTTACTCTCCACCACCGCGCGCTCGAGCCCGTTCGCGACGTCGACGTCGACGTCGACGGCATCCACGGTCGCGTCTTCGCCGCGCGTCTCCACGCGAGACGTCACCGCGGGCGTCATGGTGCGCCGTCGACGTCGTCTCATTCATCCATCGACGTCAAAAAATCAATCGGCACACGCTCTCGCGCGCGTCGTCATGGTGCGCCCGCGCGCGCTCACCGCTCCGCTCGACGCCGACGACGGTGACGACGGTGAGGACGCGCTGGACGTCCCCGGATCGACGCGATGCGTCCTCGTCGGTCCGTCGACGTGCGGGAAGACGACCATGTTGCTTCGAATGTGCGCGCGGTTCGCGCGCGCGCATCCTCGCGCGCGCGTGCTGTACGTCGCGGAGCGCGGCGCGATGGATCGCGCGAGGATACACGCGTCGCGGGCGGAGCTCTCGAGCGAGGACGCGCGGGCGCTGGAGCGGATAGGGATCAAGTACGCGCGAGACGACGGGGACGTGCGCGCGTTGGCGTGTTTTCGACACGCGGCGCCGGCGAGCGAACAGCCGCGATTGGTCGTCGTGGACGATCTGGGGAGCATGATCGGACGGGGAGGAGGAGATCGAGTGTCGAGGGAGATCGCGTACGCGAGGACGCTGGCGGCGCTGCACGAGAGCGCGCGGGACGACGAGACGGGGGAGTCGCGGGCGGTGGTGGTGAGCGAACGCACGGACGGGGACACGGGGGCGGTGCCGATGCAGTACGTGTACTCGAAGTGGTTCGGGGAAGTGTTGCAGGTGCACGCGGTGGGAGAGGGGACGTGGGATCTCGTGAGCGCGAGGGATGGGGAGACGGTGAGGTATTCGACGAGTCGGGCGAGCGACGGTTGAGACGACTGAGAACGCGAAACGAGACGATGGCAGAGATAGCGATAGGAATAGCGATAGCGATGAAAACGTGAGATGATGATAATGCGCGTACGCGTGAATGTGGTTCGTGTACGCCTAGGGTGCTATGCGTCGCTACAACTGTTCTAAATAAATGCTCGCGCTCGCGACGCGTTCACGTCGTGAGTTCAATGCGCACGGGCGCGCGTTTGGGCTTACCGCTCTTGCTCGTCTGTTTGTGATAGCTACTGCTCCACGTCCCACCGTCCCTGGCGTAGTAGTCCATCGGATAGGGCGTGTTTTCTTCGCCCGGGGCGACACCTTGTTTCAACCACCAAGGCTCTGCGTTATCGAGAGCCACCTCAGCCTCGTAGGGCGTGAGCACCGGTCGCTCGAACTCCTCGCCCCAATCGATGGAGAGACGCGGACACGCGATCTGCACGAAGGCGTCCAGGCCCTTCAGGGACGCCATTTTGGCCGGATTCATCTCGCTAATCAAAAACACGACGTACTCGCGACCCTTCACGCGCATCAGGGACATCAAGTGTTCCAAAATGGCGGGATTTCCCTGGCGACCGAGCGTGCCCAAGACGATGCCGAACGATCTCGCGTCTTTGGCGCGCTCGACCATGCTCTTACGCACCGTACGCATCTCTTTATGGGCGTACTCTTCGCGAGTCAGAACGCGTTGGTACGGGTCGTACCTATACGCGGGCACCGTCGGATTCGCAATCATGATCGCCTCGAGATGGAATCGTCCATCCGCGACGAACACGATCGCGTCTTTGTCCTTGGCGTCCTCGATCACCGGCGCGGTGCATCCGAGGACTTCACCCGGAGACAGAGGTTTCGCCTGGGGCACGGCGAGCGACGGGTACTTTTCCGCCAACCGAGTCCTCGTTTCCTGAATCGCGCTCGCAAACTGAATTGTCCCCGCTAAGATTAAGCTCGAACCCGGCTTAAAATTGTGTTCCACGCACGCGCATAGGTGTCCGACGTCAAAGGAAATGTCCACGAAGACGTACAAACACTTCATCCTCGTGACGTCCACGGGCACCAGACACGAGTGTCCGTAGTGCACCAAGAAATCGCACCCCAACGACTCCGCCGTGTAATCGTCCACGCAACACGCCCCGTACGTGACGTCTCCGAGGATCACCACGTCTCGAACGCCCGCGAAGGTTTGAAATATATCCGCCAGCGTCGTCGCGTACAGCAACAAACCTTCGGGGAACTGCAGCGCCAGCGTCTTCACGTTCGCCTGTCGAAGTCTCCACACCGTCTTCTTCACCTCAAAGTCGTAATTCTCCGGTAAAACCTTCATCGCCGTCGTGAGTTCGACGTCGTTGGCGATCTCATCGGGTATCTGCGCGCGAAGAGGTCTCGTCAGCTCGAATGGTTCTCTCGGTGTCCCCGGAGCGCCGGCGGGGACGGGACGGACGCGCGCGAGGTCGAGTTCGAGTTGGAGTTCGAGGGCGCGAGTCTCACCTGGTTGCGCACGAAACGGCGCACCGGCGGTGCGGGCCGCGATTCGTCCAGCGCGGACGACGTCGACGGGGTCTGGTCGGTCATGGTCTGAGGCCGACGGCTGCGCGCAAAGCTGGAAAGTGGAAAGAATGCGTACGTTTCTATATTGAATGAACGGCTAATCAATGCGCTAAATCTTCATCTCTTGACGGCGCGCGCGCGCTCCAAGAGTTGATCTAAGCTAACGGGCATCCAGTCTCCACCGATGGAGGCTCGAATGGACTCGCGAGCGGCGTCGACGACGACGTTGACGCCGCCGAACGAGTACACGGCTAAACCGTCGTGTCGACGGCCGGAGGCATTGGGAATGAAGTCTATTTCGTGCGCGTTTGCGAAGTCTTCGATCGCTTCCTTGAGCGTCATCGTGCTCTCGTCCGTCGGATGCGCGGGTTGACGCTCCTTCGCCTTGGGCGCGGCGGGCTGCGGGGCGGCAACGCCGGGCACGACGACGCCCTCGCCCGTGGCGGCTTGATTCATCATGTCCAGGGCGACGTTCAGCTGCGCGCGCATGCGCTCGTGACTGAGAAGCTCTTCGGAAAAGACCGTCTTCCATCCCATGTACCACTGGGCGACTTCGTCCAAGTCGACGTTGCTCGACGTGAGCCACGTGTGCAACGCCGCGTGCCACTTGCGGAAAAAGTGTTGCTCGAGCATCGTGATGAACGCGCCGGGGCCGAGCATGGTCTCCCACTTCAAGACTGACTTGAGTGAATCCAAGATTTGATTGGATGGATCGATTTGAAGCATCGCCAGGGCTTCTTCGAGCTTCGGCGTGATGCAACGCCGCATGAGCGACGACCAGTCCTTGGGCTCAAACACCTGCTTCCACGGTTTCAAAAGCGTCAGAGCGCTCTCGTCGGTCGCCTCCCACATCGTCAGAGCCACCGTGAACTTTTGACGAATGGAGGGATACAAATCCTTGAGGTTCTTGTGAAGGAGGGGTAACCACGGATGGAACCACACGTGGAGCGCGACGTGCTCCTTCGTCGGTTCCCACTCGCCGACACGGCGTTGAAGCCTCGGTAGGACCAACGCGTGAGTGACTTCGCGACTCAGGGCTTCAGGTATAACGCCGGACCAAGCCTCGACAAAATCCAAAATCTCAGTCGCCTCCGTCGGATCCCATTTCGACGTGATGGCGGGCCGAAGTCTCGCGAGCATCGGATCGCGGAGCAAGTCTTCGTAAGAATCTTCGTCAAACACCGCCTGATACTCATCGGGAACGAATTCAGGCGACAGTAACGATCGCCAGACTTTCAATTCTTCTAATCCACGCGTCGGATCGCTCATTGGATCCCAATCCTTGTACATGGAGCGGACGTATGGCGTCGCGTGTGAGAGCGCCAAGCGATTGAGACGGTGTCCGTAATATTCCTTGGGAAATTGTTTGACGACTTCCATCCACGACTTGGTGAGCGTACCGAATTCCTCGGTCGTACCACACGATTGTGCGGCGGCATTGCACTTCTCGACGAGCGCCAGCGCGCTCTTCACGCGCGCAGCGAGCTCATCGTGCGCGGCGGCTTGCTTGGACAAGCGCACCTTTTCGCGACGCAAGATTTCCAGAGTATCTTTTTCGCTTCGAATCTTGCCGTCGAGCTTCGTTATATCGCTCTCGGCCAAGTCGACGACGAGTTTCAAATTGTGTTGAAGCTCTGGAAGCATCAGATCTTCCTCCTCCGTTCGCGCGACGGATTTGTGGAGCTCACCAGCCTTGACGACGGTGGCGTGCGCCCCTCGCATGTCGATTATGTTAAGCCTCTCCAACGTCTGCGCCGGGGAGCCATTCTCTTGTTCCTCCGCTAAAACCTCCTCCGCCGTTTTGTATTCACGCTTCTGACGACGCAACTCGTTTCGCTTCTTCCACATCGATTGCTCTCGCGCCTTTTTCTCCTTTTCTCGTGCCTTGGTCGCCTCGTCGAGGTCCATCTCGTCTTCGCTATCCTCTTCGTCCTCATCTCCGCGCTTCGTCGTGCGAGTGGGGTCGTTGACGTTCTCCTTAAAGTTGTTGAAACCCATGCCCATGTTTCTGGGTCGAAGCTGAGTCTCCAGTGCGCGAGAGATGCCGCTCGCGCCCTTACCCAAACCTTCGCCCTTCTTGTAACCCATCTTTTGCAACAGTTTCATCCCGATCCCCTTGGTGTGTTTCTCGAACGAACCGACGTCCTCCGCTCCGGCTCGTCTCCCTCCACCTTCCCTTCGAGAACTCGTGCCCGCGAACGCGCGCTCGTTCTCTCTGTTCCTCGCCCGAGCCGCCTTTTCTTCCGCCTTGCGTTTCTCCGCCGCCTTCTTACGTTCCTCTTCGGCCATTCGCTTACGCTCCGCAGCGCCGGCGACGAGTCTACGCGTCGTGAAAAACAAATAGCGTTCACTCGTCAGTCTTCTCTCCCCCGCGTCGTTCGCTCGTTCGCGCGCGTCATCGTCTTCATCCTCTCGCGCGCACCTCTGTCCAAACGACGAGGGCAACAAGTCGTCGTCGTCATCCTCGTCGTCGTCTTCCTCGTCGTCTCGCGCCTCGGGTTCCGAATCCATCGATCGACCATCGTCTTCATCGCCTCCCACGCCGCGCACGGCGTCGTCTCCCGTCATCGTCGCGCCCTTGGCGAACCCGGCGTACGAGCCGCCGCCGCCGCCGCCGCCGCCGCTCGCCTTCGTCCCGCTCGCCGGCGCGAATCCCAACCCACTCCCGCTCGCCGCTCGAAACGCCACCGGTTTCGACGACGACGCCCCGACGCCCCCTCGCGACGACCCGAGCCCGCCCCGTCCACCGTACGCGTCGTCATCGTCGTCGTCCCCGCCTCGTCCTCTTCCACCCACCTCCGTCATGTCCTCGAGAAATGACCCGTAAATCGCCTCCTCGCGCGACCGTTTCCGCCGTGCGCCGCGCATAAAATCCTCCCCCGAATCCGACGCATCGTCTCCGTCGTCCGAGGAGGACATCTCGGACGCGTCGTCGTCGCGAGACGGCCACGAAGTGCGGGACGTTGAAGTCATTTTTCCCTTCACGAAGATCGTCGAGTTGACCGCATTCATCGCCTCTCGCGTCGTCCGCGTCGTTCGCATCGACGCGCGCGCGCGAACGGAGAATCACATGAGTTTCACCGCGCGATGCGCGGACGCGCGGGTCTTCGCGCTCGGCGCTCGCGTCGCCGCGCGCGGTGGTCGACGGGACGGAATGCGTCGCCGATCGACGCGATTCGCCCCGAGGACGCGCGCGCCGGGCGTCGCGACGTGCGCGATGCGGCCGTACACGGTGCGCAAGGGAGATACTCTGGAATCCATCGCCTCCAAGCGCTCGATGCGCGTCGAGGACGTGAAAAAGTACAACAAGAGTCTCGGGGGCGAGGAGGCGCTCGCGCCGGGGACGACCATTCTTCTCCCGTCGGAAAAGTTGAGCAAGAGAGATCAACAGATCATCGATGGGATCAAGGGGGTGAACGAACCTCGCGTGTATCCGTGTCGAGGCGGGGAGACGCTCGAGGACATCATCAATCCGAGAAAAATTTCCAAGAGCGAGGTCGAGCGATTGAATCCCAAGTTGGGCGCGTTAAAGGCGGGGACGAAGGTTTTGCTTCCTCCGGGTAAGTACACCGTGCGCGAGAAGGAGATGTTGCAAGGGTGCGGCATCTTACCCGTCGAAACGTTGAATCCGCTCGCGTTATTGGGGTCACCCTTGGCGAGAAACGCGCTCGGGGCGATGATCGGCGTCGGCGCGTACGCCATGTACTTCGCCGCGTGTCGCCGGTACCAGGACCACGGGACCAAACTCTGGGGCAACGATCGCGTCGAGATCAACGACGATTAGCCGCGAAATGCGTCCATCGGTCTCCGACGCGTCGTTCGCGTCGTCGTTCGGTGTGTAATTAAAGCCTCATCATTGTTCAACGAATCCTTCCCCGACGTGCTCGCCCGCGTGAGCTCGAGCTCGAGCGCGCGGGCCGCCGCCGCCCCGGAATGGGGCGCGTCCTCATTTCGCGCGCGGGTCGCGTCCGAACGACCGGACGGGCGACGGGTCGGACGGAATGGCATCGCTCGATGAGAGCGCCATCAAACTGCGCGAACTCAACGGCGTCAAGGTGTACGAGGTGTCCGCGGCGCGCGCCGCCCCGGAGTGGGCGAAACTGGAAAAGTCCAAGCGCAAACTTCGGAAAAACGTCGAGTATCAGCGACGGATCGAGCTCGTGCAGGATTTAAACTTTAACACGTCGAGTTCGAGGTGTAAGGTGACGAGCGATGGGCAGTACTTGATCGTGAGCGGGTTGCATCCGCCGCAGGTGAAGTGTTACGACCTGAGCCAACTGAGCATGAAGTGGTGTCGACACCTGGACGCGGAGATTGTCGATTTCACGTGCCTGAGCGATGATTACTCGAAATTGGCCTTCATATGCGCCGATCGGTCCATCCGGTTTCACGCCAAGTTTGGGAGTTACTATCAGACGCGAACGCCGAAACAAGGGCGGGACGTGTGTTACTCGGATTGGACGGGGGACCTGTGCGTGGTGGGGAGCTCCAACGAGGTTTGGAGGTTAAATTTAGAGCAAGGACGGTTTTTACAACCGTTGGAGAGTCGATGCGATGAATTGAATGTGTGTGGAATCTCTCCGACGCACGGTTTGTTCGCCGCGGGGTCGGCGGACGGGGAGTTGGAGTGTTTTGATTTGCGCGCGAGGACGTCGCGCGGGGCGATTCAGTGCTCGGAGCGAGGCGAGGGAGGGATCACGTCGCTTCGTTTCGACCCGAACGGGTTGCAGATGGCGGTCGGGAACGAGGAAGGCATCATACGATTGTACGACCTTCGAAGCTCTCGACCGCTTCGCGTGAAGGATCAGATGAACGGGCTTCCGATTTTAGATTTAAAGTATCACACGTCGGTGGATGGCTCTCGCCGAGTGGTGTCCACGGATAAGAAGATTCTCAAGATTTGGGACGAACGCACGGGGGATCCGTACACGTCGATCGAACCAGGATACGAGATCAACGATTTGTGCATGTGGGATAAGACCGGTCTGATGATGATGGCGATGGATCACACGCAGATGAGCGTCTTTTTCACGCCCTCTCTCGGCGCCGCGCCCAAGTGGTGCTCGTTCCTCGAAAACCTCACCGAGGAGATGGAGGAGCAAACGCAAGAGACCTTGTACGACGATTACAGATTTGTCACCAAGGAGGAGTTGGAGAAGCTCCACTTGACGCACTTGATCGGTACGAAGATGCTCAGAGCGTACATGCACGGTTATTTCATGGACAATCGCCTGTACGGCAAGGCGAAGGCCATCGCCGAACCTTTCTCTTACGACGATTTCAAGAAGAAGAAGGTCAAGGAGAAACTCGAAGAGGAACGCCAGAGCAGAATCACCGTCAAGAAGAAGGCTCCCAAGGTCAACGCGATGCTTGCCGCGCGTTTGGGTGCGGCAGAGGAAGAAGGCGTGGAGAACGTGGACGAGGATGGCGACGACGTCGGCACCGTCGCCCCGGGCGGCAGTTTACTCGAAGACGATCGTTTCGCCGCCATGTTCAAAGACGAACGATTCGCAATCAACGAAGACGACGAAACATTCAAGATGCTTCACCCGAATGCGCCCAAGATGGATAAGAGTGCACGCAAAGAAATGCTCGAGGACCACTTTGAGTTGGTCGAAGACGAGGAAGCCGCCGGCGACGACGAACCCAACGAGCCGAAGATGTATGCCGCGAAGGATGAATTCCACGCCACCGCCTTCAAGGATGGCCGCGAGACCAAGGCTGACTTGTCGCTGAAGGAGAGAGCGAAACTCGAAAAGGCTCGGGAGAAGACGAAGCAGGCGCGCGTGACGGGTAACCGAGAAGCTTTCTTCGACGCGTCCGAGCCGAAGAGCAAATCCATGAAACGATTGGGTAAGGCTCGCACGTCGGATGAGTACGGCGACGAGGAAGGTCTCACCGCGGAAGACGCCTGGAAGGAGCAAGCCAAGGGACACTCTCGAGGTAAACGACGAGGCATGGACTCCGTCCTCGGTAAGATGCAACCGAACAAGGGCGGAGCGCCGAGAAGAAAGCGATAGATAGAAAGCGATAGAAGAACGTGATGATAGAAATACAATGTACAACCGAGAACTAAGCGATCAAACCGCGACTCTTCGCCAGACGCTCGAGTATGTCAATCTTACGCTTGATGTCTTCGGACGTCTCCGCCTTGCCCTGCGAGACAACCTCCTCGGCTTTGGGCTCCGCAGTGGCGGGCCGCGCGGGACGTTCTTGACGAATCACTTGAGCCAAAGCGTGCGCGTTTGCGTTCGTCATCGAGGTTCCAGTGTTTGAATACGTCTGTGCTCTCGCATCGACCGCGTGCGACGCAGGTTTCGGCTTGATGGTGACTCGTCCGAACGCCGCCGCTCGATCTCTGACGTTGGAGGGCGAAGACGTGTACTCAATCTCTGCCTGTGCGCGTTGCGGTTGGGATGGCGGTGATTGCGGCTGCGGCTGGGGTGGGGGTTGTTGATGCGCCTGCACCACCGGTTGTGGCGGCGGCTGCTGGTACTGCGCCGGCTGCTGGGGTGGTGGTTGGTACTGCTGTTGTTGCGGCTGCTGGTACTGCTGCGCCGGCTGCTGGGGTGGCGGTTGGTACTGTTGCGCTGGCTGCTGGTACTGCTGCGCCGGCTGCTGGGGTGGCGGTTGGTACTGTTGCACTGGCTGAGGCGGCGGTGGCGATTGGTACTGTTGCCTCGGGGGCGACGGAGGTTGGTACTGCGCTTGCTGCGGCGGAGCGTACGCTTGCTGCTGCGGCGACGCCGGAGTTTTCCTGTCATCCGGTCGCAGCGTGTGCTCCTCAGCCGCACGTTCGTGCTCAGCGATGCGACGTTGAATGTCTTCCAATTCCGAAACTCGTCTGTGAGCTTCTATGGATGTCTCCGCGTTGTCGAGCGGGAGCATGGAGATGAACTGACTCTCCGCATCGAGTTGGTTTTGAGCCGCCACGTACGCCACTCGCTTCGCTTCCGCGGCGGCGTATTCTGCCTCTCGAACCGCCTGATTTGCAGCCTCGGCTTGAGACATTTGTTGAAGAGCGCTCTCTGCCGATAGCCTCGCGGCTTCGGCTTGCTGTTGACGAGCGAGCGCCTCCGCCGCCGCCACCTCTGCGCGAATCCTCGCATCTCTCTCGAGCTCCAATAACCGCGATCGCGCCTCATCAACCTCTTGTTGCGTCACCCCGCGCGGTCTCTCATCACCTCCCGCTCGCCCGCGCCAACCGCCAGCCATCCAACGCTCTCGCTCGCCAGTGTTGGGATCGACGGCGCGGTCGTACCGCGGCGCCGGTTCGTAAATCTGATACTTCGGCGACGCGTGCATCGGCGCGTGCTGATGCGACGCCGCCGGTGGCACCGACGGAGCGTTCGTATCGTGAAAATATTCCTTCCGCGTCCCCGGCGCCTCCAATCCACCCGCTCTCGGTTGCGTCGCCAGCGTCGGCGTCGTCACCAAGAGCGGCTGCGCGCGACTCGCCGCCTCCGCCACCGTCGTCGCCCCCACCGCCGCCACTCCGGCCACCGCGCTCGCCGCCGCGGACTCCACCCTCTTTTCAACCTCTCCCCTCGCCTCCGACCCATCCTCCACCGTCGGTCGCGCCAACACCCTCGGCGGTTCCGGCGCCGCGCCCTCCACGCCGACGACGCGCGCCAACCACTTCCCGACGGTGATCATCTCCCCCTTCACCAACACATCCTTCCCCATCGGCAGCGCCGTTCGATCCATCACCTCCCCCCTCACCTCCAACAGCACCACCGGCATCCCCGCCGGTTGCACGACGACGCCCTCGACCATCTTCCCTCGTCCGCCGCCCTCGAGCTTTTCGCACGCGTGACACGTCCATCGCCTCTCCCCCCCCCCCGCGCTCGCCTTCGTCGCGTTCGTCGCGCGCATCGCCTGCATCGCACTCATCGCACTCGTCGTCGCGTCGTTCGTCGTCGCGTTCGTCGACGCCACCGCGCTCGCCCCTCGCGCGAACGCGTGTGCCACCGCCCCTCGCGCCGCGTCCGCGCACTCCCCCGCGCGCGCGCGCACCGCATCGCACGTCCGTTTCGCCTCGTACGCCCGTCGCACGTCCTCCGTCGTCGTCGTCCCGAGCGCGTCGAACATCACGCCCGCGCGTCGCCCGCGCGTCGTCGCGCAATCATTCCACCGCATCCAATCCATGCGCTCATCGCATCCACGCGTGCGTGCGCGCGCGCGTCGTCGAGACATCGGGGTGATCGCTTGAATAGAAGTGTACTATGTAATTGTATTACAATGTATTTTTATATATTTGAATAGACTTTAATATATATTAAATATGATGTATGCGAACGATAAAAAGTTACTTCAGCATGAGATTTAGCCACGCCCCTATTATTTTTCGGGCGTGGCTACATCTCATGCTGAAGCAACTTTTTATCATTCGCATAATACATATTATACTAAGTTTTAACATATCCAATGGAGATAAAAAATAGTGCACCGCGTCAGAGAGTCCCTACACGCATGACGAGTCATGACTCTCTGAAGCGGTGCACTATACATTTTTCCGATGTCGCCAGCCAGCCCTGTGCGCGCAGTCGCCTGGGCACCCTCGTGGGGGGG
>Ga0066861_10000320_pt1 | contig 14491 bp, 10 predicted proteins | sample ETN02SmetaG_3_FD_66434 | JGI IMG/M metagenome (GOLD analysis project Ga0066861, IMG submission 66434) | Marine microbial and viral communities from oxygen minimum zone, Eastern Pacific Ocean - ETNP2014F10-02SV257 | ecosystem: Environmental > Aquatic > Marine > Oceanic ... | reverse complement strand
TGGGCATTCCTAGATGGGGTCCAGTATTGATACTTCACTCGTCCAGTGAGGGCTCCCTGCTTCGATTCGAAATCTCGGCGAAGACGTCCGAGACGAACTCGTCCAGACCGACCCCCTTCTTCTGATTGCCACCCCTGCCTCTGATGGAGACGGTCCGTTCGCTGGCCTCCTCGTCCCCGAGGATCGCCATGTAAGCGGGGCGCGTCTTCCTATGCGTCCTGATCTTCTTCCCGATCGTGTTGTCCGAGTCGTCGACTCGGACCCTGACACCTGCCACCTCGAGAGCCTCCCTGACCTGTTCCGCGTACTGCTTGTGCTTCTCGGAGATCGTGATGATCTGGACCTGGACGGGAGACAGCCAGATTGGGAAGTTCCCCGCCCAGTGCTCGGTGAGGAAGGCAACAAACCTCTCGTGCGTGGAAAGGGGAGCTCTGTGGATGACGAAGACCTCTCCATTGTCGGCCCCGGTCTCATCGGTGTAGGACAGCCCAAAACGCTCTTTCGCAGCGAAGTCTAGTTGGATCGTGGACATCGACTCCTCCCTGCCAAGCAGTGTTGTGAACTGGATGTCTATCTTCGGGCCGTAGAAAGCAGCCTCCCCTACAGCCTCGACGTACTCGACCCCGAGGTCATCGAGAATTTCCCTCAGGTGATCCTGGGTGGACTTCCAGTTATCGGGCTGATCGATGTACTTCTCCGTGTTCTCAGGGTCCCACAGAGAGAGCCTGAAGTGGTAGTCGTCGAAACCGAAGACCGAGTAGTATTCTTGCACCATCCTGATGTTATCGGCGACCTCGGAAGCCACCTGGTCAAGTGTGCAGTAGATGTGGGCGTCGTTCATCGACAGCATTCTGACCCTCAGCAAGCCGGAGAGGGTCCCGGACAACTCGTTCCTGTACACCGTCCCGTACTCGGCTATCCTCATTGGCAGCTCTCGGTAAGACCTCTTCTCGTTCTGGAAGATTCTATGGTGGAACGGGCAATTCATGGCCTTCAAAGCATAGGAACCGTCATCCATCTCCATTAGCGGGTACATTCCATCCGCGTAGTGTGGAAGATGGCCACTGGTCTCGAAAAGCTCCCGCTTCCCAAGAACCGGTGTAGTCACGCGTTCGTATCCGTACTGCTCCTCGGTCTCTATTGCGAACTTCTCTATCTCGGACTTGAGCGACTCGCCATTGGGGAGCCAGACTGGTAGGCCCTTGCCTATCATCTCGTCAATCATGTACAGGCCCATCTCCTTGCCGATCTTCTTGTGATCCCTCCTGGAGGCCTCCTCAATCTGCCTCTCCCTCTCCTTCAGACCGTCTTTGGAGTCGTAGCACATGCCGTAGATCCTGACCAGGGCCTCTCTTTCCTTGTCCGCCCTCCAATAGGCCTGGCTGGTGCTGGTTAGCTTGAACCACCTCAATTGGGACGTCCGGGATACATGAGGTCCCCTGCATAGGTCCACGAAATCTCCCTGGCGGTATGCGGATGAGCCGACGTCATGGCCGATCTTGTCATCCATTATCTCCAGTTTGAACTGGTTCGAGGAGAACATGCTCCTCAGAGATTCGTTGTCAAGCTCTTCCCTGTCTATGACGATGTTTTGCTTGACGAGCTCCTTCATCCGCTTCTCTATCTCACGCAACCCCTCTTCCCCTATCGGTTCCATATGGAAGTCATAGTAGAATCCGTGATCTATCGGGGGGCCAATCGTCGGCTTTGCTTCCGGGTAGAGCTGAGTCACAGCCTGAGCTAGTAGATGGGCGCAGCTGTGCCTCAGGATGTACAATCCCTCCTCCGAGCTCCCAAGTATCGGATCGACCTTGCAGTCCCTTTCAAGCAAATAGGACATGTCCCTCTCTTCCCCATCCACCAATGCGGCTACGGCTCCGGACTTCCTCCCATGCACGTTTTTGATAACTTCTCCAGCGCTGATTCCACTCGCGTACTCGTGCGCATCCCCCTCGCCCACTTCAACTGAAATCATCCCCACTGGTATCCCTCTTCGGCTCGCCGACGTCCAGTCGATATGAAGGCCTTGGCCGGATTATGGTCACAGGGGCGTCATTCAATGACGATTTGTGTACCCGAAGTGCCCTCGACCATTCCGGATATTTCAGAGAGGGAGCCGATTACGGCTCGCTCACCGGTCCTTCGGACGAAATCACATGCAGCCTCGACCTTTGGCCCCATAGAGCCCGACTCAAACTTCTTTCCGGCCATATCCTCCGGCGTCGCCCGTTGGATAAATTCTGCTTCTTCGCCCCCCCAGTTGTCGTAAACCCCATCCGCATCAGTGGCAAGTATGAGCAGCCTAGATCCTAGCTGCCGTGCTAGCAGAGCACTTGCCCTATCCTTGTCTATGACTACCTCGACCCCTTCTAGAAGGCCTTCGGAGTTGTATGCAGTCGGGATGCCGCCCCCCCCAGCGCAGATTACCACCACTCCCTTCTCCAGAAGCCAGTGAATGGGGCGTAACTCGAATATCCTGTGTGGCTCGGGCGAGGGTACGACACGCCTCCACCCATCTCCGTCCCTTGCTATGGACCAACCCTTCTCCTCGGAGATCCTCAGTGCCTCCTCCTCATCGTAAACAAGACCGATAGGTTTGGTGGGATTCTGGAACGCGGGGTCATCAGGATCGACCTCCACCATTGTCAGAATTGTCGCGAAAGCAGACTCCGTCGGCATCAAATTCCCTAGCTCCTGCTCAATTTGGTAGCCGATCATCCCCTCGGTCTGAGCTCCTAGGACATCCAGAGGGTACTCCTCAACTTCCTTGTAAGATGCAGACTGCAACGCAAGAAGGCCAACTTGGGGGCCGTTGCCATGCGTGATCACTAGCTGATGCTCCTCTGCAAGAGGGGCAAGGGCCCTGCAAGCAGTCCTCACATTCCGCCTCTGGTTCTCCGAGGTTGGCTCCTCCCCTCTCTTGAGAAGTGCGTTTCCACCTAGTGCCACCACGACCCTCATTGAACAGTGTCCCGAGCGTGAACCGATAAGAACACGCCCCCGCTGGGACGAGCATGGTCCGCATCGGAATCCTCGCAAATCCAGATGCAGGCCTAGGGGGGAGGCTCGGCCTCAAAGGATCGGACGGACAGGCTGAGTTGGCTCGTTCAAAGGGGGCGGAGGATAGATCCGGGCCACGCCTAGAATCCATGATCGCCCATTTCTCCAGAATCCACAGAGGCGAACCAAGTCAGATCGAGTGGATCACCAGTACGGGAAGAATGGGGACGGAGTGGATCCCGGCCGAACTCGATATCGGGACAATTTCCGAGGTTCATAAATCTCCTGGGAAGACTTCGGCATCCGATACCCAAGACGCCGTCGCAAGGTTGCTTGAGTCTGGAATCGACTTGCTAGTATACTCTGGCGGAGATGGAACAACCAGAGATATCGTCGCATCACTATCCGGTTCAGAAACGCCCGAACTTCCGGTGATTGGGGTTCCTTCTGGGGTGAAAATGCACAGTGGGTGTTTCGCATCTTCCCCAAAGGCAGCCGCAGAGGTACTCTCAGCTTGGATCCAGGGGGATCTACTGGTTTCTTCCACCGAAGTCCTTGATTTGGACGAGGACCTCTATAGGGAGGGAAAATGGGTAGTCAGGCTCTATGCCGAGGCATTTTCCCCAAATTCCCCCAGGTGGATGCAGGGATCAAAAGAGCTGGTTCAGACGGAATCCGAGGAAGAAATTATCATCGGACTCTCAGATCATATCAAGGAATCAATAGTGGGAGATGGACGCCTAGTGATTTGGGGTTCGGGAGGGACACTCAGGGAGATTGGCGGAAACATAGGCTTCGGCTTCGAATTGACGACACTTGGGATCGATGCGACAATCGGTTCAGATCAGGTGGGGACGGATCTAGACGAATCCGGCCTTATCGAGATTCTTGATTCCCATGAGGGGGAAGTCACCCTCCTCCTATCTCCCATGGGGGGGCAAGGATTCCTGATTGGCAGGGGGAACCTGCAACTTTCTCCAACAGTCCTCAGTTCTATCGGGATCGACAATATCCTCGGGGTGGTTACTCCCGCAAAGCTCCTCACGGTCAGAGCACTGAGGATCGAGACGGGAGACGACACCCTGGACCAAGAATTCGCGGCTAAGAGGTACATGAAGGTTCTACAGGGCTATAGGACGACCAGGATACTTCCAGTTTCAGTCGATTAGAGTTCCTTTCCCGAAGCCGCCATCAGGAGACCCAGGAATGGTGGGCTTGGCTTATCCGGCCTAGACTTGAACTCGGGGTGGTACTGGGTACCGACGAAATATGGGTGCCCTTCCAGCTCCATTATCTCGCATCTCTCCCCGGTCTCGTCCTTGCCCACATATACGAGCCCGGACTCCTCGATTTCCTTGATGAGTTCAGGATTCACCTCGTACCTGTGCCTGTGCCTCTCATCTACATGGTCAGCACCTCCGTAAAGGCGTTTTATTTTGCAGTCATCAACCAGGAATGGGGTCGGCTTAGTCCCCAGCCTCATCGTTCCTCCCATATGCGTCTTTGATATCTCAGGCATGAAGACAACAGCAGCGTGAGGGGGCTCTTCCTCGAATTCCGTGGAATTCGCACCCTCGAGACCCAATACGTTCCTGCAGAACTCTATGGTCGCAACTTGCAATCCCAGGCAAACACCCAGGTATGGGACGTTATTCTCTCTGGCATACTCTGCCGCCTTTATCTTCCCCTCTATGCCCCTGATTCCGAACCCTCCGGGGACGAGTATGCCATCTGCCTCCTTGAGCAGATTCCATGCCTCATCATGACCCTCTCGGTCCGAATTCTTCGCTTCCTCATCCAGAACTGAGGACTCTATCCAATCGATGACCAGCTTCCTGTCGACCTTGAAAGATGCATGCTGAAGTGCCTTGATCACACTTAGGTATGAGTCCGAGAGATCAGTGTACTTGCCAGCTACTGCGATATGGACTTCCTCGGCGTCCTCTAGGGAGTCAACGTGATCCGCCAACTTCTTCCAGTCTTCAAGCAGCTTTCTCTCCGAAGTGAGTTTGAAACCAAACCTGTCTGCAAGCATCTCTGTGACGCCTTGGGACTCGAGCATTATCGGGACTTGGTAGATATTGGAAACATCGTGGGCTGAAACTACCGCTTCGGGTGGGACATGACAGAATGCCGAAATCTTCTGACGTGTTTCGTCAATCAGCGGGCTAGTCGACCTGCAGACTAGCATATGCGGATTTATTCCAAGTCCTCTGAGGTCCTTCACAGTGTGCTGCGTCGGCTTCGTCTTCTGCTCGCCGACTGGACCCATTACCGGAATTAGGCTAACGTGGACGAAGCAAACGTTCTCTTGACCGACTCTGAATTGGAACTGCCTCAAAGCCTCGATGAAAGGCGCACTTTCGATGTCACCCACCGTTCCTCCCAACTCGATCACACAAGCATCCGGCTCCTTACCATTGCCATCGCTAGGAGTATGGGCAACTCTCTCAATCCAGTCCTGGATCTCATTTGTGATGTGGGGGATGACTTGGACGGTCTTTCCAAGGTAGTCTCCCCTCCTCTCCTTCTGAATCACGTTCTCATACACCTTTCCTGTGGTGATGTTGTTCTCCCTCGTCAGACACACGTCGAGGAATCTCTCGTAGTTGCCTAGGTCTAGATCAACTTCCCCGCCATCATCCAGTACGAAGACCTCGCCGTGTTCGAATGGCGACATAGTCCCTGCATCCGTATTCAGATAGGGGTCAATCTTGACTGCAGTTACTCTCAGTCCAGCGCTTTTTAGGAGAACCCCAATGCTACTTGCAGTCACTCCTTTACCCAATCCGGAGAGCACTCCACCCGTTACTACGACATACTTCATCTCATCAACGGGGTCAGAATCAGTCGCCCATCCCCTATCAACATTGGCTACAAAAATCCTGTTTGCTCCTTCTTTAATTTCAAGTAGCGTCAGAATTACGGTCGCACATGTCGGGCACCTCGGGAGACAAGGTGCTCGTCACTGGTGCCTTGGGTCAGATAGGTACTGATTTGGTCCAGGCTCTACGAGAAAGACACGGAAGCGACTCGGTAATAGCCTCCGATATCAGAGATGCGGCGGGACACTCATCGGTAGAAGGAGGGCCATTCGTGATTCTAGACGTCCTAGACACTGACGGGATTTCCAGAATCTGCCAGAAAGAGGGCGTTGGCACGATTTACCATCTCGCTGCGCTTCTTTCTGCAGTCGGTGAGCGTGATCCGGATTTGTGTCGCAGAATCAATGTGGGCGGGACAATATCAGTCCTAGAGGCTGCAAAGGAATGCAATCTGAGGGTCTACTCGCCGTCATCGATAGCTGTTTTCGGACCAGACTCGCCTAGGCACGCCACCCAGGATTCTCCACTCAATCCCACAACGGTTTACGGCGAGACCAAGGTCACCGGCGAGGCACTGGCTCAAGAATACCTTGAACGATTCAATGTCGACACACGGGGTATCAGATATCCAGGACTGATTTCCTACAAGGCTCCCGCTGGAGGAGGGACTACCGACTATGCCGTGGAAATATTCCATGCTGCTCTGAATGAAGGTCACTACCAATGCTTTGTCCGTCCTGAAACTAGGCTTCCGATGCTATACATGGATGACGCAATCAATGCAACCCTGTCCCTGATGAACTCCAGCGAAGACGCTCTTGGCGACTCTCGATCCGGATACAACATCCCTTGCCTATCTTTCTCTGCGGGGGAACTTGTTGATGCAATATCAGCGAGGGTCGAGGGATTCACTTGCGATTTCGTTCCAGATGTCAGGCAGGAATACGCTGACTCATGGCCAGACTCGATAGACGGATCCCTTGCAGAAGAGGAGTGGGGCTGGACGCCGGAGTACGACCTCAACTCCTTAGTCGATGAGATGCTCAAGGGAATCTCTAGCCGCTAGATCTCGTCTTCGCCTTCCCAATCTGGGGTGCTAGGGTCAGTTCGAGCCCAGAGTACGTCATCAATCCTAAGAACGCCGATTGCGGCTTCGGTCGCTCCAGAAAGAGCGTGCTTAACTACGAATTCAGTATCTAGTATCCCCATCTCCCCCATGTCGCTGTTCTCCCCGCTCTGGAGGTCGAAACCAATCCAAGCTCCGGACTCCCTCTGATCTGCCGAAAGCGAGAGGATCACCTCCACTGGGTCCCTGCCAGCATTTTCAGCAAGTATCCTTGGAATCGACTCAAGCGCTGAAGCATACGCCTCAATCGCAAGCTGCTCTCTGCCCGACTGTGTCTGCGAGAAGGACCTCAGGTGCCTCGCAAGATGGGACTGTATGGCACCCCCTCCTGGAAGGACCCCCGGTCTGCTGTTCAGACGATGCGCCACCCCAATGGCATCGTCGAAGATCCTGATTGCCTCCTCCCTAACTGCTGGGGAAGAACCCCTGACAACCAGTGTCATTCCCCCACCGTTTCCTTCTATCAGGGTGTGCTTCACATCCGCAACTCTTTCCTCGCTCCTCTTCGAATAAGCCCCCAGGTCATCCTCTCTCAGAGAACTAACGTTTCTTGCTGGCCTAGCCCCAGTAATTCTGGATAATAGGTCCATGTCGCTCCTGTCGAATCTTCGATATGCCACGATCCCCTCCTTTGTCAGTTGTGGCATCGCTTCGTCGGCAATCCCGTCCCTTACTACCAGAAGGTCAACACCGAGAGATGAGAGATGTGCGACTTGCTTTTGCATGTTCTCCCTTGATCTTTCGTGGAATTCCTGCATAATTCCGAGGCTGCTTACCTCGATCGATGCATCAGTCTCTAGCTTGGCATGTTCCAAACCACCGTCAATAATTGCAACGACCCCCCCATCAGAATTCTCCGGACTGCTTGAATCGACTCTTGATTTTAGCAGCATCAGTCCAGCGACCAAGGATGAGTCCATGACGCTACCCTCCCTAATCTGGAGGCGCTTCACAACCATCCTTTCCAGATCGTCCCCACCTTCCAAATCAACGAGGCCGTCCGCCGCCTCGACTGCCAGACCAGCAATCAGGCCGCACATCGAAGAGTCCCCCTTCCCTTGAAGCGATGTCCTAACCACCTGAGACTTCTGCTCGTCATCAGATACTCTCGACACCCTCTCAGTCTCCTTTATCGACTCCTCCAGTGCAATCGAGTATCCGTTGACGATAATCGAGGGATGCACCCCCATTCTCACTAGTTCGAGGGCATTCTGCAGCATCTCTGCAACAAGAAGAACAGTCGTGGTCGTCCCGTCCCGAGCCGCCCTATCCTGCGATGATGAGGCATCGATTAGCAGCCTAGCGGTCGGGTGTTCCACGTTTGCCTTTTCTAGGACAGTGACTCCATCATTAGTAACCAAGGCCGACCCATCACTGTCAACGAGCATTTTGTCCAGCCCCTTCGGACCTAGGGTCGAACGAATCGCCCCAGCAAGAGATGAAGCAGCCTTGACATTGTTTACTAGAGCGGTCCTACCGTGGATTCTGTCCGTGTCTTCCAGAGCTACGTCGTGATCAGACTCGACCATATGTGCCATTCCAATCAAGCCTCTGTTTTCAATACGCTCATACTCAATCCGCCTCATTCATCTAGAGCGATATCCGTTCCATTCAAATACCACCTATCTTTCCCACTATACAACTAGAGGTTGATTAGTGATAGTATGACTGAAGAGAATTGGGACAATTTCGATGAGGAAGCCATTGAGGAAATGGCCAAGATGTTCGAACAAATGGGCATGCCAGTCGACATAAATACTCTGAAATCTATGATTAAGCAAGTAAGAAACCAATTCGAGGAAATGGGAATAGACCCCGAGAAGGTCTCGATGAGCGAAGTCAAACTAGGACTAAACTCTGATCCAGAGGAGTTCATGAAGAACTTCGAGTCTATGATTAGCGGTCCTCAGGGACTCGGGGACTTCCTGAAGAAGATGGGCGTCGACATCCACATCAAGCCCTCTGTATCTGAAGTTAGAGTCGATGTAGACGAGAGTCAGCACGAATCGAAAGACGACTCGATTCCAGAGGAGGACGTGTACGTCAACAATGAACAGATGTTCGTGACTATCGATGTATCGAAGTTCGATGACATCTCTTCCGACAATCTCGAATTGAGCCTTACCGGAGAGGGCGTTGTCCTACAGATGCTAAGGACCAACCAGATCAGGCCGTTCAGAACATTCGTACTCCCAAACGCATCATCAGGGGTTGCCAATTGGGAGATTAACAACGGCATCCTCGACATAACATTCGAACTGAAGTAGTTTGGAAAAAACAGGAGAAATGAAAATGGGATCTGCAGTAATTGGAATTGACCTAGGAACGACAAACAGCTGTGTAGCGACAATAGAAGGGGGGAAGGCGGTAGTAATACCAAATTCCGAGGGATCTCGGACCACCCCTAGCGTGGTTGCCTTCACCAAGGATGGAGAACGTCTGGTCGGCGTGACCGCGAAGAGACAGGCTGTTACCAACTCAGAGAGGACTATCATCTCGGTTAAGCGGGAAATGGGCACGGATTGGACAAAGGACATAGACGGAGACAACTACTCGCCTCAGGAGATCTCTGCATTTGTTCTTCAGAAGCTTAAGGCCGATGCTGAAGAGTACCTAGGTACGGAGGTTAAGCAAGCAGTAGTGACTTGCCCAGCATACTTCTCGGATTCCCAGAGGAAGGCAACTAAGGACGCAGGAAGGATTGCCGGACTGGAGGTTCTCAGGATAATCAACGAACCAACTGCCGCAGCACTGGCCTATGGTGTCGACAAGGAAGAGGATCAGACCGTCCTCGTTTACGATCTAGGTGGTGGGACATTCGATGTCTCCATCCTGGAGATTTACCAGGTCGATGGACAACCGCAGATCGAGGTCAAAGCAACCAGTGGCGACAACAGGCTCGGTGGCGATGATTTCGATGAGGCTGTGATGGAATGGATAGTTTCCGAGTTCAAGAAGTCCACAGGAATAGACCTGGAGAAGGATCTGCAGGCAATGAGCAGGATACGTGAAGCAGCAGAGAAGGCTAAGATTGAGCTTTCTGGAACCCCATCTACTCAGATTAACCTGCCATTCATCACAATGAAGGATGGCCAGCCAGAGCATCTCGACATGTCGCTATCCCGTTCTAAGTTCGAGAAACTAACATCCTCCTTGGTAGAGAGGACGATGTCTCCTACTCGGCAGGCCATGAAGGATGCCGGCATAAAGAAGGGAGACGTGGACAAGGTATTGCTAGTCGGGGGTTCAACCAGAGGTCCAGCAGTACAGCAGGCGATCGAGGAGGAGGTCGGTAAGGCACCTTTCAAGGGAATCAACCCGGATGAGGCAGTCGCAATGGGGGCCGCACTACAGGCTGGAATAATTGTCGGTGACGAGGGAGTTACCGACGTCCTCCTGCTTGATGTGACGCCCCTCACTTTGGGCATCGAGACGCTTGGTGGCGTTACTACGACCATGATCGAGAGGAACACAACGATACCCTCGCGAAGGTCTGAGACCTACTCCACCGCTGCAGACAATCAGCCAGCTGTGGAGATACACGTATTGCAGGGGGAGAGGGAGTTTGCGAAGGACAACATCACTCTCGGAAGATTCCACCTTATGGGGATACCAGCAGCACCACGGGGAATCCCCCAGATAGAGGTGACATTCGATATCGACGCAAACGGCATCGTAAACGTCTCTGCAAAAGATCTTGGAACAGGGACAGAGCAATCGATCAAGATAGAGAGTCAGACCTCCCTATCAGAGGATGAGATAAAGCAGAAGATAGAGGATGCCGAGAAGTTCGCCGATGAGGACAAGAGGAGAAAGGCCAAGGTCGAGATGAGGAACTCAGCGGATAGCATAGTCTACCAGACTCGGAAGATGATCGAGGAAAACGAGGAAAAGCTCTCCGAGGAGGACACCAAACCAGTGCTTGAGAAGCTGGACGAACTCGAGTCCTTGATTGTCAAGGACGAGACTCCCATACCATTGGAGGACATCGATGAGGCTGCAATCCAGACAAAGATGTCGGAACTGGAGGAATCAATGCATGCGATCTCGACAAAGCTCTACGAAGCAGCTGCTGCTGAGATGGCCGAAGAGAAGGAAGGGGGCGATGACGACGGGGTCGTGGACGCAGACTTCGAGGTCGTTGACTCGGATGAAGAGGACCAAGACTGATCACTCTTCAGTGATTAGCCTGTGAAGAGTCCTGACGTGCACTCCAGAAGTACCGTACTGGAAGAGGGGGTTGACCCCCTCGGAGCGAGCCTTGGCACCTGGCCCCCAGGCAGTTCCGGCAATGTCCAAGTGCACCCAGGGAATCTTCTCGGAATCCTCGTCGAAACCTCGGTGAGGGACGAAGAACTCCAAGAAAGAGGCAGCTGAGTTAGAAGAACCTGCACGCCCGCCTATCGATCCATTTCTGATGTCCGCAAAGGCAGAATCAGTCATGTACCTCCGGAACTGAGCGTTCAGAGGCATCCTCCAGACAGGCTCGCCGCTCCTCCTCGCAGCCGCCTTGAGCCTCTTGGCAATCCCCTCCTCGTTTGCCCACATGCCAGAAATCTGATTCCCTAGGGCAGTGACCACTGCACCAGTCAGTGTCGCTAAGTCTACTATGTACTCAGGATCCAGCTCTCCCGCCTTCCAAAGACCATCGGAAAGCACGTTCCTCCCCTCGGCATCGGTGCTGAACACCTCCACTGTCTTACCAGAGTACGTCTTGAACACGTCTCCCGGCCTATAGGCTCCGGAACCAGGCATGTTCTCCGCTAGGCATGCGATCCCATTCACCCTCCGCTCGAAGCCGGTGGAGTGTAGGGCTTCCATCAGGCCGAAGACCGTGGCAGCACCGCACATGTCGTACTTCATGTCCCACATGCCTCTGGTGGGCTTGATCGAAATCCCCCCTGTGTCGAAAGTAATGCCCTTTCCAACTATGCAGGGCCGCTGCTCGCTCTCATCGGCTTCCGGATTCAAGGTGAAGAGAACCATGCATGGCTTCCTCTCACTCCCCTTTCCTACGTTGATCAGGCCACCCATCCCCAACTCCTGCAGTTTTTCCCAATCGTACACTTCGACTTCTACGTTGGACTTGCCCTTAGACCACTCAATTGCCCTTCTGGCATACTCCATTGGGTAGAGGACATTGGCCGGCTCGTTCCCAAGGTCCCGTGCCAAGTGAACCCCTCCAACGACAGAATGGACCCTGCTAAGTCCTCCGGCGAGACTTTCTTGGTGTCTGCTGCTGGCTTGGAACTCAATCCTCCATGGGTCTCCGATATGTCCATCGGGAATCTCCTGATGAGATAGGAACTCATAGTCACGCAGCATCATACCCTCAGCGAAGTCTAGCATCCGCGTTGAAGACCAGCCGGAAGTGAACCTGACTGTGATATCCAGACCCTTCTTCTTCGACATTGATGCAATTAACCTAGCACCCGTGTTCCTGGATCTCTTGTGGCCCAGAGAGCCCTTTGCCCCCATTCCCACTAGGATGATGTTGCAACCAGGGGTCCAGAGGGTCATTCTATTCCCCTTCTTGCCATCAAAACCACCAGATGCAAGAGCATCCCTGACTAGTGACCTCTGACTTCTGCTGAGTCCACTTAGCGAGTTGTTTGGCGGTTTGTCGCATCCTTCGAAGAGAGGCAGAACCAATTGACCGCCCAATTCTGTAAATTCACCATTGCTTATTTCCATAAATAATCCCAACTGTACGATTAGTAGGGAGTTTACAAACAATTCCCATGTAAAATTACCATTTCAGATGAGAATTAGCTTCTGTATTTCTAAACCAACTCTTCCCGGGGCCTCAATGCCGCTAGAAGGACACAGACCATGCTGAGGACAACCGAGGGAGAGGACAGGGCCCGATTGGACGCGCTCCTATACTCTATTACTGACTCGTTCACCGGTTCTGATACCCAGGTTGAAGCATCGATTACCCTTTTCTGGTAGAATAGGTGGAACTGACCTTCGCTACTAGAAATCGGCAGATCTCCGAAATCGAAGGTTGCGACGGTGCTATTCGTGGCATTAACTCCGAAACCGCATCCTGGCGAGGAGTAGTTGTACTCTTCTTCCGTGTCGAAACATTCGGCCCCACCGGGGAACCAGTTCTCCCCATCTTCTGTCAGGTAGGTCAGTGTGGCATTTGACGTGCTCGCCCTTCCCAAGTTGGATACCTCAAGATGGGCCACCCCGCCTTCAAGATGCAGTGATTCGACAACAAGGCGTGCCCTCCAGTACCACACGTTTTCGATAAGGTACTTCATCACCTCAAGCTCCTCGTCAAGCCGTTCTGATAACGCTTCGACGGTCCCGAGCAAGAACTGCTCGTCGTCAGTCTCGAATGTGAATGTGGGGAAACCCATCACACCGTATCCGTAGTCTCTGCTGGTCCCGCAGTTAGGGTATAGTCCCTGATTGGCGTTGCGAATTGGAATCTCGGAGATATTCGAATTAACATCGTCCCTGATGAAGTGGAACAGCTCCCAATCTGAAGGCTGGTCGGGCCATTTGCCCCAGGGATAGAGCATGATCCAAACCCCGGTATGCATCGTGACATACAGGTCCGCGTCAGGAACTTCCGTGTTCATGTAAATCGAATTTGCTAGAGTTTCCGCTTCACTGAATGCTGCACTCCCGGGCTGTGTCGTTGGGCAGGTGTTCCAGTAGTGGTCGTAGTTTCTATTCAGATCGACTTGGTTGATGTTCCATCTCGTATCGAAGTCATTGCCGTCGGCATTCAGCATGATGAGGATATGCAATTCGGTTGTTGCCAAGACGTCTAGTACCGCTTGCTCTCCATCCGCCCATCCCTCGATGTAATGCTCGGCAGCAAGGAACGCTAGTTCGGTTCCCAGATGCTCGTTCCCATGATGCCCGCCATCGATGTAAACAACCTCTTTGGCGGTTCCATCCGGTTTGTTTTCCTGACTCCAGTCAGAAATCTGTAACATCCATAGATTCCGGCCCATTTCTGTTTGGCCCACAACTAGCAGGTTGACAATTTCAGGATATTCGTCTGCCCATGCGTTCACGTCCAGAGTCAGTGTTGCATAACTGTGGTACCAGTGTTCCTGGACGATGTCCGGCTGACTAATCTGGCCAGAGGCCATGGGGGATGCCGATGCCACCATCAGCGAGGCGAGGACCATTACTGCCAGTGAGCGGCGCATAGCGCCGCTGTAGAGGAATTCAGATACAACCCTTATCCCCCTTTGCTCGAAAACTCAGCGATATGGCAGGCTATCATCTTGGTCGCGATTAGTGCGGCACTGAACTGTGTCAGCGAACCTTCTGTACCTGGAACGATTTCATTGACATCTGCTCCTATAACCTCGCATCTCTCAGAAGCGAATAGACTCTCGATCACCTCAACTGCCCCCCAGTGGCTCAATCCTCCTGGGACCGGGGTCCCCGTCGATGGAACCAAGGAACCGTCGAGGCCATCCACGTCGAAGGTCAGCCACACCGGTCCTGAGATTTCTGAAAGACTCTCAATCATCCTATTCCACTCCATATTCCCGTCTGAGACGGAAAG
>Ga0066861_10000319_pt1 | contig 14505 bp, 8 predicted proteins | sample ETN02SmetaG_3_FD_66434 | JGI IMG/M metagenome (GOLD analysis project Ga0066861, IMG submission 66434) | Marine microbial and viral communities from oxygen minimum zone, Eastern Pacific Ocean - ETNP2014F10-02SV257 | ecosystem: Environmental > Aquatic > Marine > Oceanic ... | reverse complement strand
AGTTCATGAATTGCATAAGCAGTCATTACACCATTCTGAATTCCCTTTTCTACTGCTTGATCTCTGACTGTGTCGGACTCTCCCTCGAAAGGTCCTGTGCCATCAATAGCTGCAGATACGAAGTCATTCCATGAACCGTCTGCATCATAGTATGCGTCGTAGGCGTGGTTCTTGCCGGAAGCATCTGCGAAGCCCATGAGGGTCCTGTAGGATCCGTCGGACTTTTCAGCGTGCTTTCCATCTTCGTAGATATCCTTCACACCGTCCCAATCGTATGCACCAGATAGGTCCTTAATATCGCAGACATCACCCATTAACATTCGGTGATTATCAACGTTGGAAGCATATGTGTATCCTCCATCTGCGTCATCAAGATCTACATCATCTCCTGCACAACCGGCAATCGCACTGCCGATTAATACTAAAGTCATCATTAAAGTCATTGTTCTATTCATAGTTTAGGTCTCCCTAAACCGGCCGGATAGCGATATGTATATCAAATTTAGGGAGCCCTAAACTCTTGAATCATGCATAGAAAATTATCATATAACTGATGAGCAGTCAATTGAATTGGAGAGCGGTTTTTTTACTCATTTCTATTGATAAATATTGGCAGCTGATTACAAGGAGAGGATTATTTTTGAGAAATTTGGGGCATAGATTGGGAGCTTCTGGTACCAAAATGGAAAATACCATTGATGGGCTTATGAATTCATTAGGTCAGGTAGATAATAGAAAATTCAAGTATTGGGAATTTGATATTAGAGAATCTTTGGATGGAATAATTTTTGTCTTTCATGATGACCAAATACTTGCAGATGGAGAATTAATCGAAACCGCCAAATTGAACTTCTCTGAAATAATGGAAGCGGGTGAGGATTTGGGGGTAAAGATACCTACATTTTCAGAGGTTGTTGAAATATTGGGTGACCGGAAAGAGGATGTCATGGTTGAAGTGAAAGAATTGAGAACCGATGCCGCTAGAAGAACCGTGATTACTGCGATTTCTAGTAAACCAAATTGGAAACTGATGGCTACTCCAACTAGATTCTTGGAATCTTTTCCTAGTGAATCCAGGGATTATTGGGAGCGATTTACTCGAGATTTGGACGTAGAATTCGTTAGAGTTGGTCGCCATAAATTGGACCTTTTCAGCGCTTCTAAATCCTATTTTAGTTGGAAATTTGCTCAATTTAGATGGTTTTTCGGGATCTAATAATGATGACTGTTTTGAATTAATTTTTCCTACAATTGATTATGAACCCCGTTACTCACCCTAATGATGAAGAAAATGGTCAATACTGATGAGTTAATTGTGGCACTGAATAATGCTCTCGCTTGGGAATTGAGAGCTATTGCAATGTATGCTCACTATTCCGCATACGTTTCAGGGATTCATAGATTACAACTTTCGGTATTCTTCAATAATGAAGTAACAGAATCAATTGCTCATGCTTCAACCGTAAGATCCGCTATAGTGAAATTACACGGTAAGGCCACTACAGAGAGGGCAGAAGACCCAATTTTACACTCAATGGACTTCCGAGATATGTTGGAAGAGGCACACAAAACTGAGTTGAAAGCTAGCGAGACATATGGAGAAATTTTACCAATGGTTGAGCGAATTGGAGATAGCGAACTTTTTGATGCTCTGGAAGTTATTTACTTTGATGAGTTGAGATCTGTAGAAGAATTGAGAATGATGCTTGGTTGAGATTTAAACATACTATTTATCGTTAGTTTAGGGCGCCCTAAACATTATCAAACAAACCGATTTCGGAGATGTATGGAAAAAACTAGTTGGGCTGGTTGGGCCAAAGCTAACAAAGCACTTTTGCTCGCTGGATTAGTGTTATCTGCGACCGTATTGTATCTCATTTTCGACATTAATTACGAACAATGTGATGATCAAGATAACTGTATTACAATCGCTTTTGAGGTACAAGATGATTATTTGTATTTTGGAAAAGAGAACCCTCAGCACTTGGCAGACAAAATGAGTGCTCTGACTGGTATGGATGTTGAAATAATGCCTGTATCGAATTCTGGCGCGATAATCGAGGCTATCAATAATGGCAATGCGGATATTGGGTTTGTAGATGGTGCGGCCGCTTGGCTTGCATGGGAAGTTTACGATTTGGACGTGCTAGCGGCCGAGTGGAAATTCGATCAAAGGACGTACTATAATGCGGCAGCCTGGGTGAAAAAGGATTCTGAAATTGCAGACGCATATCTAGATGATGATCCGGATACAGACCCATTTGCTTTAATGAATGGAAAAACGTCTTGCCACACAGGATGGCTGAAAAGTGCTGGAATGTTGATTCCAATGGGATACTTGATTGGAAATGGGTATGCTGAGGTACGTGGAGATCCTGAAGAAATTACTTCATTACGAGATACAGTGACACATTTCTTCAACGAAGATTCAAGCATACCAGACGGAGGCACTCAATATTCCGGATACAAGGGTGCAATGAAGTGTATGATGACTGATCGCGGAGACGTTGCTTTAGTCAAGGATACAGCATATATGCTCTACTGTGACGAAAATGAGGACGGGATTGCTGATGGTCCTGATTGGTGTTTAGATAGAGATGAGCTCGTTATGCTCGAGCCATTTGGTCAAGCCCCGAGTCACCCGGCTTTGTATAATCCCTCGACTATGAATGCCGAAATGGTCGAACTAATTCAAAATGCATTGGTGGATATGAATAATGATGAAGAAGGCACGAAGATACTCTCTGATGTCTTAAACACCGAGGGGATGGTTGCAACCAATGCTAACGATCACCTTGGCACATATGGTGCGGCTGTAGAGAACGTCCCTGGGATACAAGCATTTTTTGAGGATTGATTACGGGTCTCAATTAGTTTCCAGTCTCAACGCCGAGGTTTCATAATGAGGGTGACCATCTCAATCCTAATTTTATTGATAGTATCCCTATTTTCTGGATGTTTTGCAGACGATGGAGATGATTTTGAATGGGCCGAACCCCAAACAACAGATTGCAATTTAGCTAATGACTTGACTTGTACTAATTTGTTTCCGGGAACCGGTACGCCTCATCACTCCGAAGTCAATCCTCAAACCAACGAATTATGGATAATTTATCTCAGTGGAATGGTGAAAATTTGGCAAGATGATGAACTAATACAAGCTGGAGACCTAAGTGACATTGTAAATAGATGCCATACAGAACAAGGATTGCTTGGATTTGCATTCGATGCTAACTATAATTCCACCAAACAACTCTTGTTATCATATGTGGAAAAAGGTAGTTGTGAAGGAGCGAATACCGCAGATCTTGTTCTAGCATCAGTTGTAGTTACTGATGATGTGATAAATTTGGACACGTTAATCGTCTTGAAAACCGTCGAACAGCCATACAGGAATCATAACGGGGGGCATTTACTTGGTTTGGGTAATGGAGAATACCTCTGGGGAATTGGAGATGGAGGTGGGGCTAACGACCCTGAAAAGAATGGGCAAAATTCTGAAAATTTACTAGGTACTATTGTTTACTTCCAATACTCAAACGGCGAGATTATTCCGGTTATGGATTCAGAAAATGAAAACTCCTACATCTTGCACTATGGTTTACGAAATCCATGGAAATTCGACGTCGGCCCTAACGAGGAACTATGGATTGCAGATGTCGGACAAAATTGTTGGGAAGAAATTAATTTGGTAAACTTGGTAAACAAATCAAACCTTGGGTGGTCAGAAAAAGAAGGGTTCAGTGATTTTTCCGAAGGTGGAAGTTGTGAAGGAGGAGTTGTATCTGAAAATAACGAATATACAGACCCGGTCTTTGTCTATGGTCACAATAACGGAAATTGTTCCATAACCGGAGGCTTTTGGATTGAGAATACAATAATCTCAGACCAAGGTGGTTATCTGTTTGGAGACTTTTGTTCCGGTTCGCTATGGATTCTCTCCAATGATGTAAATCACACATGGAAAGAGACCTATCTTGGTAACGTAGGGGGACTAATTGTAGGGTTTGGAGAAGGGGCTAATGGGGAGCTTCTGGTCTTTTTCTGGACTGGAGAAATCATACAAATCACTCAATCCGCTGCCGCCGATAGCAATATCGTGTGAGACCTGCTCCAGTATTGTGATGAGACGCCAAGGCGTGCTTAGAATCGTGGTCATGATTACGATTATTGGAATGATGATTTCTTGGTTACCAATGGGCTACCAACAAGGTGTTCTTGATGAATCTCAAGAAAGAAGAGAACAGCTTGGCCCTGATGAGCCTACGCTAGAGGAGCGATGTAGCGTCCTTACTTTCGAGGATATGTTTGAGTATACTAAAGCAGTATTCAATTTCACTATTGCCAGTGATTGGAGTTCTGCCGAAATTGAAGCAGTTGCCTGGGTAAATGGGACTTTGGCAGATGATGTAAGACAGAGTTTAGATGAATATATTGCACAAATCTACCCAAGCGGGGATGATGGATGGATTTCCACCGACGAAAGGGAAGGAGTCAGAGCTATTGCTTCGGAGTGCGTTCAATACACGTTTACTAGAATGGGTATGCGTGATGGAAGTCCTCACAGAGGAGGTGACGGTACCGATTGGAAAAATACATCTTGGACCGAAGACGAGGTCCTAGTCGAAGAGTGGAATCTAGTCCCTCCTCGACATTCGGAATCGAGAGAATGTTCAGGAATTGGCAGTGGTAGCGATTGCTACGAGGTGCCAGTATACCCGGATAGTGACCGAGATTGCGATACCGACATAGATTCATCAAGCGGTCAAGATGAATGCAGAATGATGCTATTGCTAAATGCCACCATGACAATCTCCGGCATAAATGATCCAAGTGACTTCACTATAGCCTATAATGCCTCAAACATGAGTGGGGCTGAATATCATATCAAATTCCCCGTAACCGAAGGACTCCGACTAGATATGTGGGAGGAATGTGAAGGAAGAGACGTGCAAGTAGATATGGGTGATTTTGCTGGTGTAGCTCCTCTGAGAGGTAGTTGCATTGGTGACGGTTCTAGCAGCTATGAACTTAATGAAAACGAAGATGGAAGTCTAACTTACTCGTTCTATCCTAACATGCCTCAATGGCCTGTAGGGGAGGATCTGTTTGCCGACTTTACAACTGCACCAATCCCAGTGGACGACCCTCCTGTCTGGACTGCTAGCGCACCCACAAATGGAGCATGGTTCCCTCGTGCGAGCGGGGGAGCACAGATTATCGCGGACTGGAATGAAATTCAAAATTGGTTCAATGATGAAGCTGGAGTATCGAACCTTGATGTAAATTGCAGAGGTGATGCCGGATTAGCAATTACCTACTCACAACGAGAGTTATCGATGGATGTACCAAGAGGTCAGGCAGGAGAGGTCATCTGTGAAGCAATCGACAGTTCTGGCCAATCCTCAGGAAATAGAACTTGGAATGTAGGAGTACCATTCCAAATTTCAACTACAGATACTGAACTATCAGACCCTCATCCGATTACTCTCTCTCCAACCGCTGGCTGGCCGGATCTATCTGTGGAAATCGGATTTACCTCAAGCTTCGAAGAGGCTGGAACTTATTCCAGTCAATATTCAATTCAAGACTCGGAAATAACTCGAGATGTTGCTGCAGTGGGGCTCATTCCCGGTCCTGTATATGTCGCAGTAATTGTAACTGGAGAAGGAGTTTATAGTTTGCAAACGATTTATGATTTGGGGATTCAAAAGGCCAGCAGTGCACCAATAATGACTGTCACCACCGAAGGGTGGGATGGTAATTCATGGTCAATGAGTGGTCAATTCTCCGACCCCGATGGTGAATCGATTAGTTTCAGCCTGATGATTGATGGGGCCTCAGTTGGAAGTATTACGGTCAGTGGCAATATGTGGTCTACACCTGCGATTGATTTCTCAGTATGGACAGAAGGTTCGCATATTGTTGAGGTTCAAGCCTGTGATGAGTCTGGCCTATGTTCAAGTCAACAGCGTAGTGTTGACAACACTCATTTATTCGTTGATCCTGAACCTGAACCTGAAACACCAAAGGACAACTCTTCGGTTCTTCCTTCAATGGGATTGGCCGGTCTGATTCTTGCGGCATCTGCCGCACTCATATACTCGGGCCGACGCGACTGAGTTCGTGAGCTTCTCAGGCACCGTGGACAGAGAGTCGCATGAAGGGGGCCTCCTCGTTTCCTTTGAGGGACGTGCGCCGAGACTTGGGGCTACTTTACGAATAATCGGTGGAAAGCCGATTGGTAAGGTTAATTCAGTAATTGGAGCGATTGATGGGGCGTTTGTTCACATTCATCCAATTACAGATCAAATAGAAGTCACAAGCACAATCGGCTCTCCGGTTGAAATCGCTCCAAGAGAGAAGAGAGAGTATCGTAGTCGTGGAAGAGATTCTCGTCGAGATAGCCGACGTGGAGGGAATAATGACGGAAAAGGCGGCGACTGGAATTGTCCAAAGTGCAATAATTCCAATTTTGCTTTCCGAAAGAAGTGTAACCGCTGTGAAGCAGACAGACCTCGAGAAGGAGGAAGGACATTCGAAAGAAATTTTGAACGAGGTGGTAATAATAAGCAAAAGGGCCAAGATTGGACTTGTCCTAAGTGCAACAACTCTAACTTCGCCTTCAGAAATAAATGCAATCGCTGTGAAGCAGATAGACCTCGAGATGGAGGGAAGAAGTTTGAAAGAAAATTTGAACGAGGCGGTAATAACAAGCAAAAGGGCCAAGATTGGACTTGCCCTAAGTGCAACAACTCTAACTTCGCCTTCAGAGATAAATGCAATCGCTGTGGAGCTAATAGGCCTAGTTCCGGCGGCAGGAACCCATCGAGAGATAGAGGTAACCAAAGCCGTGGCCCTAGACCTCAAGGAGGTCCGTCTGGACGAGGTCGAGGACGGGCGCCGGGGAGCGCAAGTAAACCACGAAGATCTGGATTCAGAGGCACTGGCCGAGGTGGCCCTAGAGGTAATCGACCAGGAAGAGGTAGCGGTAGGCGCTGAGTTTGGGTCACCCCAGCATTCATTTTGTCTAAACCCGAGCAAGACCTATGGCGAACAAGGCGGATATGCTCTGGGAAGATGTTCTCGAGCTTGAAGAAGCCGGTGAGAGGCAGGAAGCCCTCGATTTATGTCGCCAAATCACTCGCATGGAGCCTGAACATGCCGCGGCTTGGAAAATGACCGCAAGGATGACTCTTCCAGCTGCAAGGAGAGGTGTGCAAGATATGCCTACTCTATCACAAGCGGCTAGTGCTTATGCCGCATTACAAAATGTCGTGAGACTGGAACCGGAGGATACAGAATCGTGGGCATTAGGAGGAATTCTTCTCGTTGACCATCTAGGTATGCTAGAAGAGGCACTTGAGTGGTGGCAGCAAAGAAGGCAATTCAACCCCGAAGATGTGACACCACTAATCGAACAAATTGCCATACTTGTACGACTTGGGATGTATTCTGAAGCTAGCGAGTTGTTGGAAATAATGTTCGACTCGGGAATGGAACAACCAGACCGTAAGCAACTAATGAATATGGATCGAGTTAGACAGATGGTAGATAAGGCGGCCAAAATGGAAAAAGAGGAAATATTCAGGCCACAAAATCCCAAACATCCTCGATGGGAGATAATCGGTCGAATGAAAACTCGTAAACCGCTCTCTGAGACTTTCTTCTTGTTCACTTTTGTTGCTCCAATTGTATTCATTATTGGCACTATAGCCATGAGTGCACTTGGAGGTAGTCAATATGGCTTCATTTTGGTGTTTTTGATTATTCTAGGACTATTTACGGGGGTAAGTCGAGCCGGTGCTGGATTATTGCAAAAACTCAATCGACACGCACTCGACTTAGAAAGGGCAATCGATGTAGAGGCAACTTCAGCAAAGATCTGTGTGCCTACCGAAATTCGTGGTAGTAAACTCTACAATCATACGATTGGAAAACGAACTGAAGCCTTCCAAGACCGCCATAGTAAAATTATAGAATCCGGCGAAATTATTGATAAAAATTGGAAACCAAAACTACCAGATTTTTCAAACACGGAAAGTTGGTGGGGAGAGGCTGAGGAATCCGAAGATTAACTCTGAATTATTTCTCACGTCCCTGCAGAATAATCTTCTAGATAGGCTAGTTGCTCATCGGTCAAACTATCAATACTAATTCCTTCTGCTGTGAGTTTTAACCTTGCCAATTCACTATCTTGTTCGGCACTAATGTCGTAGACGATATTGTCGTATCCTTCACCCTCAGTCGCTAATCGACAAAGCGCTAGGAATTGATTGGCAAATGACATATCCATTACTTCGCTTGGATGGCCTTCTGCTGCGGCTAGATTAACCAGTCTTCCACGAGCAAGCAAATGTATAGTACGGCCATCTTTGAGTTGGAAAGCTTCGTTATCTTCTCTAATAGTGTAAATTTTCTTGGCTCTATCTTCAAGATGTGAAATATTTATTTCGCAATCGTAATGCCCTGTATTACAGACGATTGCTCCTTCTTTCATAATGTCGAAGTGACGCCCTATGATTACATCCTTCATTCCAGTTGCTGTGCAGAATATGTCGCCAATCTTTGCAGCATCATCCATCTGCATCACACGGTATCCATCCATGACTGCTTTCAGAGCAGCGATTGGATCGACTTCCGTGACGAGTACATTGGCACCCATGCCACGAGCACGGTTAGCTAATCCCTTGCCACAATGTCCGTATCCGGCAACTACGAAGGTTTTGCCTGCTAGCAATACACTAGTCGCTCGGATGATTCCGTCAAGGGTTGATTGACCTGTTCCATGTACATTGTCGAAGTCCCACTTGGTAGATGCGTCATTGACTGCAATTACAGGATAGAGGAGTTCTCCTGCCTCACCCATCGCTCTGAGTCTGTGAACTCCCGTGGTTGTTTCTTCGGTTCCTCCGATTACGTCTTCTGCTAGCTCTGGAAATTTACTATGGACTCGATAAATTAGGTCTGCGCCATCGTCTAACGTAAGTGTTGGATTTATTTTCAGAGTACGATCAATAGATTGGTAGAATTCCTCAGTATTTTGACCATACCAAGCATGTACATCATAACCCTGAGACGCAAGCCAAGCTGCTACATCGTCTTGAGTAGATAGAGGATTACAACCGGACCAAGAGACCTTACCGCCAGCGGCTTCAATGGTCTCAATTAGCACAGCGGTTTCTTTAGTAACATGCAAGCAACCAGCAATTCTTTGACCAGCTAAAGGCAGTTCTTTCTCGGCCTTTTCGCGTAATACTGCTAGAGCCGGCATTCTGCTTCGGGCCCAGTCTACCTTTAGGCCACCTGCCTTTGCTAGAGAGAGGTCTGCCACAGTGTATGTATCACCCGTGTCCATGGCCTAAGGCGGCCACCAACAGGCCTTCAAGGTGCGTTTTGAGCATCCCCCTTTCGAGGGTTTACTCAATTGCCGCCGCCTTGGCCTTGCTGGGCGTAATATGCTGCGTAATACTGCTCGGCATATTGCCTCGCAGTAGCCTCGTCATAGCCTTGTCCGACCATTTGTTGTACGTATGCTTCGACAGGGTCCATTTGCTCCACACCACCAAACTGTTCAACAGTGTCTTGGCCATCATCTGATTTACCTCTCGATCTAACCACAACTAGAGTTACACCAACAATTGCTAGAACCAAGATAACTCCGATAGCAGCGAACATGATAACGTCGGCACTACCACTTTCTGACTCACAACCATCGCTTGATGGATTCAGAACACAAGGGTCACTTGGTCGAGGAAGTAAGTCAATTGTAAACTGGTCATCCAACGTGTACCTGCTTCCATCTCCCTCAACAACTCTCCAGTATATTGTGACCTGCTTTCCAGTAGTCTCCAAGTACAAGTCTGCAATGTTGAGAGTGATTGTGAAGGTGTCTCCATCTCCAAGTAAGGCTGGGCCTGTGGAATTGTATGTTCCTAGTGCCTTCTGAGTAGCCTTTGGAGAGGGTGTCAAATCCAAATGGGCTGAATCTAAAGCCACCTCAATCAAGACACCGTTTTCGGCGCCTGATTCCACAATTCCATTGATTGTGACCAAATCTTGACTCTGAGAATCAGTAGAACGTGGTGAAGTAATATCCACTACTGGCGGTTCGTCTCCAAAGTCCTCGCCAACTACAATGAAGTAGATTCGTGCCTTTTCTGATTGCTTTCCAGCACGATCGTATACAATCAATTCAAGCCTAATCTGGTTCTCAAGCGTTCCATCGCTAGTCATGTTACGGAATACATAATTCCACATGTCACCACCTGCTGCGTCCGGCACCTGGAAGGTATGACCTTCTAGAGTTGGATTCGAGGAATCTACCGGATAATCAAAGAACACACGATACTCAAACATCTCAATTCCTCTCTCTCCCTCAGGTGCATCGTCATCAGAGCTTGCTGAAGAATCGAAGGATAGACTGATGTCACCACTGTCGGTCAATCTAACTCGATAAATTGGCCAATCTATGCCTCCAACGGTTTTGCTTCCTTCAAGACTTACGTACTCATCTGTAACGCTGTTCTCAATCAATTGTAGATCTGCATTAGGTCGGAATTCATCCGCCAATGTATCATCTGTTACTAGATTGATGTAAGTGATTCTTGTGTGGCCCTCGTCATCGTGTAAATACAGAGTCAGAAGCCATTCTGCACCGATTCTACATCCAGTTGTGGAACTCGAATCGCCAACGCAGAAGTTACCAAGAGCTGGTATGCTCGCACTATTTTGACGAATGTGGCTAATTTCACCGAAATCGATAATTTCTCCTTCCCACCCTGTAACCGACTCGTTCATGTCTGTAGATTGTAATGTCCAATCGGCAATAATGCCGTCAGCCAAGGATGAATCAGAAGTCAAGAAAGAGAAATCCAGTTCAGAGTTCGACTTGATGTACATGGTTGCGTAGGCGCCTGTTACTGTGTCAATCGAAGGGGCTTCTCCATTCACAGTCAAGTCAAATCCATCGCCTGCAATTCCAAAGTTGCTTGGGTATGGAGTTACTTGATAGCCAAGCATATTGGATAACAGTGGCATAGATGTTCCACTAAATGGTTGAGAGAAACTTGGATTCTCAACGTCAAGGGTAGTAACAATCATTCCACCTGCTCCGCGATTACATATCGAAAGTAACGACTGTGAGTCAAACGACTCACTTCGCATTAGAGTATGGAAGGTTCCGGTTGGATCACTAATTCGGCCACCACAAACTTGTGGGATTTGGTCGAATTGCACCTGTGCTGTATCGAGACCCGCTAATGCGACGTATGCCCCGCCGTGAACGCCTGCAAAGGCTGCAGTATCGACGTTATTCATCAGTGGATGGTATGCATCGACAATAACTAGGTCATCATTTGTGACTGTGTTATTCCATTGGTTTCGCATAGCGATATCCATTCCGAAAGGTAGCCTATTTGGCTGATATTCGTTGCGATATGGTCCTAGGTGAATCTGAACAGTTCCACCGTTAACCATGTATGCCTCTAGGACTTCTGTAACCGAGAGACCGTCTGAGTCCCTAGTAGAAGCTAGTGTCTCGTAATATTGTCCGTACTCGACATTGTAATCAGTCTGCCATGGTAGCAATATCTTCTCATAATGGGACATCCAGTTCTCGGTTGCGTATCTATCCCAATCATTTACTGACAGTTGAGTATACGTCATTCCCATCGACTCTAGGTCCTGCTTAACTCTCTGCAAACGATTCTGGTCAGTAGGATTGGACAGAATTGCGACATCAACAGTGTCAAAGAATTCTATTTCGAAGAACCGATCGTTTCCTGATGGTTCTCCATCTTCAGTCAATATAGCATAGAAACTAATGTTGTATTGATGACCATCGTACCAGCCGTTGTAAGGTGCGGTCCAATTAGCGAAGTCTCGAGCATGAGCTTCAAGATCAAACGGCCCATTATCTGCCGGCTGTTCGTAAACAGTTTGACCTGTTGTCATATCTACAATCTTCATGTTCACTTCATACTCGCCTGCGATTACACCATTCAGAAGAGGAACGGTGAATGAGTGCTGAGAGACTGAATCATATGTGTAGACGCACTTGTATGTGATATCAGATACACAATCAAGCACATTTGGTTGCATCAAAGTTATGTCTGCGCTTGCGATACTGAAGATAATTTGTGTGTGATTATTTGCGGTGGTAATCTCGGTTTTATTGTACCATGATGTGTCTTCAATTGTACTATTGAATAGTGTTGTTGCATCAATTCGATAAATCCCCGATTTGAAGTCATGCGTTGCCACCGTAACGTCTTCGCGCTCCGATGCATCAAGTCCATTGATGTCGTTGATGTAAGTTCCGTCATCCTCGAAAGTGAATTCATCGATACGAATATTATCGACTGCGAATCCGGCAAGACCAGCATTTCCATTGACCCCATCGTCATTTGATTGGAACCTCCATGTTAAGGTGACTTCCGAGCCGGAAAGATCTGTACACTCCGTCCTCCACTCGAAGGTATCGTTGGAGGTCTGGTTTAGCAGAGTTATGTGAGTCATGTCAATGATTACTGACTTAACTAGACTTTCGGAATCAAACCAAACTACAGACTCGTATCGGTCGGAGTGGTCTCCCATGTATTCAACCTCATCATATCGACCATTGTTGTCGAAATCTTCACAGGCACCTAGACCACTACCATCTTGGAAAGGCCTTAGTCCATTTTCGTTAAGATCGGTCCAGCTTCCCCAAACGGTTCCACTGTAGATTTCTCCACCCTTAGACCACTCAATTTCTAGGCCAGCAGCGTCACGTATTGCTAGAATATTTCCTTGCTGATCTGAGAGGAAATCACCCTCTGCAAAGTAGTCAAATGTCAGGTAAGTGAAGTCAGTTCCACCAGAAGCGACCGGGAAAGGATCGAGGGTCATAGTCTCGTCCCAATTGTCGCCATAACCAGTGTCTGGGTCGCCTAACCAATATGCAAAGGAATTGAACACACCTCTGCTTTGTGGTAGCATTGGGTGGTCTCCATTGGTGTCATCTAATCGACTTCCATTCATATTTCCATCATCTTCCCAAATTGGTTCTAATCCTGAGAAATCCTCTATTGCAATTAGATCAGGGAGAGCGTTCTTGACCACAGTTTCCAATTGGAAGTCTGTGAGGGTGTTTCCAAAGTTTTGAACTCGAATCTCTATGTCGCGATCGCCTGATGCATATCTCAATCCATTCTCAAGACTAATCCATGGCTCCTCTGCAACACCTGGGTCGAATAGGTTCTTGACAGTAATCTGGAATTTGACCTCGTCATTTGTTGCATCAGCATTATCGAATCCACTGGGGTTAGTTAATTCTGTCTTGATGTAATATGTTCGGTTATCGATGAAATCAGCATTAAGAGTGACTTCCTCGCTAGCACCAGCTGCAAAATCTGTGAATGACAGAGTTTGACTTACGACTTCTTCGGTACCGAATATAATATCGGTTTTACGAATAGATATGTTGTCAAAGGCAAACCCGTCTAATCCAGTGTCCTGAGACGAACCGTCTGGGCCAACACTTCCCATCAATCCGCTGCGGAAGCGGAAGCGGATGTCAACAACTTCCCCAGCGTAAGGCGTAAGATCGATTGCATCATCACCCGAAAAACTAGTCCAAGTGGTAACCGTATTGGTGTTGAAGTTTCCATTGTAAGTGTTGTATTCGGGATCTTGGCCGAATCCATAGAGACGCAGATATCTTTCATTATCCCAGCCACCGGTAAAGAACACCTGTTCCCATCCATTTCCATCGCTCCAAACCTCAATACCACAGGAGTCCTCATACAACCATCGCTCTACTACGGCGTATTGCTCAGCGAGATACAACTCAAAGAATGCGGCGCTGCAGAAAAGATCCAAATCCAGATATGCTGCATCTGCACCCGTTAAGTCAACATTCTCAATGATGAACGCCTCGTCCATATTATTGTAGTAACCTGAATCGTTATCCTGGTTATTGTGATCCATTCCAGCCCACATGTAGGTAGTTGGGTTTCTGTCGGCTTCCCACCAGTCATCGGTGGCTGAACCATTAGAATCTGTAGAGGCATTCCATTCCTCGTGCCATGAGGATGAACCTTCGCTGTATTCTCCTGTGTAGGATTTCAGGGTAATTGCACAAGCAGGACAATTGGTATTGTCGATATTACCCTCAAAGTCGTTGGAATATACAAGAGTGTCAATTCCATCTAGTACTTCCTTGACTTCTAAATCAACGTCAATTGAGCCAGAAATAGGGTTAAGACCTGTATTTTTTACTGTTAAGTTGACAAAACGATTGCCCTCACCAATCATGGCTGCTCCAGTCGCCGGATCGTAGGCCGCCGGTGCAATGCTTACCTCGGTAATTCCAACATCCTCATTATCGAGACTGAGGACTGAAAGGAAATCACCTGCTCCAGCCCAGCCTTGAGTATCAAGCCACATAGCGCTGTTTGCGAATCTGTATGATCTGTCTCGCTGTCCGATGGCTATCTCGTATGCACTATTTTCTCCGCCTGC
>Ga0066861_10000295_pt1 | contig 14926 bp, 6 predicted proteins | sample ETN02SmetaG_3_FD_66434 | JGI IMG/M metagenome (GOLD analysis project Ga0066861, IMG submission 66434) | Marine microbial and viral communities from oxygen minimum zone, Eastern Pacific Ocean - ETNP2014F10-02SV257 | ecosystem: Environmental > Aquatic > Marine > Oceanic ... | reverse complement strand
AAATATACGTCGTCCAGCACATTATCATCAGAAGCAGCAGCAGCAGCAGCAACAACAACAATCGTCTCCGTTAACTTGGACGACGCCGCGAGAAGGGTTCTCGCAACCCACTCCTCCTCCTTCGACTTCGTCTTCATCCATGGGCGATGTTTTGCGAACGCTTGAATCAAAGTTGGCAATGTTAGAAGAAAACGAGAGAAAATTCGCCGCGAGGAGTTCGGCAATTAGTTTAGGACTAGCAACTTTCGTAGGCGCGGCAACCGTATTCGTGTTTGCCAATTCGAGAAAGTAGATATATTGATACACATACATAGAGAAGGAGTTTGATTAATATGTAACGATAACGTACATTCAGACAAATTTGTAGCACTTACTGATGTCTTCTGTAACATCCCAAGTACAACTCAGTCCTTTCTCCATCTCCGCGAAATCTCCCGCTTCTAAAGTCACGCCTTCACTCGCACCGTCTGGCGTGACGATCACTCTCCCTTTCAAAATGTAACACTGTTCGGTCGACCCGTACGTCCACGGAAAGGTCGACGCTTCGCATCCCCAAACGGGCCAGTTTTGGAACTCATCTCTATTTCTGTTTTTGTCCACTTTGATTTGTTGAAGGCTCAAAGCTTTGCCATTACTATTACTACTGCTGTTGCTCGCAACTCTTCTCCCGTTCGCGTTCCCGGTCGTCGCGCCGCGATGAGGACGACGCGGTGTGACCCCAAGCCACGCGGTGGTGTTGGTGGTGGTGGTAAAGGTGGTACACATCATCAAATTCTTCTTCTTCTTCTTCTTCTTCTTCTTTTTTACTCGTCCCGTTTCTTTCTTTGTGGTGGAAAACAAAACAAATGACAAATGACAAAAGTGCTTTTCCAAAAAAAAGGGAGGAGGAGTTTTTTTTCAGAAGCAGAAGCCTCTTGTCTTTTTTCTCCTCCTCTTCTTTCCTATTTTTTTTTTGAGGTTTTATCCGTCGGCGTTTTCCCGCACGTCCCGCATAAATAGCCCTCGGTCGCACGCACGCGCGCGATATCTAGACATCACGCGTAACCTTCTTTTTACGTGCAAACGAATACAAACGATATGTTTACCGTAGCATCTACTCAGTTATCCGCGAGAGCGAACGTGACCGCGTCGACGTCGAAAATTTCCGCCTCGTCCAGAGTGGCGACGGCGTCTCCGAAGGTCTCCACGACGACCATCTCTAAAGTTTTGGAAGGTAAGGTGGTCTCCAGGGCAAACGACAAAACCGCGATCGTGTTGATCGAGAGAAAAGTACCGCACCCGCGTTTTATCAAGCGCATCAATAAGAGCAAGAGATTCGCCGTGCACGACGAAGAGAACGAGAGTAATGTGGGGGACATTGTTGAGATTAAGATGTGTGTACCAAAGTCGAAGACGAAGAAGTTTGAGTTGAAAGCCATCACGAAGAAAGCGGCGGCATAAGTTAAGTGAGAGAGACAATATCAAGAACACACCGTTGTATACATGAAGGGGTGTCGAATAGTAGGTTCGAAGAGCGTTGTAATCAAACTTTATTAACCTGTACTAGAAATTTTATCTTCTATTTTCTTTAATTTTTCGAGAAGTAATTAAAGAACGAAGACGTGCGAATACACGCACAAAAGTATGACTTTACACAAGACACGCACATATAGTTACTATGGTAGACAAATCTTTTTTTTTATGGAGGGAAATCTATCCATTATAATCTAAAACTAATTACTCCTAACGACCCCTCGCACGCGCTCGACAAACTCGCTCAAGTTTCTGCGAAACCTTCTCTTGTTCATTCGATCGACCTCAGCGTTTAAGCCTCTCGCAGTGGTTAACTGCCCGAGCGCTTCGCGAACGACGACGCCTCGACCGCCTTTCTTCTCGGCAGCTTCAAAAGTCTCCTCGCCGAGACTCATGAAGCAAGCATTTTCTATTTGTAATAAAGGCAGCAAAGCGTCGGCGGCTTCGTCCACGATGGCAGAGTTCTTCTCACCGCCAGAGGCGTCCACGAAAAGGAGTCGTTTCCAGACGATTCGAAGACATTTACCCAAAGGCGACAACGGAAGCTGGACCATCAAAGCGCTTGGTGGTTCGTTGTCTGCCGTTATCGACCCACCCTCGACGATAAAGCTCGCGACAGTTTGCGTCGTTTGCATCAATAGCGGGCTGTCAGTAGCCGCACCACCACCACTCTTTTGCTTTCGTAACTCCGCCGCAGCCAAGGCGCCCAGAGCGATCAGAGATTCTCGACAGACGGTTTCGTCGTCGTTGTCTAAACCAAACTCCAAAGTCGAAAGTATCATGAAGAATAACGCGCTAGGATCTGAAGCACCGACGGCCGATCCGTTGATGTCGACGACGAGCTCTGACATTCTGGTTGCGTTTTTTACGATGATATCCGCGAACGATTCCATCGAGTAAGAGAGCAAGGAAAAGTAACAGTTTCTCAACTTTGGGAGCAACAACGCTTCCGGAGTTAACAGAGGGATGACAACTGCCAGACCAGAAAAAACAACCGAGGCTAACTTTTCTTTATCGTCGTCGTTCCACGCAGAAGCTAAGTGCGTTAAGGCTCTCAAAAGCGATTTCAAACACTTGTAATTTGCCTTGATTTCTTCGTCTCGCAATCGCGTCAGCGTCGCCGCGGTCATCTTCGTAGGTTCGGATTTCGCGAAAATCGACACAATGGAGAGCGTAAACTCGCGTATCCTCTGCTGTCGTTGCATATTCTCCTCATCCATTGCAAATATTTCGCACAAGATTTCCGATAATTTCATCGCTCGAGAGATGACGAGAGAAGAGTTTGCTGAAATTGCATTTTCAATTACTCTCGTTAACGGCGAAAGCATTTCAAAGAAATGGTTCGACGAGAACTCGTGTTGTTTACTCAGAGACGCTCTTGCCACACCTCTGAGCGCTTCTAGTGCGCCCATCGTTCGGCTTTCGCCGGTTGGATGTTCGATGAATTTCTTACTCTCTACGGCTAAAAGCAAAACCTTGGACGGCGGTTCCAAAACGTATCGCAAATACGCGTTTCTTTGATCATTTTCTTCTGCGATACCAATCGCAGCTCTTGTGAGTGATTCAGTCAATCCGCAGAATATCTCGCTAGGAAAACCTCCATTTATGTTTTCGTGCGCTTGACCGGTTGAGAATAACAGCGTCGTCCACGCTGGATCATTCGCGACCGCTTTACACGGCGCATTGCGTCGCGTCAAGGAAGGAAGCAAACGAAAGCTCGCAGATTTCCTTAATGATGTTTCGCCATCATAAAACGATATCGCAACAGTTGCTAAACCGACCAAAATTTTTGCGGCGTATGAACCTCCTTCGCCTTCGAACGGATCTGGAGATTGAACAGCCCCAGTAATAGACAAATTGTTATCCTGGAGTAACACGTTGCGCACGCGTCCACCGGAATCTTCGGGGAACAAGTGCGTATCCGCCCACCTCGCCGCGCACCACACGACTTGTTCGACAACTCGTGGCGATAAAAACTGCTTGACGCTTTGATTTTCGCATATTTGGACGCATAGAGTACCGATGAACAATTCACCAATTTGACGTAAAGCTATTTTCGTTTGATTGTTTTCGTCAAATTGTAAAGGTCGCATGGGCGTTTCGCCTCGTCCATCGTCCGCGACGACGTGTCCTACGAGTCTCAACAACCACCACAATTCTTCAAACAATTCCGGAGCGCGTTGTAAATCCGCGTGCGCGGCGTTGTCGGTCGATAATGCGGCTAACTGTAACAAGAAATTAATTTTCTCGTGCAACGTTGCAACGAGCATCGGAACTGACAACGATACCGTGGCGCGAAACAACTCCGCGACGACATCTAAGGCGACATCCAAAGCTTCAATACCGGCAGCACCATCTTCTTCGTGGCCATCGTCTTCGTCGTAAGCAGACTCTCTCGCCGATTGTAAACCAAACTCGACGTACCTTTGGCATATTTTAGCAATCTCCTGGTTTATTTTCATCGCCATTTCCGGTGACTCGGCTTGATTCCGCTCGACTTTCGATGTTAACACCGCGAAAGCGTCGAAACAGTTCTTCATGACGAGATCTAAACAAGATCCATCGTTTATCGCGCGCAAACTTCCACCTTCAATCGCTGCCAAGCATATGCTCGTCAGTGCTTCTAATACGCTACCGCCCGTTGCCGCGCACGGCGCAACTAAGAAAGTCCAATTGTGCGCGGAACACAACGTGCCCAACTGCTTGACGCAATCCAAAACTTCTTCTTCTCTTTCGTCAATGTTGATCATTGCATCTTTCGGGTCCACTACTGTTCGCGTTTTCAAGAGTGATTGCACGCACCGTTGGAAGTGCATAGACTTCAAATGCTTGTGGACGTCAGCTTCTGGAAATATTGATCCACTCAAGGCGCAAAAGTTCGAAAGCAAACTTCTCGTTTCCTTGGCGACTTTGGTTCCCGGTAATATCGCGCTCGATCCATCCGCGCTGTTCTGTGCCACACCATTCGGCGAATGCATGGCTTCGTGCAACGAAAAAAGCCACGCGAACGTGTCATTCTCTCCAGATTGTAACAAGATCTCTCGCCACGTTTCCCCAGGCGTCACTGGAACGAAACCATCCGATATGGACGCGTTTTCGAGAACGCTTCGACCTCCTTTGCTATTATTATTGTTATTGTTCGTTGTTGTTCCATTCTCATTCTCCACGCCTCTCGCGCCATTTTTACCGAACCCGCCGAACCGGGAGAAATCCCACGATAAGCACGCGTTCAAGAGCCGTAAACTAGCAAAAAAGCACTCCTCGTCTTTACCTAATTTCACCATCTTCCCTCCTTCAACCATCAACACTTCTCTGGCGATGTTCCCGGCGTGTGAGAAAAAGTGGATTAAAACTTCCTTCTCGAGCGCATCTCGCACTCGCTCGTGAAACTCCCAATTCAAATGCATAGGCGAGCTCGTGCTCGGCGCGCATTCCAAAACGACCTGCGTGAACACATCTAATCCGAGCTTCCTCGCTCCTGCAGTCGCCGAAGACGACACCGCGCGTTCGCATTCTTCCAACGCCATTTGTCGTTGTTTCCCGTCGTCGTCGAGCCACTGGCGTTTCAAAACAACCGCCAATACGGAAACAATTTGCGAACTTATGACACTGCTCATCCGAGAAGATGACGCCGCCGCCGCCGACGACGAAGGAGCAGTCTGCGAATGCAGTAAATATGTCAAGCAAAACTGTCGAATCTCCGCGCGCATTTCGTTCGTCATCGCGTCCCATTTTTGTAAAATCGCAAACCGTAACGCGTTCGAAGCTTGGAACTTGGTATCGTTCGATTGTGAATTCTCCAAGATATCTCGACACACCCGCAACGCTTCTGGAGATTTACGGAACGACAACAGAATCTGTTCGGACTGTTCTCTCGCGGATTGGTCTCGCGAGGAGAGGTTTTGGCTCGCGAATTCGATTTGTTCCCGAGTGATTGTCGTCGTCATGACGATTTTATGGTAATGGCCTTCTTCTTCTCGTCAAAGTTTTTTTGTTTTTTTGTCGCGATTCTTTCTCTTTCTTTTTCTTTTTCTTTTTCTTTTTCTTTCGTTCTTTTTTCTTTCGTTCTTTCTTTCTTTCTTTCTTTCTTTCTTTCTTTCTGTTGTGAATTTTTTTTCTTTTTCATCATTTTTTTTTGAAGAAGAGATGTTCTTCTGCCGTCCACATCTTGGGGTCGTTGGTGGTGGTGGTGTTGGTGGTGGTGTTGGTGATGCCTTTCGAGGACGAGGACGAGGACGAGGACGAGGACGGCGACTGCATGAATACCAACAGAAGACGACTTTGGCGACGATAAAGAAAAAGGAGGAAAACGACCAAAGAAAACGAGGATATCGACGACGTCACGCGTGTGTTTTGGCCGTGGTGGCAGCGTTTGCAACCGCTGCGAACGAAAACGATGGTGGCGCGAGTCGAGCTCGAGCGGCTTCGAGAGACGCGATTCGTATTGGAGGAGGCAAGAAAGGAGGAGAGAAAGTTGTATCAGATTTCAGCAACTTGAAAATACTCCTGTCCGAAATAAAAAGAACGGACGCGGAACTCTCGCAAATGATTGGCCTGCTAAAACGAGCGAGCGAAGTCGGGGTGGACGTGCCTTTCGATTCCATGTCCTTCGTGTTTGAAAACAGAGACTCCGCGATTTACAATTTCCAAAACAACGCGTTGAAGTTGGACGCGTTCGTTGACGCGGAAGAGTTGACGCCAATCGAAGCCGCCGTGTGGGATTCTATACCGCAAAAGAACGGTGGAGGCGTACACACGCCATTTATAGTCACGCCGAACGAATTTGTGTGCGCGTTGTATTCGTGCGTGAACAGTCCCGATGCGCCTCCGTCGACGGAAGCGGCATTGACGATTGACATGTTGAGGAAAGGCGTGTCAATGGGAAAGAGAAAAGATAAACGCATCACGGCCGATGGTCTGTTGTTGACTGCGGAAGACGCGAGAGCGAAAGTGCAAAGATATGTAGAAATTTTAGAAAGTAGCAGCATTTTTAGTAAAAGCAGCAAATGAGTGAATAGAAGGCATAAATTACTTATTACATGCCCTCGGATTCTATGAGCGTCAGCATCGCTTTCACGACTTTATTGTCCATGGATATGGGACCAGGAGAGTTTACTTTATTCGTCAAAAGCTGATCGATTTTCTTCCGCAACTCTCGCGCTAACACGCCAATCTTTGCCGGGGCGTTAAATTCGCACCAATCGTCGAGAACGAGTTTACCTTGTTCGTGTTTGACGTCCAACTCTCCGCCAAACAAGAGCAGCGGGTAGCTTCCAACCATGGTGCAATCGCGAACGAAGACTTTCGCCGTTTGAACGCGATCACCGTAAACTAACCACGTTGATTCGTACTTACCGACGTTGAAATTTACACTCGTTGGGTGTAAAAATACTCTGCCGACGTCTCGAGAGTAGTATTTCATCTCTTTTCCCGAGGCCATTTTCTCGACGGCGCCGCCAAGCGTCTTGGCATATTTTGCAACCGGATGTTGCACTCGAACGAGTTTTGGGTAAAGACCAGCAACGAGCGCAGCTTTGATAATTCTAGAAACATTCGAGTTTATGTCCACTTCGTCTTTCAAATCGACGTCTTTGTGACGAGTATTGTTCATATCGTCTTTTGCACGCCCGAATCGTTTGACGCGAAGCGCGTAATTTCGAGAAACGAATCCCAAGTCGGACAAAATCTGGGCAAAGTCCACACGCGATTGTAACACAGCCTCCAAAGCTTGACTCGAGAGATAGTTTTCGTCGCAAAAACGTCTCTCTGCACCTCTACCACTGCGTTTCTTGGCGTTCAACCATCCGTCAAAGGCATTAACGACTGCTAAGTGATCTGATTTACCAACCGCGAACGCCCTTTTTTTCTTGTCGGCGTCTTCTCGATTATCTCTTGGAGAATAAAACAAAGGACGTCCAGACATTGCGCTCGCGATGGTCAACATCGGGTCTAAACATCCCAACAAAGAAGCGTAGACGAGCATCTTACCCAATCGAGGGTCGCACGGCATGTGCGTTAAGTGTTTACCCAACGGCGTGACGACTTCTTCGTCATTTACAATTGCCATCGCTTTCAAGTCATTCAATTCTTGAACGGCGAGGTCCAAGGCGTTTTCGTCCGGGGGCGTCAACGCGAGCGATAGCGTTTCTTTCGCCGTTCCAGATTCTGGCGCCATACTTTTGATGTTCAAAACTAACGACTGAAGTGGTGTTCGCAACATTTCTGGTGCTTGCGTTTTCTCGAAATTGGCGAATTGCGTGCGCGAAAACAGTCGAAAACATGCTCCAGGCGTCGTTCTTCCGGCTCTTCCACGTCTCTGCTTCGCTTGAGCCTTGGAGACCCAGCAGTCTTCGAGGCAAGATAAACCTCTCTCCGAGTCGTATCGCATCTCTTTTTGCCGTCCCGTATCGATGACGTATCGAATATCGTCAATTGTAACTGAAGTTTCAGCGATATTTGTCGCTACGACTATCTTACGTACTCCGAGCCTTGGCTTTTGAAAAATTCGTCGCTGTTCCGCCGCAGAAAGCTGACCGTACAGGGGAAGAAAGTCCAACTCACCGACATCAGAAACTTCCAACAAGCGCGATTGCTCGAACACGCGTATGAGCTTCAAAATTTCAGCTTGACCGGGCATGAAGATTAAAAATGCACCGTACGTATCCTTTTCCATCAGCTTGCCACCTTTCGGGACTATGCTCTCCATGCCTTCTTTCAATTCTTTGCGAATAATCGCTGAAAGAGCGTTTTCGATTAGTTCGTAGTTCAATATAGACTCATCCACGTTTTGAATGGAACGTTTTACATCGTCGCTGTAGTTGTTTTCCAAATACTTTCTCGCTAAAGCGAGTTCGGTTTGACGTTCTCGCTCTTCCTCCTCTTTCCTTCGTTTCATGTTTTCGTCCGCGATGTCTTCGTTGTTTTTCATTTTAGTGCTGACAAGAGAAAGCTTCGGAATAGCTGCACGCTTTTCTGCCGCCTGCTTCTTATCAAGAGCCCAATTGTCTTCTTCTTCTTCTTCTTCATCATCATCAGACGAGTCTTCGTCGTCTTCGTCTTCGTCCCTGTCGCCTTCGACATTTTTCTTCTTCCTTTGTTTCTTGGACGAGGCGACAATTTCATCGAGCTCGGCTACGTCCCAACTCTCTGGGACTTCACGATCGGCTCGATGAGCATCGTCTTCGTCGTCTTCGTCTGATGAGGAAGGAAGAAATGCATTCGGATCCACGCTATCTTCTTCGCTTTCAAGCAACGCTAGTTGTCGTTTCTTTTCGGCTGCGTTCTTTGCGTACTTTGATTTTTGACCGATCAAAAAACTCGTTTCGTTGAAAACATCTTCTAGGTAATACTCTTTCACTGGGTGCGTAAACCCCGGAATGGTAATTTTGGACGTTTTTACGGCTTTGATTCCGTTTTCCGTCGATCGTTTCGATGGAGTTTGAAAGTAGTCGGCGAATAAATCCGCGTCAGCAGTTGCTGACATGAGAACGAGTTTCAGTTTTGGTCGCTTTTGAACGACGCGTCTGAGAAGTAGGAGTAAAACATCCGAATCGACGGAGCGTTCGTGGACTTCATCTAAAATGACGTGCGTGACGTTTTCTAAAGTCGAATCACTCAGCAATCGTCTCAGTAAAATACCAGTTGTACAAAACAACAAGCGCGTCTCTTTACTCGTTTTTGATTCCAAACGCACAGAGTAACCAACGACGCCCCCAACTTTTTCGTCTCTTTCGTTCGCCACGCGCTCGGCTAATCCAATAGCACTAATCCTTCGAGGCTGCGTACAAATGATATTTGTTTCGCCACCTTTTTGATTGAAAATCGCGTGCTCGAGAATAAACTGCGGCACTTGCGTAGATTTCCCGCACCCAGTTTCGCCGGAAAGCACAACCACCGCGTTATTTTCAACGAGTTTCGTAATTTTATCTCTGGATTCCGACGCGGGCAAATTGTTCCGAACGGTTTGCATTTTGAATGCTGCCGAGTGTTCGTTGGATTTAAAATCACGTTGCCACAAATCGTACGCATCTTTCAATCGTGCGCTTTGTTCCTCTATTTGAGCTCGCGAAAGTTGATTGCCTAAGTTGTTGCGTTTCGCATTGTTGTTGTTTCTGTTTCTGTTTGTATTAGTATCTCCTTGCTGGTTTGCCAAAGGTGGTGGTGGTGGTGCTGCGTTAGTATTTCTTGATTTGGGTGCCGCTGACGACGACGACAACGATGAAGATAACTTTTGCGTTGCTTTCGTTGAAGACGATGTGGTGATGCTCTTGGTAGTTTCCTCTTTGCTTAACTCTGTGCCGATTGCGTCGATGACTGAATACATGCATGGCCCCGATTCACTTTCTATGCATTCCAAAGCGGTTGCGACCGCTACTTCCAAACACGTCGCGATCTTTTCCCTACTATTACTACTATCACTACTACTGCTATCCATATGAGATAAATATATCAGTGGAGGTGCGGTTTGAGGATAGCCAAACACATTCATAAATGTCACGAGCATTTTATTCTCCACCGATACAGATATTGCGCATTCCTTATCGTCTTTCTTCACGTTCTCATCTCCGTATATTGATTCAATCGCGACGATTTCGTCGTCCCACTCATCGTTCGTTTGTTTCTCTAGACTGATCGTGAACTTTGGACCGAGTCTATTTCGGTACGCAACAATCATCGGCGATACTGAAGAAGAAGAGGCAGTTTTGACTGCATTCTTCGCTTCTTCGATGGAATACCCGCGTTCCCAGAGAAGTCTGATATCTCCACTATCCTTCGCTGGAACGCTATTCTCTTTTGCGGTTGTTCTCGACGACGACGTTGTTGTTGGCTTATTCGCGTTGTTCAACAAAACAATCGGATCGTTCATAGCTTTTGGTGCAAACTTTGCCGGTAATCGCGATTCTGGGATGTTGATGACTAACCAGTCCAAAGCGCTCTCGTAGGCAAAATCTTTCGATTGTTTCACTGCAATCGTCGCGTCTGATTTCTCAAAACCTAACTTCTCTAATCTCGCCGTCAGCGCTTCAACTTCCGGGTTTGCAATCTCTTCGTCTGTTTCGTGCAACACGGTAAAATCGTCATAAGAGCGATGATGTTCCATCGTCGAAGACTCTTCGCATTCAAATGCTTCTTTGAGTAACTCTTCGACCATCAACCTCTTCTCCTCGGACATGTGCAACGTCGGAATGATCCGTTTCGGTTTCGGTTTCCTATTTTTCTTCTCTAACTCTCTCTTTTCTCTCTGTTCCTTCTTCTCTAACCGCGTCTTTTCTTCTTTCTCGTAACGTTCAAATTTCTCCTTATATTCATGCGGAAGCAACCTTTGCAAGGGAAGATTCGTTGCGTATCTCGCCAACGCCAATGTCGCTCCTCTCTGAATCGCTTCTTCTTTCGAAGGCGCCGCGTCATTCATCCACAACACGATATCCGAATCTGGTTTATACTTATCCGGCAACACAACCTTGCAAATCCATTTATTCGCGTTCTCATCGGTGCTATCTTTCTTCTGTTGCGGCACGTACCGCGGTTTCCGGATGTCCTTTTTCTTATTCGCAAACTCGTCTAGTATCGTTCGCGGTTGTTTCACTGACGCTCTTATTACCGGCGCCGAATCTACAACAATTTTCTTTGCACTCCTATCTTTTACGTTCGTTGTTTCAGATGATGAATCGATGCCTTTCGCTTTATCGCTTTGCTGCTTACTCTTCTCTGCTAATTTCACTTCTAACAAATCTTTCTGCTTTTGCGCTAACATTTTCACCGCATCTTTCGCGTCTACTTTTCCACCTTCGCCCGATTCCTTCTCCAATTCCTCTTTGTGGTGTCTCTCTATGTGCATTTTCAGTCGGTCTCTCTGTTTAAACGGATCTCGATCGCAATACGGACACTGTAAAGACGTCGCGCTTTTCTTCTTCAGTTCTAAGAAGTTTGCGTCTGGTTTGCTCGACATGCCTCCCGTGGCGACGATGCCTTTTTTCTTCTTCATTAACTCCTTCCGAGGGCCACCCATCCTTGCGTTTCTTCTTCTTCTTCTTCTTCTGTTACCGCGTTCCGCTCGTTGTCATTCCCGAGCGCGTGTCTTCTTATTCTTTGAGAGAGCACGCGCGCGTGCGCGCGTGCGCGCGTGGGTGGGATTTTGTGGGCAAGTGCGAGTGATTGATTTTTGACAAAATGACAAAAATGAACCCCTAGGTTTAAATTTCTTCTCTAATAAAAATGTGCTACTCTACAACATTGCGGCGAGTTCATCGGCCGCGTTACTCGTTTCCTCCTTCGCTTTAACTTGGTTCTTAATAGCCGTGAGATCTCTGGGCATTTCATCTTTCGTGAGAAACTGCAACCATTGGTGCAAAATGGCTTTCTTTTGACCGCGGTATCGACACATGGTTTTCAATCGCAAAGCTTTGAGTCTCGTTTCGTTGTCGTTATTAGTATCGGCGAGAAGAGACGCGCAATTTTCCATAATTTTCACGTCCTCTTCCATGGATGTTGGTAAGTCTTCTAACAATTGTGTTATCCTCCCGATTAGCACTTGTCGGTATAACTTGTTGTTGTCGTTGTCCGGCATGACATTTTGCGCAATGAAGGAAAACATGGCATGGTGGGCTTCGTCTCTCGCGAAATTCCATCCGGCGCGTACACTTTCGTCTAAACCGGACTTGTCCCAATCAAACTTGTTCACGTCGGCTTTGTTTTGACCCATGGCTTCTAAAATGTGTTGACGACGTTGTTCGACGATGGCATATGCAACACCCTTGGAGTATTCGAGAGGAATGGCCATGGCATTTTGTTCCGAACTTCCAGCATCGACGAGTTTTTCTGAGAGCCAGGTGGCGGCTTCCGGTAACGTGCGCCACAACTCGACCGTATCGCGAGGATTTCTCGATTCCGTGACGAAACCACCGAATAAGAGAAAGGTGTCTGAATCTGCGATGGCGTACGAGACGGTAATTTCATCTCCAGGTTCTAAATCTCTTCTGGCGACGAGTTCGACACCGTCTGGTTTGTTCTTTTCCTTTTCTTCTTCGGATACGGCTTCTTCCGTCTTTTTAGCTTCATCAATTTCCTTCTTCTTTTTATCACTATATGCAGGCCGCCAAAACGCCGCCGGATCGACGTGCGTATGATTACACATGTCTATAAACGGGGCCACGAACGCTCCGGACGGAGGCATTCGTCCTTTATTATTCCCAACGTCTCCAATGTCCGCATCAATCTCCACCGCCCTTGACCGCGCATTCGCCATCGCCCACGCCCACTCTTTCTTCGTCCAATTCCTGCAACTCGTCGTTGCCGTCGTTTCTTCTTTTTTGAAATAGGTCTCCACGTTCACCGAGTCCCTCGCCAATGTCTTTGCGCACGTACCGATGGCGTCCGCAAATTGCATCTCCTTAATCTCCTCCGTTGTCCACATCCCACACGTCGGCGAATCAATTACTTTCGGCAACGCGTTGATGTACGGAAAAAATTCTGATTTCTCCTTCAAATCTCTTTGTCTCAATAACTCTGCCGCTAACCGTTCTGACGACGTCGCTTGCTCAAAGGGAGGTAACGATTCACCACCAGCACCAACGCGTAAACCTTGCGTTCCGACGCAACATGAAAATGGAATGAACAGGATGCGCTCGCCTTTTTGAATGGCAACGGTGGTCTCCTCCTCCTTGCCACTGCTGCTCGTTCTCTCCCCGCAATGCACTCTCCGATCGAACTCTTTCTCTGCGTCTTCGTCGATGGAGTGTCCTTTAGGGGTTTTCACTTTATACGCGTCCACGGATTTGATTTCGACTTTGTTCAACTCGCATCCTCTCTGTTGGCACCAGAGCACGAATTCTCGGAGCCTTTCATCGTTCTCTGTGGCGGGGGAAGAGGAAGACATTATTATTTTCGTCGCGCGCGTTTGTGTCTTCTTCTTCTTCTTCTTCGGTCGTAAAATTGTGACGGCGGCGACGTGCTTCCTTTTGGTCGAAGGAAGAAGAGAAAATAAAAGAGAAAAATAGGCGGAAAGTACCGGTACATCATTTTTAAATACAATCATACACACGCGCGTCATTTTACGTTCGCGTCAAAAACTTAGATTCTGTCAACGGAGTGACGATGCTTGCATCACTCTCCTCTTGCTCCTTGAAAGCTTGTTTCATCCGTCGCATCTCCATGGAAATATTCTCGAGGGATTGAAAAGCAGCTCTCGCCTGTCTTTTATATATTTTGGCTTTTTCATCCGCTTTGCGCGAGTTTTCAAGAACGAGTTTGGCCGTCAAGGCGGTTTCGAGAAGGACAGCGGAAGAGGAATCCTCGCCGTTAGCAGTCGGAACGCCATTTTCAGGTGTCGGGTCTGGAGCTTTGCAGCCTTCGAGGACGTCGGAGGATGGTGATGGAGAAGATTGGTCGTTCTTCGCAACATTTTCCTTATTCTTTTCTGTAGTCGAGACTTGCGGCGTCTTGAACGAGAGCGATTGCGCCGGAAATTCCGTCCCTGTCGCGGCAGGAGACGAACTACTCTTCTTCCTGCTGCTCTTTTTCATTTTTGTCGACTTCTTTTCGACTTCTTTTCGTTCGCTACCTTTGACCGACGAAGCACGTTTTTCCTCCTTCAATCTCGCCAATAATATTCTCTTTTCTTGTTTCATGCGGAACAACTCTCGCTCTTCCAATTCGCACTCTTTTCGTAAACGCGTTCTTTCTGCATCCATGTGATAGCATTCTATGGCATTTCTGTGCAACGGCGGTAACTGTCCTTTCGGTGCGAGTGGATAAACAGAGACTCTTTGAGTGTTGCGAATTTGGTGGTGTTGCTGTCGATGGTTGTGGTCATATGCTTCCACGAAATCATCTGCGACATCGTAAAACATTTCATCGTCTCCATTCGTCGCCGTTCTTTTGGGCGGTAGCTGCTGCTGCTGCTGCGAATTTTGAACGTAAATGATCTTTTGTCGAACTGGCGCGGCATCAGATGACGTTGGACATTCATCTTCGATAGTATGCACAGACTGCGACGTCTTCTTCGGCGCGGGAGATTTCATCGCCTTCAACTTTTCAACTTCCGTTTTCAACTCTTTCACAACCACTTGCATCTTTTCTATTGTCGTTTCGTAGTTTTGGCAGGACTTTTCCAAGGCTTCCTTTTCTTCGATGGTTGCGGTTAATCTCTCTAATGTCGCTTTGTGTCGAACGGCGAGCTCGTAATTTTCACCTCGAAGCGTTTTCGCATCCTCTTCCGAACTCGATTTATTCTTCAGATTTTCAATTTCAGCTTGCATTTGCGTCAATTCATTCGTTTTGGAAGCTAAAAGCGCCGTCAACTCTTCATTTTGCGCCTCGAAATACTCTTTGATGGCGTTGTCGTCCTCTTCATTCTCATCGCCGGGATGCATTTCTTTCGTAATAGCAGTTGTGCCGTCTTTTGCTTCTTGAATCT
>Ga0066861_10000273_pt1 | contig 15266 bp, 10 predicted proteins | sample ETN02SmetaG_3_FD_66434 | JGI IMG/M metagenome (GOLD analysis project Ga0066861, IMG submission 66434) | Marine microbial and viral communities from oxygen minimum zone, Eastern Pacific Ocean - ETNP2014F10-02SV257 | ecosystem: Environmental > Aquatic > Marine > Oceanic ... | reverse complement strand
CGCACCGACGTTCTCGAGAATAGAGTTGATTGGATTGATAAACGTGTCCCCTTCTTCCAATCGTATCTTCAGCGCGTTCACATCCAAACCGAATTCGTTACTTTTCACTGTGGTTATTTCCATATCGTGATCTTCGAATATCTTCGTCGCTAAGAAGTATGTCGCTTTCTCGCACACGACGATATCGTTTGGTTTCGCTAATATCGAAGTCGCCATTTCGATTCCGTGCGATACGCCTGAAGTAAAGAACAAATCTTCCGGTTGCAACACGTTCTTCATCTTTGTCGTCGTCTTAGTCGTCGTCTTGCCGTCGTTTTCATTTTGCTCTCTTTTTCCTCTCGTCTTCTCCGATCCTATTTCCTCCTCCTCCTCCTCCTCCTCCTCCTCGTCTTCCTTATATTGTCTTCTCAAGAACGAACACAACTCTTCCACGGCTCCAGTTGGTCCTTCTGAGGGAATGTAATTCAGATCGTACCCTAACTGATTGTGCTTTAACTTCGATCCGCATCTCTTCATAGCGTCAGATATGATCTTATTCGGCAACTCTGACTGCATCGGATGTCCCACAGCTAAGTTGATGGTATCTTTCGGTTGGTTCGCGAGTAACGGACTTTCCGTCGTCGGTCCACCGTGCTTCCCTGCTGATGCCATGACTCCTCCACTACTTCTCATGGATGATGGGAAGTATTTCCTTTTGTTACGAGTGGGCGTCGTGCTGTTGTTGCTGCTGTTGTTGTTGTGAGTGATTTTAGTCGGCGAAGATGTGGGTTGCACGTTGCGGTTCAGACAGCTTTGAAGGTGAGTCATTTTGTGAGGAATGAAATAAAAAAACTTCCCCCTTTCTTTTTTGTCGGCATTGATGCGTACCTTTGTCCAATGAGTGCTGCTCTCGAGCGTTCCAAAATGGACGACGAAAAGTGATTTTGTATCTTCAATGCCGTTCTTCTTCCTCCTTCTTTTCTTCTTCTTTGTCGTCTCGAGCGGGACGATTCAAATCACGAAAGGAGAGAAGAGCTCTCCTCGGAGAGGACGTCCAAAACTGAGAGAAAACGAAGCGTGCGGATGTGAAATAGGCGTGGAAGAGTACGACGCTCACGCAGAGACAGACTGGTGGGACACGAGAAAGAAGCTACCATTTTCTTCCGCGAAAGACGCTTTAGAGAAAATGTCGTTCAATAACTCCGTATTAGTGATGATGACGAACGCAGGGGAAGTGGATCTGTTGGATAATTACCTTTGCTCTTTGCGTTTGGTTGGTTTGAACAAGTATATCGTATTTGCGACGGATGAGAGAGCGATGAAACATCTTGAGTATCGCGGATATAACGCCGTGGACGGAACAAATATTATTAATGATAACGCGAAGAAGAAAGAGGGTGGTGAGGAAGAGGAGGAGGAGGAGGAGAAGAAGAAGAAGACGGAGAACAAACTGAGCAGTAAAGACGCTGAATTCGGACGAAAAGCGTGGAAGCGCTTGACGCAAGCAAAGCTGAAAATTGTTGAGTTTGTCTTGAAAAGCGGGTACGACACGTTCCTTACCGACGTTGACATCGTTGCGTTTCATAACTTCATGCCGGAGCTCATCAAAACCTCGGAGAAGAATCTGTGGCTGAGAGACGGTCAAGAGGTGAACACTGGCTTCTATTTCATGAGGAAGAAATCGAGTAATTTAAACTTGCTCGAAGCGGCGTTTCAGCGAATCAAAGAAACGCATGGAAGTCACGACGATCAAAAAGTGATCAATGCCATCATGAAATCTTCTCAGCGAAATTTTTTACCCACTCCCGATTACGCCAACGGATGTTTCATGAAAACGGACGCCGGTCGAGCGGCAGTGGCAAGCGGACACGTCAAGGCGGTGCACGTAAACTGCGCGCAATCGAAAGTGGTCAAACATAAAATTATGTGTCGGCGAGCCCTCTGGTTTTGTCGTCATCCTCCATCCTCCGCACACTTGGCGCACAGTGAAACCAGTGGGTGTGTAAAACCAGAACAGCACGCGCAGAATAGAATAGAGAATAGAGATAGAGAGTTAGTAGTGTAATTCATGTACTAGTGCTCATGTTGAGTTTTAGATGTATATTATGCATAGAAAAACGAAGTCAAAATAGCCACTTCCGGCTCAATTTCTTCTCGTTCAGCATTTTCATTATTCAGTTCAGGCCTTTTTTCTCGTCCACCAAAAAGTAAGTACCTGCGACAGAAGGGCTTCAAAACAAGACAAAGTTCTTTATTTCAGCGCCGCATCGGGTGTCAGATGCAGTCGCGAAGCATGATGAGCTCGGCGAAACCGACGAACGCGACTCTTTTCGGGTCTCGTCGCGATGTTTCTGCGTTAAAGAAGGTTCCTTCGCCCTCTGCGACGAAGAAAGCGCAACGACAGCGCTTTCTTCAACCGATCGATGCGGCTGCTGGAAAAGAGTTCAGAGCCTGGGATGACGCCAAGAACAGCAAGAAAAGAACCGATTTGAAGAAGATCATGATCATCGGTGCTGGGCCGATTGTCATTGGACAGGTAATTAGAATTTATTTGCATCGTATTCATATCCTCCGGTCTCTTCCTCGATCGTCTTGACTCGTATACTACGCGATGATTTTAAATTTGTTCAAATTTTCATCCGTTCAAAGTTCAAACACGTGGACACGTTTTTTTTTTCGTCCGGTGGGGTTTTCTCCCATCGTTTGGAAATGCGCGCGCGAAGCCGAGAGAGATGCGCGTCCTTTAAACGAGACATCATCGCGTCGAGAGATGAAAAAGTGATTCTGACGTATTCAACACTTTTTTATCACCCAAACAGGCGTGCGAGTTTGATTACTCCGGGACGCAAGCGTGTAAGGCGCTTCGAGCGGAAGGGTACGATGTTATTTTAGTGAACTCCAACCCGGCGACTATCATGACTGACCCGGAAACGGCGAAAAGAACGTTCGTGACGCCAATGACGCCGGAATACGTGGAACAAATCATCGCCGCGGAAAAGCCAGATGCGGTGTTGCCAACCATGGGTGGGCAAACCGCGTTGAACTTGACGAAAGCTTTAGCAGAGGCTGGTATTTTTGAAAAATACGGCGTGGAACTCATCGGTGCAAAGCTTCCGGCGATTAACAAAGCAGAAGATCGTCAATTATTTAAAGATGCGATGACTAAAATTGGATTAAAAACGCCGCAGTCTGGAACTGCGGAAACTTGGGAAGAGGCGAAGAAAATTGCTGCCGATATAGGAACATTGCCTTTGATTATTCGACCAGCGTTTACGTTGGGCGGCTCCGGAGGTGGAATCGCGTACAACATGAAAGAGTTTGAAGAAATCACGAAAGGGGGCTTGGATGCTTCCGCAACCTCGCAAGTCTTGATTGAACAATCTTTGCTCGGCTGGAAAGAGTACGAATTGGAGGTTATGCGCGATTTGGCGGACAATGTCGTCATCGTTTGCTCCATCGAAAACTTTGATCCTATGGGCGTGCACACAGGTGATTCTATCACCATCGCCCCGGCGCAAACTTTGACAGACAAGGAATATCAGCGTTTGAGAGATGCGTCTTTAGCGATTATTCGAGAAATTGGCGTCGAGTGTGGTGGATCGAATGTGCAAATGGCCATAAACCCGGTTGATGGTGAATTGATGATTATCGAAATGAACCCGCGCGTCTCGAGGTCTTCTGCCTTGGCTTCCAAAGCGACAGGTTTTCCAATCGCCAAGATGGCGGCGAAGATGGCTTTGGGTTCGACCATGGACGGTATTCCGAACGATATCACCATGAAGACGCCAGCTGCATTTGAACCTTCGATTGATTACGTCGTCACGAAAATTCCTCGATTCGCTTTCGAGAAATTCCCTGGTGCCGAACCAATTTTGACAACTCAAATGAAATCTGTTGGTGAAGCGATGGCCATGGGAAGAACATGGCAAGAATCTTTCAATAAAGCGCTTCGGTCTTTGGAAACTGGCTTATCTGGTTGGGGCTTGAATAAGAACGATGGTTTCATGCAAAACGACCCGGAACTGATCAAAGAACGCTTAGTTGTCCCGTCCCCGGAACGTGTCGTCGCCCTGCATGAAGCGTTCATGTCTGGAATGTCCGAAGATGAAATAGTTAGACTTACCACGATGGATCCATGGTTTATTCGTCAGCTAGGAGACTTGTACCAAACCGAATGTTGGTTACAATCTTTGAGCTCTATGGACGATTTGTCTGTCGAAGACTGGACTCAAGTAAAGCGTCGAGGATACTCCGATGTGCAAATCTCTAGAGCCTTCCCGGGAACTACGGAAGCCGATGTTAGACAAAAACGTAAATCCTTGGGTGTTATCGCGGCCATGAAGCGTGTCGATACGTGCGCGGCTGAATTTGAATCAGACACGCCGTATATGTATTCTTCTTACGATGGCAACTGCGAAGCGAAACCGACGAATGCACGCAAAATTTTGATTCTTGGTGGAGGACCAAACCGAATTGGTCAAGGTATTGAATTTGACTATTGCTGTTGCCACGCCGCCTTCGCACTCTCTGATGCTGGCTACGAAACCATCATGTTGAACTCCAACCCGGAGACTGTTTCTACGGATTATGATACTTCCGATCGTTTGTATTTTGAACCACTCACAGTTGAGGATGTCTTAAACGTTTGCGAAGTTGAACGACCTGAAGGTATAATCGTACAGTTTGGGGGCCAAACTCCGTTATCTTTGGCTACGAAACTTGAGGCTGCTTTGAAGGCAAACCCGATTCAAGCCGCGTCGGGCAATGGCGTGACACACATTCTCGGCACGCCACCGGATTCAATCGATGCGGCGGAAGATCGCGACCGATGGATGGATATCCTCAAGGAGCTCGATATTCGACAACCGTCTGGGGGTGTTTGCATAGACGAAGGTGAAGCTTTAAGTACTGCAGAGCGTGTTGGTTACCCGGTTATGGTTCGTCCGTCTTACGTTCTCGGTGGACGTGCGATGGAAGTTGTTTCCACACCATCGCAGTTGAAGAGATATTTGGGTACGGCTGTTGAAGTTGATCCGGAACGCCCAGTTTTGGTCGATAAATATCTCGACCAAGCGACGGAATTGGATGTTGATGCTTTGTGCGATTCTTTCGGTAATGTCGTTATCGGTGGTATCATGGAACATATCGAGCAAGCTGGGGTGCACTCTGGTGATTCTGCGTGCTCTTTGCCGAGCCAAACGGTTCCGGAATCAGCTTTAGCTACGATTCGCGAATGGACGCCGAAACTTGCTCGACGGTTAGGTGTTGTCGGATTGTTGAATATGCAATATGCGGTCATGCCAGATGGTACGCCATACATTATTGAAGCGAATCCAAGAGCTTCAAGAACGGTTCCATTTGTTTCCAAGGCGATTGGACATCCATTGGCGAAATATGCTTCGTTAGTGATGGCTGGTAAATCCCTCGAGGAGATTGGGTTTATGGAAGAACCAATCACGAAGCACGTTTCGGTGAAGGAAGCTGTGTTACCATTTGAAAAATTCCCGGGCTGTGACACATTGTTAGGCCCTGAAATGAGATCAACCGGCGAAGTTATGGGCATTGACTTTGATTTTGAGAGGGCGTATTTCAAGGCTCAAATTGCTGGCGGACAAAAGTTGCCGAAGTCTGGAAAAGTGTTCATCTCTGTTAAAAATTCGGATAAGGAAGCTATGGTTCCGGTCGCTAAAGATCTCATAGACATGGGATTTGAAGTTTTGTCAACTGGCGGAACTGCAACCACTTTAGGAAGCGCTGGCATTAAGGTGACAAAAGTGAAGAAGATTCACGAAGGCCGACCGAACATTGGTGATATCTTGCGCGATGGTGACTTGAAGTTGATGTTTGTCACGTCTTCTGGTGACGCGAACGATTTAACAGACGGTCGCGAGTTGAGAAGAACTGCTGTTGGCTTGAAAGTTCCGATATGCACAACTGTCGCTGGTATTAAAGCGACTGCATGCTCTTTGCGCATCTTACAAGAAGGAAACTTACAAATGCAAGCACTCCAAGACTTCTTTTGAAAAAACAATATTTAATACCTATGGTTCATATCGATTCTATATAATAATACATAACCTATAAACTACACATATCTCCCCTCGCTGCTGCTCATCTCCTCTTCGGTTCTTTAACTCCTAAGGATGTACCACGTCCATTTGTTGATGGACGATTCCTCATTTCTCTATATTTTGCAATTAAATCTTCTCTTAAGACTGCCAAGTCGTGCTGTTTCTTCAATCCAATAATAGGACCTTGATGAGACGTAGTCTTTCTCTTTTTCTTGTTGGAATTTGCTTTAGACATGAGGTCGGCGAAAATTTTAGATTGACGATTTCCAGCACCTCCATTCATATCAACTTTTGCACCACCACCTTTCCTCTTAATGGTTATCTGTGGAGGTGCCTCTGCAACTTCTCCAAACTTAGGAAGCTCTTTGACTATTCCAAGAAACTCGTCTTTTTCTTCTTTTTGTATCCTTGCTTGTGCTCGTTTTTCTTTCTTTCGCTCACGAAGCGATTTATACTTTGTCTTCTTTGCTTTCTTTGTCTTTCTGCCTTTATCTCCGAGCATGCCTTCGCTGAACAAATGACCTTCTTCACCTTTATCGGGCATGTTTCTTCTTCGAACTTCTTCTTCCACGTCTTCGCTTTCATAATCGCCGCTAAAACTACTGTTACCCCCATTATCGTTGGCATTTCTTTCACTATCTTCTTCCTCCTCTGCTTCGTCAGCACTGCATTCATCATCGTCCTTCTCGCCCGTCTTCTGAGCGGTCTTTGAAGCAGGCGGTGCTTCTACATCATCCTGCACCCCCGTGTATTCTCTAGCATTCGCGGGATCCTCGTCGTAAAAGCCTTCGTATTTCTTTTCGTCGTTTTCTTTCTTTTGTTCCTTCTTTGTCTTGTTCTCGTTTTGTTTTTTGACTCGTCTGCTCTTCTCTTCTTTCTTTCCATTCTTGCCGTCCTCTTCGGCATCATCCTCAACTATTAAGTCGTTGATATCTAACCCATTTTCTCTTCTTTTCTTGATTTCATGTCTCATCTGTCTCATTTTAATCTCCTCTTGCGCGCGCATAAATCGTTTAAACGAAGATGGCGCTTCGAGCATGGTGTCGGCTTTCAGAGCCTTTTCCACGAAGGAAACTTCGTGCTCTCGAAACGTGTTGTTCTTCTTGTCGAAACTCTTGCCTTCCCTCAGAGCTTTTTGCCGTCGTCGTTGGCCTTTGCCTCGCTCGCCGGTACCCATCTTTTCTCTTTATTATCGTTCAAAACAGCAAGGCAAGCGGAGGAGTGTGGATTGTTTTTTTCTTCGTTTTGAGAGAGAGAGAGAGAGAGAAAACAAAAGAAAAGGAAAATAATTGGGAAACCGAAACTTCAAAAAGAAAACGGTGCACACGCGCGGGGAAAAGGAATGGCGCCTTCGCCTTCGATAGAGCCAATCGTGGACCAACCATTGAGTTCGGGAAAAAATGAAGTCTCTTTATCTGCCTTTGCGTTTCTCTTTTCGGAAATCGTCCAATACCATTTACAACGCGTTTCGGACACGAACGAGTTAGAGTTGAAGTTGGAAGAAGCAGGCGCGCACGTCGGGAGAAGAGTTTTAGAATTAATAGCATACAGAGAAAAACCGACGAGACGAGAGACGAGATTGAATGGAATCTTAACGTTCATTCAGAACAACGTCTGGAAGAATCTGTTTGGACGCGCGGCGGATTCGCTGGAAATATATAACGACGACGAGTATATGATTTCAGATCGAGACGTTTTAGTGAACAGATTCATATCGGTACCAAAAGATTATCAAGGGATGAATTGCGCGAGTTTTGTCGCTGGAGTTGTCAAAGGATGCCTAGAAAGCGCGGGTTTTGACGCGCAAGTGTCGGCGTATGACGCACCGACCGCGGACGATGGACACTATTCAGTCACGAGAACAAACTTTTTGGTTAAGGTGGATGCTACCGTCCTGGAACGCGAGCAAAGTTTTTAGGCGGATGATGTATGTTTTAGAGATCAGTATGTAGCCATGAAATAATGTAGTGTAACGCTAAGCAGTAGTAGTAGTAGTAGTAATGATTATAGAATTAGTCCTAATCTAATTGATCGATGGCCCAGTTGAGATGTGCACGAAATTGCATGGCGGCAGGATATGTCATGTCTCTCGGAACTCCAACTCTGTCTCTCAAGTAGCACAAACACTTTGCAATTTCTTTGTCCTTCTTCGGCTCTGATGGTTGTAGCGGCTCGGCTAAGCCGTCGAGCATAGCTTCAGCGATAACTCTCAACCATGCATCGACCGAGTCGACATATTTTTCGTTTGGAACTGCGTATGGATCTGCAAGTGGAGCCGAAAATTGTTTACTTCCCTCTTTGCTCGCACCACGACAAGCGAATCTAGCAACATTTTTCGAATTCGATATGAGTTTATACGCAGCTTCATGTCGCGCCTCTACTTCTTTTCCAACATCGCACACATTAATAGGTTCCAAAGAATTCGTATTCAATTCAATCGGAAGTCTCCAGCTATCTCCCTCTCCATTGATGATACGCATCGCTTCCTTGACTTCGGCCGTGTTGTCCTCGTAACCAGGTCCATATTGTGGCGGAATGTTCATCACGTGCGTGTAGTAATCTGATTTTGTGGCTCTATACTCTGGAATCTCCTCGAATGCTTGAAACCATCGTTCGATATTTTTCCATCTGCTATTTCCTCGCAAGTTTAGTCCTTTCCAATATAAACACGAAGCGTTCATTCTCTCCACGTGACTGACAAACTGCAAATCTACCAAGCTCGGATGTTCGTGATTTTCCAAGAACCACGGTCCTGAAGTTACTCCCAGGGCTTCTTCGATACGATCTAACGTTGCCTCGAACGCTCCTCTCGTCCCTCCAACGCCAAATGGCATCGATGGTCTAAAAATTAAACCACACCACGCTCCGAATAATTCTCTTTCCATTCCTAACAGTTGGTTCACTCTGTCAAACTCTTGTTCCGGAACCATGACTTTATATTCCGGACCGGGAAACTCGCGTTCGATTCGTGCCATGATTTGAAGACTTTCCGTCATTAATTCGCCGTCGAGCTCAATCGCAGGTAACAGACCGTTCGGAACTTTCGCTAGAAACTGTTGAGGTTTATCGCCGTAAGAACGCATGTTGATTTTTTCAATGCGAAAAGGAACTCGTTTGATTAATAACATCAACCAAGTCTTCTGGCAATACGGACACCATGCCGCGTTATCTCGGTATAAAGTCAAACGGACCTCGTCTTCTGATTTCGCGTTGTATAAATATAACAGATTATCTGTGTGCGCTTCGGCTCTCCCTTCCTTTCTCAGTTCTGATTGGCTTTTCATTTTCAACCCAGTTTCGGTATGTTGTGATTTTTTTTGTAATTCAGTCCACGACGGTGGTGATAACGACGCTGATGTTGCAGACGTGCTCGTATTCTTTTTATTATCCATCGTTCTTCCTATTCTCCTTTCTGTCGCATAGTTCTTTTTATTATTACCAGTGAAGACGGAGTTTCTCGCGTGATGTTGCGCGAACATTTCGATAATCTTTTTCTGGGGAGTTTTAGACAAAAGGAAATGGAAAAATGCTGCTTTATTTATATGTACCTCAGGTACCGGTACCCGGGTACCCGGGTAACAGTCCTATAGACAATATTAAGAATGTTCATAGCATTAATGGTAGGTACCACTGTTTAAATAGTACTGTCATAAATCGTTCGGTCTTGCGGGAACAATATCGGAGGCAGCGGCGGAATGTGTCCTTTTTTCGTCATGGTTGCCGCAACATCGTTTTCAATGGGCAAACAAAGAGCTGCGCGATACTCTTTCTCTGCCCGTCTCGTTAAGTCGCTCGATTCCGGACGCAACGCTTTCCCTTCTTCGTGTATGTAATTTTGGGCGTCCGCTAAGATTTTTCTCAATAGTTTCACGTTGCATCCGACGATTTCGCCTTTCTCGACCACTCTCTTTCCGTTTACCCAACACTCAGCGAGCGTCGATCCGCAACCCGCGCCTTGCGCTCTGCTTCCTCTCGCGAGCAAACCAAGCGGATCCGTTTTCGGCAAAAGCGCCAAAGACGTCAAATCCCACAAGCACACGTCCGCAAGGCAACCTTTTTCGATTTTCCCGCCACTTCTCTTCCCTTTTCCTCCTCCTCCTAAGTTCACGCTATGATATCCATTTTCGCACCCGAGCTTCAAATACGTCTCTCTGGGTGACGGCCAGAGTTTATAATCCGGAGTTTCCACGCACGGTAAAAAATTCGCAATCTTCACGACTTCGAGCATATCCTGTCCGTCAGAACTGCAAGAACCGTCCGCACCCAAGCACACTTTAACTCCGTTGTTTTTGTACCTTCGCAAGGGCGCGATGCCAGAACCCAAGCGCAAATTCGACAACGGGTTGTGCACGATAGTCGCATCCGCTTTCGAAACAATCTCACATTCTTCGTCAGTCAACCACACGCCGTGCGCGAGCGACGTTCCCGCGCAGCTCAAAAACCCCGTCTTCTCCAACAGTTTCACCGAAGAACCTTCGCACCCGTTATCTTGCAAAAATTGTTGCGACTGTAATGCTTGCGCCCTCGTCTCCAACAGATGTATGTGTCCGCACAAATCATACTTTTTTCTCAACTCTGCCGCGCTTTTCAACATCCCAAAACTCACACTAAAACACGTCACTGGTCCGATGGCAATGTTCACTCCGTTCTCTGGATCATGAAATTTCTCCACCGCTTCCTCCCACAACTTCAAATTCCTCGCCTGCTTTTCCGGGTCGTATTCGCTCTTCTTCGTCCGAAAGCACCCGTTCTTATCTAACCCACCGCAACACCCGCACCCGTTGCACGCCTCCAATCTCTCCTTCGCGTCTTTCGCCAACGGGCAGTAGTTATGATACAACGTCCCGTCGTCGTCTAACATCGGCGCCACGAAACATCTCAACCCGAGCGCCTTATACGCCGTCACCGCCGCCTCCACATCATCCACGTTCCTACACAACAAGTGATCCATAATCACCGTCCCTCCGCTCAACAACGTCTCTATCCCGCAAATCAAAGACGAAATCGCAATCATCGCACTTGGCGTTTCCATCCACGAATTTTCTTCAAACCATCCTTTCGAGCCTCTCGGTTCATTCATCACCAGCTGAAATATCCACATCTCAAGCGGCAAAGGAGGGATCCCCCCACGGAGCCAGTGCTCGACCGAGTGCGTGTGGCCGTTGACTAAGCCGGGAGTGAGCATGCGTTCCGTGCAGTCGATATAGTCAGTGTTTTCTCCGTGCATATCCTCATCCATTCCGTCAGTCGTCTTTTGTTTCTTCGAACTCTTTCCATCCTCCAAAATTGAGCACTCCGCTAGCCGTCCGGTGTCCCGGTCGATGGTCACGTCCATACGGCGATATCGATCGTCCACGTTGGCATCGGGCACCAAAACATTTTTCAGGACGGTGAACCTTTTGTCCGCTGTTCGAAACGTTCGGTTTTGGACACAGTCGTCGAAATCGCTCTTTTGGACGCCTTTAGAAGGCATTTTGTTTTCGGGGTGTCCCTTGGTGTGGAATTGCGTCGCTTCGGCTCCGGAAGAATAAAAATGTTTTAACTGTCGGTTTTAAGAAAAAAACTAAAAATTGTATGTTATGTGGAGGAGGGAACAGTTAGAAAAAAATATTAAAACGTCGAATCGAGAGGTCATATCCCCTGGGTCTCAAAGTTTGGCATATATACATACACTTTTTACCATTTGATCAAGGAAGGCTCCATTTCGTCCGGAGCTAAGTAACCCATCAAGTTGATGTAGGTTCCGGTGATGTTTGCCAAACCGGCTTCAGGTAAATCGTCTCTCATCTCGATGCTCGCTGGTAAACCCGGGCCGCCAATGGCAACTGGAACCGGGGCCAACGTGTGAGAAGTCAACGGCAGAGGATTACCATCGGCATCCTTCAAGCACTCCTTCTTTTTGCTTCTTTGTACCATGTCGTCGGCGTTGCCGTGGTCTGCAGTGACCAAAAATACACCTCCCAATTCATCCACCAAATCCAACAATTCTTTCAAGCAGGCGTCGCACTCTTCGCAGGCAGAGATTGTAGCGGCGAGGTCGCCCGTGTGACCAACCATGTCTGGATTCGCATAATTCACGCGAACTACGTCGTACTTACCAGATAACATGGCTTCTTTCCCAGCGGCTGTAATTTCTCTCGCTTTCATCAACGGCTTTTCGTTGAATTGGCAATTATCCGAAGGAATTTGGACAAACGTTTCCAACGCTTCGTCAAAATATCCGGATCGATTTCCATTCCAAAAGAAGGTAACGTGCCCAAATTTTTGCGTTTCCGAGCACGCGAAAGTTCGCAAACCATTTTTGGCAAAATATTCACCAGACGTTCTCTCAATTAAAGGCGGTGGGACGAGATAGTTCGTTGGCAAGTGCAAATCACCGTCATATTGCATCATGCCGGCATATAACATCTTTGGGAAACGTTTTCTATTGAATGAATCAAAGTTTTCGTACTCCAACGCTTTTGAAATCTCAACGACGCGATCAGCGCGAAAGTTGCAGCACACGACAGCATCCCCGTCTTGTACGGCACCAACCGGAGCACCGGCTTCGTCGACGATGACGAAAGCAGGGATATATTGATCGGAAACATCATCTGTTTTCAACGTTTTCAAAGCCACCGTAGCGTCAGTAAACTTGTGTTCAGCTTCGCCCAAAATGTGCGCATTGTACCCTCTTTCAACCATCCCCCAATCAGCTTCGTATCGATCCATAGTCACGCTCATTCTACCCCCTCCAGAAGCAACTTTTGCATCGCATCCTCCTTCTGTGAAGTCGTCTAAATCCTTTTTTAAAGTCGCGAGATACTCGTGGCATGTTCCGTCTGGGACGTCTCGACCATCCGTGAGAATGTGCAAGCGCATGCGTTTGCACCCATCTTTCACGGCTCCTTTCATGACGCCTAAGAGTTGGTCGTAACGGGAGTGCACGCCGCCGTTTGACAACAACGCAATCAAGTGCAACGTGTTGGACGCAAACGCCGGTTTAATGTAGTTCCACCCGGCGTCGGTAAACATGGTACCTTTTTCGAGAGAGATGTCTACTAAAGAAGCCCCTTGCGCGATAATTTTACCGGCACCTAGTGCGTTGTGACCAACTTCTGAGTTTCCCATGTCAGCATCCGTGGGCAATCCGACGGCTTTCCCGTGCGCTCGCACGGAGCGATAGTATTTTGATCCTCGATCGCGTAATTTATCCATCGTCGGCGTGTTCGCCACGTGACAGGCGTTATACTCGTCTTTGACATCGTTCTCGCCCCATCCGTCGAGAATACAGACTAAAACGGGTTTTTTCTTTGGAATCACCGGATGCGATTGTAACTCCATCTTTGACGTGTCTTTCTTCTTTACTTGTTGACTGCGTACTATGTGTGTTGTAAACGCGCTTTTTGGGTATTTATCTTTGTGGGTTCTCAAAGATAGGAACTTTTTTGACGGCAGACTTTTCGCTGTGCCCTAAAATTGAGTTTTTATGTACGAGTAAGTTTTGGAAGAAGGACGAAGGAGCCCAAAAGGAAAAAAAGAGGAGATGGACCAACTTTGCTACTACAAACTGCTGCAACTACTTCTACTTACAACAACTAATACCAGCTAACCGTCCACTCGTCCATGCCCAAAGAAAATTAAACCCGCCAATTCTTCCGAAGATATCGCATATTTCTCCACACACGTAAATATTCTTCATCTCTTTCAGTTCCATGGTTTTGGTATTGATGCCTTCAAGTGCTATACCGCCACCAGTCACCTCGGCTTTTTTGTAGCCTTGGTGACCAGTCGCTTTGATTTCATAATTCGAAAGAATGTCAATTAAATGCACCCTTTTCTTCTTCGGTAAGTTTGACACGTTCGTGTTCAAATCTATATCTGCTTCTTTCAAAAGCGCTTCGCACAAACGCGTTGGTAAGAGCGGCTTCAAGCGTCTGACGACCAAGTCAGAACCGCTCTTGCCCGGACTTAAAACTTTGTTCCAATCGCACGACGGATTCCAGTTCACGACCAGTTTACTACTACGACTACTATCATTATTACTATTACCGTCATCATCTGCGATACTTTTAACCACATTGTGGCTTAAATCTAAAATCGACGGACCAGAATATCCTTTGTGCGTAAACAGGAAACCCATCCTCGGCGCTTGCTTCGCTTTCTTCTTTTCAACATTTTTTATCTTTACTTGACAATCGAGCGACACGCCCGGAAGATATTCGCCGCCTGGATGCTCACCAACCAAAGGCACTAGCGCCGGATACGGTTGGTTCACCCCAACTTTCAAATCTCTCTTGGCGATGACGTATCCCGTTCCGTCTGTCCCCACCGCTGGAAAGGAGGAGCCACCCATCGATAACACCAAAACGTCTGCTTCGATATCTTTTCCGTCCTCGGTATTCACAACCCACGTATCATTCGCTTCATTTTTCGTAATTCTCTTCACGTTTGTTTCGTACTGAAACACAACGCCCTCTCGCTTGCACGCCTCAACGAGTTTATCTCTCACTTCTCTCGAAGAGTTGGAAAGAGGAAAATATTTGTTCGTCGTGTGTTCGATGCCAAGTTCGATTTGCACCTCGTCTTGAAGCCAATACAAACAATTTGGAATCGTCCAACTTTGTAAAATAGCTTTGGCTAAGCGAGGATTAGAGTCCGTGACGTAATCGCTTATGCTCGCTTCCACTGGTAACACGTTACACCGCGCTCCTCCGGACATTAAAATTTTCTTCCCACTCTCTTTCGTTTTTTCGTATACGGTGACTTTTGTGTTAACAAAATTCTTTTTTGACTTTTGAGTGACGGCGGCGAAATATGCCGCCGTCAACCCAGCTGCGCCAGAGCCGAGCACTGCAACTTCTTTCATTTCTGTTGAAGGATGTAATGATGATGATGATGCCGACGATACTATTATTCTGCTATGTCGCCCCCGTTTAGCAGGAGGAGGAGCCATTATTGTTTGAGGACGAAGAAGACGACAGTTATAAAGCGACGACGCTGGTGTCGCTAATGACGACGACGACCCACATCCTCCGATCTGTCGATGCATCTTCGCGCAATAGCAATATTGAAAGTGAACTCCTCCGTGCAATGTGTTGGTCACAAGTCTCATTGCGGCGGCGGACATTCGTTTTTTTTATGCGGTACGTAAAAGAACTGTGACAAAACACGAAACGCTCACAGAGAGAGAGAGAGAGAGAGAGAGAGAGAGAGAGAAAGAGAGAGAAAGAGAGA
>Ga0066861_10000264_pt1 | contig 15483 bp, 13 predicted proteins | sample ETN02SmetaG_3_FD_66434 | JGI IMG/M metagenome (GOLD analysis project Ga0066861, IMG submission 66434) | Marine microbial and viral communities from oxygen minimum zone, Eastern Pacific Ocean - ETNP2014F10-02SV257 | ecosystem: Environmental > Aquatic > Marine > Oceanic ... | reverse complement strand
CGTCGTCGTCGTCGTCGTCGCGCATGTCGCCGCCGGGAGGCGCGAACGCGCGGTCGAGATGGACGACGAACGCGATCACGGCGGCGGCGTACGCGTCCGCGGCGCTCGCGACGACGGCGGCGGCGCTGGCGGCGTACGAGAGACTGGAGCGGGGCGGCGCCGCGAGCGACGACCGAGAGGACGCGGCGGAGGACGCGGGGAGGGTGGGAGACGACGAGGGGACGAGGGGACGAAGGACGAGGCGAGGGGTGCGTTCGGTGGGTGGTGACAGCGCGGAGGTGTTGCGAGAGGTGGGCGGGGCGGCGTCGAGAGGGGTGAGCAGTTCGAGTCGAGAGGATGAATTCTGGAGCGACGAGGATTCGAGGCGATCCGGGTACTTTGGCGCGAGCGCGAGCGGTGAGGAGGGAGGGGATGAGAAGACGCCGAATTTTTTTGCGAGTACCAAGTTTTTTAGCGTGCTTGAGCTGGAGCTGTCGAGGGAGCTGTTTGAGGCGTCGGTGGAGGAGACGTTGCCGCCCAACGAGGTGCTCTTCAGGCAGGGAGACGACAGTTCGAGCGGGATTTACATCGTCGTCGAGGGCTCGATAGGGGTGTATCTGCAGCCGACGAACGGGGCACCACCGGTAATGACGAACATTCTTCAGGAGGGGGAGTCCGTGGGGGACATCGACGTGCTTGACAATGCGCGGCGAAGCGTGAGTTGTATCACGATGGAGGGAGGCGCGAAAGTCGTGCGCGTGTCCGAGCGAGTCTTTTCAGATTTCGTTCGGAAACATCCACACACGCTGCAACTGTACCTAAAACAAGCGATCGCGCGATTGTGGCGCGTCGCACAGTTTTCGTTGATTGACTTTTTAGGTATGCCTCGGCAGTTTCTTCGCGGTCAACCAGAGGCGGACGATGCGTGTTCACTCGACGGAACGGAGTTCTTAGAATACCTATCCGTGGTCGAGAAATACGCGCAACGTCGCACGATCAAGAAGGGTGAAACCGTGTTTAGCGAAGATTCGTCCACAGATGTGTTTTACATTCTCACGAAGGGTGCGATTGCGCGCGATGCGGTGCCGTGGCCAAAGGGTGACGGCGTTCGCGGTCACCCTGTGCGGTCTCCACAACTCATTGGCTCAGCACATTTCATGACGCGCTCAGTTTTCAGGGAAACTCAGCGTGCGGACGAAGATTGTGAATTGATCGTCGTGACGGGAGAAACGCTCGACATAATGTGCAGCGCAGAGACGGAAGCGTACATCGCTTTATTACGACAAGCGTCGTCATCTCTCGGCGTTTTGATTCGCAACTTCATCGGTTTCGGGCTCAATCGTGTCTGGCTGCGAAGCGGTAACCACGTGTTTCTGGTCGATGAAGATGCAACGAGTATGTTCGTCATCATCAGTGGTCGCGTGCGGTTACGCTTTCCACGTCACAAAAATGACGTGACGGAGATTGTTCGTGAGCGCGGTCGAGGAGACACCATTGGTGAAGCTCCTCTACTCGCGCATGGCAAGTATTCTTCGACCGCGATCACCTCAAGAGACACAGAGCTCGTGAGAATGTCTCATGGCGCATTGAAGCTCATCAACGCCCATCATCCGGAAGTGTCCAGTCGATTGCTGGAACTCGTTGCGTGCAAGCTGCAGAATAATCTTCGCACTGGTGACAGATCGCGTGCAGAGCTCGTGACGATCTGTCTTATCCCGGCCGATCCAAACACCAAAATAAACGATTTTTCTTTTGCGCTGCAACGCGCCTTATCCATGTTTGGTTCCACGCTCCTTCTGAGTAGCTCAATGATTGATGAAATTTTCCCTGACGGAACGACGAGTCGTCTCGACAACTCATTTTATCGCTCAAAGGTCACTGGATGGATGGCGGAGCAGGAGGAAGTCCACCGATTCATTGTTCTCCAAGCAGATGCGAGCTCATCGAGCTGGAGTAAAGTATGTGCGAGTCAAGCGGACTGCGTTCTCGTCGTGGCTCACGCCGAGCGCGAGAACAAGACGCCACTCTTGTACGAGCAGCGGTTGCTTTGGCGAACGAGAAACACAGCCCGTCCTGAATTGGTCTTGATTCACGAACCGGGAAGCATTCCATCGCAAACGCAGGTGTGGTTACAGAGTCGAAGCACGCTCGCGCGCCACCATCACGTGAGACTCGCGTCGAAAGACGACATGTCGCGTCTTGCGAGGTACGTCTCGGGTCAAAGCGTCGGGGTCATCCTCACCGGCGGAGGCGGAGGGGGATTGGCTCATCTCGGCGCTCTTCGAGCGCTCGAAGAAAATGGAATCCCTATCGACTGCATCGGAGGAACGAGTCAAGGCACGCTCACGGCTGGCATGTACGCTCGGAGCTTGTCGACGTCTCACATCGTTCCGGTGCTCCGCAACAACATGCACCTGCTGAATTCTCCCCATCACCTTCTCACCGATCTCACGCTTCCGTTGCTCTCGCTCTTCTCCGGTAAAGGCTTGGACGCGGTCATAAAGAGTTCCGTTGGTGCGGACACCACCATCGAAGATCTTTGGCTCAACTTTTTCTGCTGCAGCACGAACCTGAATCAGAAATGTTTAACGGCTCACACCTCTGGACGTCTGTGGCAGTGTGTCAGGGCGTCGATGACCGTTCTCGGGCTCTTACCACCCGTTAGGGACGAAAACGGCGAGCTGCTCGTCGATGGTGGATATCTGAACAGCGTACCGGTGGACGTGATGCGAAAAGAGATGGGCGTTGAGACCGTCATCGTCGTGGACGTCGAGGACAAGGACTTCATAAGCTTTCGGGATCTCACGCCGCACGACGGTGGGATGAGTGGTTTCGGGCTTCTCTGGGATCGATTGAACCCTTTCGACACGCGCACGCGCGCGGAGAGACTCGACCAACCGTCGTATAGTGACGTCTTGACCGCGCTCACGGCGACGACGACCAAGAAGCATCTCGAAATCGTCGCGCGAGACCACAGAATCAATCTGTACCTGCGACCTCCCGCCATTTCGTCGTGGATGGCGCATGGGTTGAGAGCGTCACAAATGGACGCAGCCGTACGAAAAGCGCAGGCGTACGCCAATATCGCCATCGCAAACTGGAAGAGTAAAGCCAACGAGGAATCCGATCGCATTCCTTCGGGAAGCTCGAGGCCGGACGCCAAAGTCCAGATGGCTGCCTCGGCGTTTTTGGCGACGTCTGATCCCGAGTCGCCGCAAATATCTCCGAAAGTCTCTCCTCGCTCGAGCATCGATCGCGCTCGTCCATCGTCGGCGACGACGATACCCCCATCGCCCGTGCGAACGCGTCCGGACGTCGTCGTCGACGAGATCGACGACGCGAAACATCACCGTCGGCGAAGCTCCGTCGGCGGCGCCTCTCGCGCCGCCCATCTTCCAAACGACGCCGACGCGTCGGCGGCGATCACCCCACGGTCCGGTTCGCAGCTCGTCCGCACGTTCACCGATCAATCGCAACCGGAATCACCCACCGTGAATCCAGCCGTGTTCATGCGCCCGCAACCGCAGCAATAGTCGCTCTTGTAACGCCCTCCCGCCTCTTCGCCGTCGCGCCGCCCCTCGGGGACGTCACACCGCCACGCCATGCTCTCCGCGTCGCGTTCCATCTCCAACGTTCGCGCGTTCGCGCCGGCGCCGCGCGTCGCGAAGCGCACCGCGCGCGGTCCGGTCAAGGTGCGTCTCCGGGTCGACGCGCGCGCGAGCGACGCGACGGCGCGTCGCGACGAGGACGCGATGACGGGCGGCGGCTCGGGTGCGACGCGGGCGTACAGGCGCGATGATGACTGACGAGATTCGCGCGATAGGTTCGAGCGCTCACGTGCTCCACCGCCGATTTCAAAGTCGGTCTCTCCCTCGAGATAGATTCTGCGCCTTGGAAGATCACGGGTGCGTGCGAGACGACGACGACGACGACGACGGGTCGAGCGCGGAGGACGCGCGCGCTTTTTATCCAGTTTCTCCGACGCGCTTTCTCCGACGCGCGCGCGAGCGGGTGACGAAGGTTCGAGAGACTGACCGAAGACCCGCTCGTGATTGTTTTTTCGAACGTCGATAGAATTCATGCACGTACAGCCCGGTCGTGGTTCCGCGTTCGTGCGCACCAAGCTCAAGAACTTGCTCACGGGGAACACGAATGAGAAGACGTTTCGATCCGGCGAAAAGTTTCAGCTCGCGGAGGTCAGCAAGCAATCCATGCAATTCACGTACATGGACGACGATGACTACGTGTTCATGAACATGGAATCTTTTGAAGAGCTTCGCGTGCCGCCGCAAGCCGTCAACAAGTTCGTCAAGGAGGGCATGGACTGCGCCATCGTGCAGTGGAACAACAAAGTCATCGGTTGCGAAGTCCCGAACCCGTACACCTTCGAGGTCGTGCAAACGGATCCGGGATTGAAGGGTAACACGGCGAGCGGTGGCGATAAGCCGGCGACCATCGAGACCGGCGCCGTCGTCACCGTCCCATTGTTCATCAACATCGGTGATAACATCATAGTCAATACGGATGAGGGAACTTACAAGAGCCGCGCCTAAGCGCGGCGTCCACTGTCATAACCAACCACGCATCATTCTTTCACCCGCGCGAGTGCGCGCATGTGATGTCTAACGCCAGACGCTTGATCGATCCGATCGCCCGCGAGGCGAAAAAACTCGGCTTCGTCGCCAGGAGCGCGCTCAAACTGTCCGAACTCGACGTCAAGTTTTCGCTCCTTCGCGGGAAGTCGCGCATTCTCGACCTTGGATGCGCGCCGGGCGCGTGGATTCAGGTGGCGCATCGCGCGTCGAAGAATAATGTCGTCATCGGCTTGGATTTGAAAGAGGTTGAAGTCTCAGGGATGCGCTACGTGGATCCCGCTCGAGCGCACACGCTCGTCCGAGACGTCAGAGAGGTGAGCGTGAGAGAACTCGGCGGCGCGAGGTCGTTCGATGTGGTGCTCTCCGACATGATGGCGAACACGCGGGGGGTGTCGAGCGTCGACGCGTTGGCGTCGCTCGATTTGGCGGAGTGCGCGATGAATCTCGCGCTCGGAGACGATGAAGAGAGCGGTGTCCTGCGCGACGGCGGAGACTTGGTGGTGAAAGTGTTAGAGGGCGAGGGAAGCGTGGAGACGTTGACGAGGGCGGCGAAACCTCACTTTGCAAAGGTGAATTGGTTCAAGCCGAAAGCGACTCGATCGGAGAGCAGAGAGACGTACCTCGTCGCCAGAGGGCGGAAGTCTGTAAAAACAATGTCTAGCTAGTTTCTAGTACGAGCAAACGTGGCGTACGCGAGACCTAGCGCACCCACGCACGCGCTCGCGATGAGAACGTTTTCAACCGTCAAATATTGAGCGTACGTGGTTGTACCCTCGGAGGAGCCGCAGGGTGAATCGCTACCACACGTCGAACAACCATTCGCGACGGGAGGTTCCGACTTTTTAACGCGCACGCGTTTACCCTTCGTGAGCTTCTCGCGAATGGCCTTAGACTCTTCTTCGCTCGATATCACGCTGAGTCTGACTCTCTCGACGGTCGGATCAGCCTCTAAGACTTCTAAAATTCGCGCCTTGCATGACCAGCGTGACGACTCAAGAATCTCGACCATGGCGCTGCGGCCCATCAAACGCTCTCGTTGCTCCTTCCCACCCGGGAGTAAGATTTGGGTATAATTTTTCGTGTGTGCGACGAGAGAAGTCCCGTCCCGAGCGATGTCACTGACCCAAACGCGTTCAGTCTTACCGACCATGTGTTCGTGCGGCTGATACGATTCAAAGAGAGCGGTGAGCTCTCGAGAACGCGCCTTTACGATTTGCGTGGGAACACGCTTCATCTTCGCCGCAGGAGTTCCAGGACGCGGGTAGAATTGCGAGATGTGAACCTCGGGAAACTTGTACTCCTCGATAAGATCCATGGTTTCCTTCCATTGTTCGTCCGTCTCTCCCGGAAAGCCGCAGATGATGTCTGTTGCGATCACCATACCGGGAACTGCCTCGAGCAACGTATCGCAGACATGCCTAAATTCTTCGACCGTGTACTCACGCTTCATGGCCTCCAACACGGCGTTCGATCCGCTCTGCACCGGGATGTGCATCCAAGCATACACGGCGGGATGACGCATCGCCTCGGCGACGGCGTCGAGGTGCGCCAAAATGTACGGCGGATTCGTCATGCCGAGTCTGAGCATGACCGAGCCATCGGTGGGCAAGACAGCCGTGATCGCTCGGAATAATGCCGCGACATCCGTTCCCAAGTCGATGCCATAAGCACCCGTGTCTTCGCTCGACAGCCACACCTCAGATACGCCCTCGGCCATGGCTTGCTCGACGCGACCCACCAGGGCGGAGATTTCGTACGATCCAAGATCACCGCGCGCGTGCTTCGTTTTGCAATACGTGCACGAACCCAAACACCCCGTACTCAGCGGTAAAATCTCCACGAACTCGTTCTTGCGTACCTTGGGGAGGTCGAGTGTCGGGAGCGCCTTTTTCTCGAGCATGCGCACCGTGTCCCCGGCGAGCGTGCGTTCCATGGCTTCCACGACGCGATCGATCTGCGTCACCCCCAGCAAGCTCACATCCTTCAACTCCTTTGCCCCCTTATCTCCCTGAGGCACGCACCCAGCGATGAGCAGCGCCTTATTCGCAGCCTTACCTCGCTCGATGACGGTGTTCATCGCGCTCTGACTTGGATTTTTCACCGTGCACGTGTTCACCAACCACCCGTCCGCCTTCTCCGCCGCGTCCACGAGTTCGTACCCATACCTCTGCAACTGCCCCGCCATGAACTCCGAATCGGAGTGGTTGTGCGAGCACCCGAACGTGTGCACGAAGATCTTTCCTAGTCCCGGTTGTCTGGCCACGCGCTCAGCGCGTGCGTCGCCGGCCTCCTCCTCCTCCTCCTCCTCTCCCTCCGCCGCGTCCGCGCGCGTCTCGACCCGACGCGCGCGTCGCCCGACTTCCGGCTCGAGCGTCCTCGCGCCTCTTCCCACCGCTCGCTCGCCGTCCTCGCCGGTCACCGTCGCCGTCGCCGTCGTCGTCACCGCCGCCGTCGCCTCGCGCGCCGTCTTCCCCTCACCACCGCTCGCCTCCTCCGACGCCGTCACCGTCGACCGCCCGCGGGGAAACATGTCCTCGAGATCCTCCATCTCCTCCCCCATCGCGTCTCGACGTCCCTCGCGCGTCGTCGTCGTCTCGCGCGTCGTCGTCGTCGTCGTCGTCGTCGTCGTCCGATGGCACATCATCCGGTGTCGTCCGACAGGCACACCGCGTCTTTTAGTCTTAAAACCCCCACAACCCGTCTTCAATCACGCACACAACACACACGTTCCCCGTGTGCACGAAAAAATGTCGCGCGCGCGCGAAAAGGAAAAAAAAACAACACACCCGCGACACGTGTCACGACGGCTGCCTGGCGTATCGAGAAAAAAATCTTTCATCGTTACGAGTCACGAACCGTCGATAGACCCACACAATTCCGAGAAGGGAGAAGATCTCGTCGTCGAAGATTCTCGTGGTCAGGAGGGCACGCGGGTGTCATAGGGGGTCGTTCTCGAGTCGATACCCGTCAAAAGCCCTATCCACAACCCAGGGCGAGGAGCGCTCGAGAGCGAACGGACGGCACTAACCGCCCCGACAGCGTCGAGGCTCGCGAGAGGGAGAATCCATCTGTGCACGCGCGCGCGAAGGAGCGAACGCGGGAACGAGCGAGCGAAAGATACGAAGGGTAACTATTCACCGCGAGTGAACGCGCGCGAGAGAAAAGGTGCGACGAGCGAGGCGCGGGCGCGTGGATGAAGATTCGGGGATGGACGGTCGCGAGGGAACGAACCTGATGATGAGGTTAAAGATGCGTTCGGCGCACGCGAAAGGGCACGCGAGAGATGGACGTGGACGCGGACGCGATGAAACAATCGAAGGGAATTTTGCGCGTGCGACGCGCGCTCAGACGATCGCGCGGGCGCGTCGGCGACGCCGCGACAGCACGATGTTCCAAATCTCGGGCAGACGTCTGTCGGGGGGAAGGAACCTTTGGGAATTTTCTTGAGTCGTGATTGGTCGTGGAGAGGGGCTGGAAAATATTTCCAGGTTGGAAAATATTTTCGAGAAGAAAGACTGACAGACGCGAGCGACGCGCTTGACAAATGCACAGGTGGTCCAGTTTGTGGAGGGGCAAACACGATTTTTTTCATCTACAGGGGTAATAAGGATAAACCTCTGATCAAGTATTCATTGCACGAGCAAATTGTTCGGCGAGCGCATTAAAATTTTGTACAGAGACAAGATGTCGACTTTGGACTTCGGGTACGGCGGAGTCGACGCCGGTTTCACAAACCTCGGGCTTCTCGGAAGCGATTCCGTGAGTTGGACCTGGGAGGAGGATAAATTCTTTGAGACGAGTCTCGCGCAGTATGACGGTTCTTGGCCAATCATGGGGGATGACTACTGGAGCAGGCTTCAGGAGAAGATGCCGCAAAAAGGCGTGCAAGACTTGAAGGATCGCTTCACGAGATTGGAAGACGATGTCCGAGCCATCGAGTCTGGTTTGGTTCCCCTTCCGGATTTTGAAGATGATTCTGATCACGTCACGGCCGAAGTCACTTTCGACTTTGTCCCGACGAAGCCCGTCAAGGCTCAGGCGCCGGCATCCGCCCCGGCGCCAGCCCCGCCGGCCGCTCCGGCTGCCAAAAAGTCCAAGCCTGCGCCCAAGACGGGCGAACAAGAACGCCGTAAAGGTGTTCCTTGGACGGAAGACGAACACAGATTGTTCCTTCTCGGGCTGAACAAGTTCGGAAAGGGTGATTGGCGAAGCATCAGCAGAAACTTTGTCATTTCTCGCACGCCAACCCAAGTCGCCTCTCACGCCCAAAAGTACTTCATCAGATTGAACAGCATGAGTAAAAAGGACAACAACCGCAGGTCGAGCATTCACGACATCACATCACCCACTCCTAAGTCTAGTGGGTGAGTGTTCTACATCAACTGCCACCTTTTTCTCCATGTTCAGTTCAGCAAAGCTCTGCGAGCTTGAATTTTTTGGCTACTGCTGCCGCCGCTGCCGCCGCTGCTGCCCGCGATGCTATACTAGCTAGTTCACCACAAACTTCATTGAAATTCATGTACAATAAAACGGTGCTACGTATTAATTGAAACAAGCGAATGCGCTCTCTAGTTAAGCTACGATCGAAATTTGATGTTCGTCACGGTGGCGACCAAGTCCTGGACGACACTCGTCTTGGACGCGTTGATTCGAGTGTGAAGCGCGGACATCTCGGCGTCGAACTCCGCTTTGAGACGAGCATCCATCTCCACTTTATTTCCAGTTTGCTAATCGATGAAAAAGACGCCGTCAGTATCTTGTGCTTCGTTTCGTCGCCGCGCCGTTCGCTCGTCTCGTTTGTCTCGCACCTCGTTCACCATCGCGGCGTACCGCGCCTCTCGCTCCGTCCGATACGCCGCGATCTCAACCTTCGCCTCCTCGACCGCCGCGCGCAATCGCGCCGTCTTCTCTGCGCTCGCGATCGCGTCCACGCGTCTCACGTCAGTCATCGCGCTCGCCGAACGATCCACGACGTCCTTCATTCAATCGCACATTCATTCATTCATTCATTCATTCAAGCACTCGCGCGTCGCCGTCCTCACGCACCTTCCCTCGCCGCGCCCACGATGGCCTGCGCCTCCTTCTCCGCGATCATGAGCTTGGAGATCCCATCCGCGCGCGTCGCGTCCATGATCGCCCGCTCGAACGCTCGCCGTCTCCGTCTCCCGTCTCGAGTCTCGAGTCTCGAGTCTCGCGGTCGTCGCCGACCCGCGCGGGTTTCCATTTCTTCACGAAACCGTACGCGATGATGGCGTTCGGACACCCTCGAACGCGCGCGCGCGCGAGGAAGGAGGTGGGGTAAGTACACATACACGCACCCATCGACGAATCACGATTCGTAAACAGCCCCCCCCCCTCACACTCCCGCTGCCTCACCTCGATCGCCGGCCGGCCGTCGCTCGGCGCTAGGGCTCGACGGCCTCGACGTCACTCGACGACGACGAAGATGTTCGCGTCGACGACGAGCGCGACGACGACGATGTTCGCGAGCGGGGGGTCGGTTTCGGCGAAATTCCGCGCGACCGCCGCGCCGGCGCGCGCGCCGACGCGCGTGGTGATCGAGAGTGCGTGACCGCGACGAACGACGCGCGCGACGACGGCGACCGCGAGCGAGGAGGGGGTGTGGACGGCGCCGACGGCGACGCGGGAGGCTCGATGCGAGACGCGAGACGCGAGGCGAGGGGTGACGGTGAATGGAGAGATTACCGATCGGGTGTTTCGAGCGTGGGGGAAGCGCGCGCGGGGATGGAGACACGGCGCGGGGATGACGCGAATTCGATGGGGCGAGACGACTGACGAACGCGATGGCATCCTTTGCGCAGACCTTCACGGCATGTCCGGTCGCAAGTGCATGTTGACGGGGAAGAAGGCGAACAACGGTCGTTCCATTTCTTTCTCTCACATCCGTACCAAGACTTTGCAGCAAGTCAACTTGCAGGTGCGTCGAGCGGCGGATGATTCGAGCGCGCGCGTTGAGGAGGCAACCCTAGAACCTGAAGGGAGAGCGCGACTGGAACGCGAGCGAGCGGATGCGGCGCGTGACGACAAGCGAGGAGCGAGAGACTGACGATGAAACATCATCTTTACACCATCTTAGTACAAGAACATTTACTGGCCGGAGCAAAAGCGTTACGTGCGTCTTCGCATCTCCACCAACGCGTTGAAGACTCTCAACAAGGTCGGGTTGGAAGAGATGGCGAAGCGCGCTGGGTTGGATTTGATGTCGTTGCCGTACACCGACGCTGATCCGGAACGTGCGCAGTGGAAGGCTGAGAACGGTGCGGAGCCGGTGAAGAAGAACAAGCGCGCGCCGAAGGGCCCGAAACCGCTCTACATCCCGAAGTGGAAGGAGGCGCAGTTGGCGAAGATGGACGCCGCCGCCGCCGCCGCGGAGAAGGAGCGCTTTGCGAAGGCGAACAACATGGTTGTCGCGTAATTAAAGAATTCTTTGTTTGGCTGAGCTTCCATCACGCGGCGCTGTGTGGTGGTTATAACTTTAGACTCGAGTGGAAGATTTTGTTTAGAAGCAGTAGCGATTGTGAATGTATCTCTCCACGTTATTAACTTTGAGCGCGCTCCGCGCCGCGAACGATTAACTCATGAACTTCAAGCAGTATTCGCCCCCATCCTCGGCGTTCATTCCGAAATCTTGCGGTCGACTACCGAGCGCGACCGCCGTCTCCGCAGCCTCTCTGTAAATGATGGGATTTTGCGTGACAGCCTTCGCGATGCTGTGCGACGCCTCAGTGAATTGTTCGTGCAAGACGTGCCACTGTGGATCGTACGCCGGAACACCCGTGCGCTTCGCGACGCGATTCTTCAGTTCTTGATCGTTGACGTCGAATTTGATCCCGTAGCTATCATGGGACGCAATCAATGGCATCGCATCTCCCGGACTCACTCTGAGCTCCTCGATGTATTGCACCGCTTGCTGCCATGTCTTCCCCTTGAGCGCGCCATCATACGGAGACGTCGTCAATTCAGTCACGTCGTCCAATTCGAGTTTGAACCAAAAAGCGATCGCGTTGAACACTCCTTCTTCGTTGATTTCGAATTCGAGCGACTTTTGCGCCGGTTGTAAGTTCTCCATGTACTTGTTGAAATCGAAATCAAACACCGGTTTCCACGGCGCGAGAGGCTTCCACTTGTCCTGGCAGCACTCGAGATTGATGCCTTCATAATCTGATCGCCATCGCCAACGATTGGCCTGAGAACAATCAAAACCAATCACTTCTTCGATACGTAATTGAATCGGTTGAGCATACACCGTCGCCGCTCGCGGTATCATCGTCGCCTCTGGAGCTAGCAAGCGATGCTTCGCCATACCGACGATGTGCAACGCTCCTTCCCCGATTAAACCGCTGTCAAAGACCTCGTAGATGAGCACATCCGCTTTTTTATCCATTTCTGGAGGATTTCCATCGGGTTTCAGTCCGTGCTTGATCAAACCTTCCGATTCCTTGGTGAAAAGTCGCCGAGCGTCGCGGTTGAGAAACATGATGGAGGTCCCGTACCCATTTACGCAGACAGTTTCCTCGCCCGCATCGCACATGTGATGACTCATTTCAACCGCGTAGACGAAATCAGCGCCGGCACGCATAGCGAACATCGATAACAACCCACTCCCCGCGCCGACATCGAGCACTGTACTCTTTAGACTCATACCTTTACGCTTTGCGATGGCTCGTTTGATTGCGCCCTCATATGCGTCGTTTCGCGACGTGTCATTGAGCATATCATAGTGCCAACTGGGAATGTTCGCGTGTCGCGGTCGAGTTGAAGGTGGTGCTGACGAAAAGTATAAGCGATCAACATCTCTCTGGACGCGAAGTTCGATGGATTCGCCGGACTTGACAGGAATTTCATCTAAATATTGTACCGCCGCATTCCACGAACTCGCCGCCGCGCCCGAATCACCATTCATATCATAACTTTTCAACACTATGCCATCGTACAGCTCACACTCAAACCAAAACACCACAGCGTTCCACATTCCGTCTTTTACGGCGGTGATGTACATGATATCGTCTTGTTCCATCTTGTTTGAGCTCTTTTCGCCGCGCAATAATTTCATGAGACGCTCCTGCGTGTCAATGTTTGACACCTCGAACGGATCCGACAGTAGCATATGGGGCTCAGAAAGTACATCTTGCTTCAAAGCCTGTGGATGCCACCTGTAGGTGTTCAGCACGCTCAGGTCGAACCCACTCACACTATCCAAGCGAAGTCCGATGAGTTGAGCCTTGACTTGAATGCGAGACGGAATGACACGAGCGGTCGGAGAGGCTAATTTCTTCTCCCCCACATGATCGATAGCTCTGAGAAGTCCAAACCCAAAGGTTGCATGATCGAACAAATCAGTCACGATGAGGTCAGACGCTTGTCCCAGAGCTTGAGGTTTGATTTCACCCGTTTCTCCATCGTTGACGAGAGTGCACGTCTCTAGCTTTTGATCCAACAATTGAATGGTGCCTTTCGGAAACTTTGCAGAATTTGATTTCAAAATTTGCTTCGCCATTCGGTACAAAAATTTGTTCCTCTCGATCGCGATCACTTTCTTCACGCCAGCTCGAGCCGTGATCAAGGGTAGAATGCCGCCGCCGGCGGAGAGAACGAGTGCAGAACTGAGCGCATCCGACTCGGCGGCATCTGCAACGACCGAATCGATCGCTTCAACGTACGCCGCGAGACGCACCTGATCGTCCAACACTTTGAGTGCTTTCTTCGGCGCCGCGAGATCACTCACAGCTTGCGCGTAATTGATAATGGCCAACCTCGAGGGATCCATCTCAAAACGACTGGCGTCGAGCTTGCGCATACACATCTGAGGAATAAAAGTCGGTCTCCACTCATAATCCTCCAGATCCCAGTCCGGTCCAGACATGGTCTGTTTCCACTGATTCTCCATCTCTTGACGACGATCATTCGTGCGAGCTTGTCGAAGTTTATACGCCAAGTCTCGTCGCGCCGCTTTGGTCTCCGCGACGACGCGCTCGCGTTCTTCCTCAAACAATTCTGTCGCCTCATCCAACCTCTCTTTCATATCCACGCTGTCCGGCGCGAGTTCCAATCCGCGTTTAAACACCACCATCGCCCTCTCGTTCTCGAACGCCGCCATCAACGCGCACCCGAATCGATAATATCCCTTGGCCCACGTCTCGTCGACGCGCACGCACTCCCCCGCGTCCCTCAACGCCTGCTCCACCAACCCCAACGCCAACGCCGCCGCCGATCTGTTCGAATATAACGTCTTATCCCAATCACACCCTGCGATCGCCGTCGTGTACGCCTCCATCGCTCGCGCGTACTCCTTCCTCCCGAACGCCTCGTTCCCTCGCCTTTTCGCCGTCTCCACCGCGTGCCTCACCGCGCCCTCGTCCAGGTCCTCCGCGCGCACGCCCGCGCGCTCGAGCACCGCTCGAGACGCGTCATCGACGACGTTGAGCGCGTATTTTTTTCCATTCGTCCCCGTCATCGTCCCTCCGTCGCCCTCTGCCCGCGCGTCACCGGTCGTCGTCGTCGTCGAGCGCGCGAAAACGCTCGTCGTGGACTCGAAAACGCTCACACGACCGTTCGTGACTCGTCGGGTGGTGACTGGGTAAGCGGCGCGACCGATGGATGCATGAAAGAATGAATGCATGAATGCATGAATGAACCGAATGAACCGAATGAATGAATGAATGAATGAATGAATGAATGAATGAATGAATGAATGGATGGATGAATGAATGAAAGCATGCATGCATGAATGAATGGATGGATGAAGAGACGCTTGACTGCGGGACGCGCGCGCGATGGGACGGATGCCGGTGCGCGCGGTGCCGACGCGGACGCCGAGGGCGACGCCGACGCGCGCGGTGGGTTCAAACGGTCGAGAACGGTGGACGAGACGCGCGAGAGACACATCCGTCGTCTCCGCGGGACGGTCGAGGTGGTTTCGGATCGCGACGATGGGGTCGGTGACGGGGGAGGTGACGCCGGGGAAAGGGCCGGGATCGCCGAAGTGGGAGGATATTCATCGATGTCTCGTCGATTCGGGAAGAGTGCGAAGCGCGACGCCGGAGGAGATCGCAACCTTGCTCGCGAACGGACGAGGCGTCGTCGTGGACGTTCGACAGCCGTTGGAGCACGAAGAGTGGCGCATTCCGGGCATGCAGAGCGCGCCGTACCTCGTCCCGATGGAAAATGTATTACGAAGAGCGAGCGGGTACTTTTTGAGCATCAAAGGTGGTCTGAAGGAACGGAACGTAAGATTCGTTGAAAACGTGGACGCGCTGACCGCTTCGCGCAGAGAAACCACCGTCGCCTTGATTGATTTACGAGGAGGAGACCTTACGCTCGCGCCAAACACTGGTTCAACGTCTGTGAGTGATCGTGGAGATTCGACGAGCTTACGTGCGGCGTATGAGCTCGTGCAGGCGGGTTACACGGATGTCCGATACGTTCCGGGAGGCTTCTCCGCGCTCATCGATGAAGGCGGTCTGCCTTACGAATCTGAAAAGTACGGTAAACTTTTGGAATTCGTCGGCGACGGCACGCGAAAAACGCTCATGTACTCGAATTTGTTGCCGGATCCTTCCCTCGCTCCCGGAGTATTGGTCCAACTAGTCCTCTTAGTCATCCTCGCTTTGTTCCAATAAATGTAACAACCACGCGCTCTCATTTATCCGCGCGCGTTCGACCGTCGCGACGCGCGAGCACGCACGTAAGATACGTCCCCATGGAGGCGCGCAACGCGCTCGAGGCGGCTTCGATAGCCATCGGATGTCCGTGGTACATCGAAATGCTTCGTGAAAGTGGTGAAAAAGTCGATGCGAGCTCTTCGGAGCTCGCAGCCTTCGCGCGATCGCAGACAGACGGCGAAAGTTCACAGCTCGACGATTGGTGCGCGAGCGCGATGACGCTCATG
>Ga0066861_10000261_pt1 | contig 15490 bp, 8 predicted proteins | sample ETN02SmetaG_3_FD_66434 | JGI IMG/M metagenome (GOLD analysis project Ga0066861, IMG submission 66434) | Marine microbial and viral communities from oxygen minimum zone, Eastern Pacific Ocean - ETNP2014F10-02SV257 | ecosystem: Environmental > Aquatic > Marine > Oceanic ... | reverse complement strand
GTTCTTGCGTCTTGGGACAGCACGAGCGAGCTGAAATCGTGATTTTCGCTGCATGCCGTTGAAATAGCCGTTTCACGCGTGAAAACTGTAGGAACAAAAATATTTTAGCCAAATCTCCGCGCTAAAGACGTAGGCCTATTCGTTGACTGCTCCTGACGCCGTCTGAATTTCCAGTCCCACCTCCACCTGCAGACTCACCAACGTGTGTCCAGTAGAGACTTGGTCTCGTCCGTGGTACGCGATGGCTGATTGATCCCGATCGAAACATTGAAGCTCACGAGTTCGGTAATATTTTACACAAGCAAACCAGATTGATGAGACGAATGAAGATCTCTGCGACCGCATGGGATTACAGGTAAGACGCGACTAATTCATTAATAAAATAATTGGACGTCCGAGTGCTCGCGTTTCGATCTCACAAGGGGGCCGTCTCGGTAAAGAAAAAGCGGGCAGCAAATAAAATGGCGTTCTTTTATTATTGGCAACGAGTAGCGGTCGATTTTCGTCATCCTGACGCTTCGCGTGAATGTGTTTCAATTAATTACAGATTTAATTAAATCTACAAAAGGCGTGAGCCTCCAAATTGAACGAAGAGAAACGTATGCGAGCGATTCCAACGAGACCTTTTGTTTTAAACAAAGATGCAGATGATCACACGGTGATGTTTTCGCTGTGAACTGTCCGCACGCGACTCATGTCGTGGTTTTCTTTAGCTGGCGACGGTTATTTTTCGTTTCAATTATTTCGACGCTGCCGACATGAACTCGGGCAAATCAATGACTTGGATGATTATCAAACTTTTTGTAAATATGATTCAAGCAAGCTTGCATTCAAAAACGCATCAATTCGTTCTAAAACTATTTATTCATCAGTATGGAATTAATTAAATATTTCGCGCACGTGAGGACACTCACATCATAGAGTTTCTTCCAGCTTTGACGTCTTCCAAGCCTCCAATTATGTGAAGACGCTATCGTCGCGCTCATCGACTTGATGAGAGCTTTAGAATGGCTCTGGCGCGTTTTCTAGCATACTTGGGCGTGGTGACCAACAATTCAGTTCCGATTAATTCACAGTCAAAACATTCTGTCAATCCGTGACGAGTTGGTTTAGGAGTAGTGCGAAACGATGTGATCACATTTTGAGAACAGAAATGCATGCAGTCGATTTTTTGTCCGTCGAATATGGCCCATCTACGTCCGACATCGCGATCGCAACTGAGTGAAAATATTTTTTAATTAATGCATACCGCACAGAAGTTGAGACGAGCTGAGTAGCGCCGCGCATCGTCTGGGCTCTCAAATATCCACGCAAAGTGGTTCCTTAAATTATTTCGATATCTAATCCATCTTTCAGAACCATCTGCCGTGATCTTCGTACCCATCCACCGAAGTGATTGTGGGTGGGAGATATCAAAAGATGGGGATGCTGCCGAGGCGACGATGATGATGATGATCGGCGGCACGCGTCACAAGTAGCCACCACCACCGTGCCCCACCCGTGATCTCATCGCTTAAGGAGGTCAAAGAACGAATGTTGAACCGTCTCGTTGATCCGTGAACCGGGCCACTGCTCCCATCGACCTCGTATCACGCACGGTCGAACTCAGCCGCGTTTTTTTGGCGGGAGTTTCTGGTTGAGCGATTGGATTAATTTCTTTCAACTCGCGTCTGCGGGTATCGCCATGGCCGTAGGCGTGACGACGGTCACGATATCCCCTCGATGGAGTCGCTTCGCGTCCTTTGGGGCGCCTGTAAAGCGATATCGCGCCAAGGGTGTCTCCAGGCTCAGTGCTTCCTCTCGGGATGAGATGCCATCCGACAGGCGTTCAGCGATCAAGCGCGTCTTCACTCTTCGTCTACCACGAAAACAGCGTGCGGTGACGCGAGAGCTTGAAACAGATCCCGTTGATGTTGTGGCTGAACAGTCCTATCAGAGCGACCCAGGGATGGCCTCAAAGATGAAACGGCTCGAGGAATTGACTGCCTTTTATGAACTCTACGGGCACTCGAAGCCTCCTGACGGCACATCGCTGTCGAACTGGGTGAAGAAGATGCGCACGATGAAGCGTCGCGGAGAACTCTCCCAGAGTTTCATCCTTTCATTAAATGCTTTAGAGATGGATTGGGAGCCGGCTCAAAGGCGCAGGTTTGCACGTTTGGAAGAGTTGCGGGCATTCAAAGAGAAAGAGGGGCACATCCAAGTTCCTGTCGGTGGAAGTTTGGAGCGTTGGATACGCCGTATGCGCGCACTATATCAGAAAGGTAAATTGGAAGATGATATTGTACAAGAGTTAGATAAACTGGGCATGGTTTGGGCGCCGAGAAGCGTTCAAAAGCGCAAAAGTGATGAAACCTTTGAGGCGCGTTTAGACGAGCTCAAGGCACTCGTTGCCGTAGATGGTAGAGTTCTGCGAGTGAACCAATACGAACCGGGTATGCGCGCATGGATCTATCACCAACAGCGATGTTTTCGGGAGGGGAGTCTTAGTAAAGACAAGGTTCAGGCGCTCAGAGACGTAGGAGTGACGCTCAAGATGACCCAGCGCATCTCATGGGACACGCGTCTCATGGAGCTCATAGAATTCAAGCGAACTCACGGTCATTGCAATGTTCCGGCTACATGGCGTCATAATAAAGAATTAGGCTCATGGGTGGGTACTCAACGTAAGTATATGCGAAATGGAAAGTTGTCAGAGGAACGCGTCGCGGCACTAACCTCGATCGGCTTTGAGTGGGAACCGAGAAAAGCTCTTTCGCGCGGCGTGAGAGCCAAAGCTTCCCCGTGGACTGTTTCTCAGCTCTCGGCCAAAAGTGAGGGCCCGAATGTTCGAATCGAATGGATCGGAGGTGACGATAAGAAGCCGCCGAGTAACGACACATTTATTTGGGGAAGAGCTTCTGAGAATTACGAAGAAAAGCAACAGATTGTGTACGACGAAATCGAACAGTGGTGGAAGGTTGGCTCGGAATCAGCCGCCGACAGTCCACAGAGCTGCGTGCGAGGAATGCGTCTCAACCATCGACTGAAAGTTGGTAAAAATACCAATTTTAAACCAGACATACTCTTAGAGATCCTTTCAGACACACCCCAGGGTGGTGCGATCACGTGGGGGCTCGTGGTTGAAGTCGACGAGTTTGGTCACCGAAGAGGGAGTAAGAGTTACACGAATGAGGAAAAGAGGATGAGTGAAGTTCAGAAAACCTTGGATGTTCCGATCAAATTCGTGAGATTCAATCCAGATCCGACTCAGGAAGACGCGCGAGAGCTCGAATCCCGCATTCCCGAACTTTTAGATCATCTGTATTCGGCTGTAGCGCGACCGCCGCTTCGAGACTTGGAGGTCTCGTACATCGCGTACGACTAGCACTAGGGACGTAAATGTGTAAAACAAGTGTACAAACTATCACCAATTGCGCGCGTAAGTGCTTGGGTTGAGTATTACATTAGCGGATCACCGCTTAAAGGTACATACGGATTGAAGGAGGCGCTCGCCTCCGCTTGCGTATTGTGTGGTTGGCTCTCGACTGTGGTAGTGATTAGTCGAGACAAGCCGCGGCGATGAAGAGAGACAAGATTCCAAACTCGGAAACTATGGTAGAAGGAGAAGAGATTCCAGCGAAAGGAACGATGTCCACGCGCAACCAGCCTTGCACAGCACCACCCACGATGGAACCGAGCACTAGAGCTCCGAAGGACAGCGCCGCGGCTCGCCCCAAGGCGACGCGCTTGTTGTTCATGAACCATACCGTAGCTCCGAGCGCCGCCGCTATCTCCAAACCCGTCGGATTTTCCACGCCTTCCGGTTGCGCGTAACCTTGCACCAGGGTGACGATCGCGATCGCGCCGAACAACGCGCCGGCTCGACCCAACGTGTCACCGCTGGGCGCCGTAAACTGCGGCCCCGCCGGTAAATTGTTTCCAGCCTGTCGCGCCCACGGCGGAAGCGACGCCTTGATCTTGTCCACCGCCGGCACCACATCGGCGTATTTAACGTCGCCGTTCGCCGCCTCCCCCTTCATTCGTCGATTGAACGATTTCATGAGCAGCACGTCGTACGCGGCTTCCACCTCGCCCGTTTTGATTTCATCCTCGGCGTACTTTTCCAACATCTCCTTGTGCGCTCGCACGAGTTCATCGCTCGACGCCTCCCCCGTGAGTCCCAAGACTTCGTTCGCTCGTCTCACGTCCATGGACACTCCCGGGTTCGAGTTCTCCCCCCCGCTCCTCGCCTCGATCCCGCGTCTACGCGCACACGGAATCGGAATCCTCCTCCCGTGGATCACCGTCCTCGTCTTCGTCCTCGCGCCCTCTCTCCGGGCGCCCATCGATCTCGACGCGGACATGGTCGCCATCGTCGTCTATCGTCGTCGTCTCCTCTCACCACCACCGACGCGTCACCGTGTATCGCGCAACGTTCACCATCGTCATCACCCATCGCGTCGAACCACCACTCGAACGACACCCGATCCTCGACCCCGACCGATTCTCGAGGGTCGTGATCGGAGAATGAGTCCCTCCCATCGACTCGACGCGACGCGACGCGCGCGCGAACCACCGCGACGTTCGAGCGCACCGATCGATCGGATCGTGGACGTCCCGTCGACTCGACTCGACTCGACGGGACGGGACGACCGGTCGCGGTCGCGGAGGGCGCGAGAGGGAGACGCGAAGGAGCACCGGACGAGAAGAGACGAGGAGAGGACGCGTCGAGGGCGATGGGTCCGCGCGAGAGTCGCGCGAGGGCGTGAGACGGAGAGACGGAGAGAGGGACGGCGCGCGCCATCATGTCGAACGCGCGCGAGGTGGAGCGATTGGTGCGACGGGCGTGCGCCGAAGACGGGCCGAGCGTGGATCCAGAGGCGATGCGAGCGCTGAAACGCGCGGTGAGAGCGGATGAGAACGCGTTGAGGTGCGCGCACGAGGCGCTGGTGGGGATCGTGCGGGGAGGGAGGTCGAGCGCGGGGAAGAGGACGCGAGCGGTGACGGCGACGGCGGAGCTCTTCGAGCGGTCGAAACTTTTTAGAGAGCTCACGTTGGACACGTTGGACGAGTTTCTCAGACACGCCGTGGGGACGGACGACGACGTAGCGCTTCCAGACGTGCCGAAGGGGTCGGCGGAGAGATTGAGAGAGCACGCGATCGATACGTTGGACGGTTGGGTGAGCAAATTCGGCACGCGGTACAAGCAGCTCGCGCTGGCGCGCGCATTCGTGACCACTCGCTTGGGTGATGAAGCTCCCGAGGCGCGAGCGGAGAGAGCTCGTCGCGCTGAGATTGAGCGCGAACACGCGGCGCAGAGACAGCTTCAGCAGAGTTGGCGAACGATGGCGCGAGAGCTTCCGGCGTTGTTGAACGAAATCGACGAGACGCAAACCAGCGCGCGGACCTGTTTTCATTTACTCTTCGGGCCTCGATTCGACACGGACATCGAAAAGACAAACGTGATGTCCATGGTGGGGGCGAACGAATCGGTCGATCGCCAAGATGACGACGCAGAGGAGGATTGGGAAGACGTCAAAGACGGAGCGGCGAACGAGTGTCGTTTCGGACGAGGTTCACATGATTCCGTTTCCAATGACATCGTGTTGAAGGAGACCGCTGAAAACGAGCCCATCTTAGAACAACTGCGCGGCATATATCGTTCGACAAAGGCTCGCTATGTGACTCGGGTGAGTGAGATTCTACAAGTCTTGGGCAGAATTCAACCCGGCAACAAGGACGATGATGGGCGCATCGTCATCACCATGGATGAGCGCTCTGAAAACGTCAACACGTTGGGTGAATTGAAAGAGAGCATGAGTTCATTCGTTAAAAGGTGCGAAGCCCTGCGCCTGATCGAAAGACGCCCCGAAGAAGACGTGGACGTCGAGCTGACGCTGGAGGACGCCGAAACGGTTCAAATGGAGGACAAGGATATCGAGTCCCGTCAAGGCGCCTCGAATCGTGCCCTGGACGCTCTGCTCGAGCGCGCGACGAACCGTCGACATCGAGGCGTCAAGAGTAGCGCCCAGCGCGCGCGAGAGGAATTGGCGAAACGAAAAGCGACGGAGGACGTCTCTCGACGTGCGCAAAAAATGCTCGCGAGTCAGATCAAAGCGCACAACGATGAAGTGCTCGCCGAAGCGAGCCTGGATGTGTTTGAGGTTGAACGTAGACGTCAAACCGATGCATCAGAGGCGCTCGTGAGCGATTTGATGGACGAGGAGATCACGCGCTACAACGAGTTGATGGCGAAGGGCGCGACGCCGCAACGACGAATTGAAAATAGACTGAAACATCTCAAGCGAAGAAAGAGATGAATAGGACACTTCTAGATTTGTTTTGTGTGAAATTAGAAACCTGTACTAGTGCTATGTCGCGAGAAAAATCTATCAGTTTTGTTTCGCCTTGCCTTGACCCAATTTTTTCCTTCTCTGTGCGAACATGTACGCGTAGAGCGAATAGAACAAAAATGGGTACACGACCAAGAGCCCGTTGAGAAACGACGGGTAATCGAACGCGAAATTAAACGCATTCGGCATCTCGATGGCGTACATTTTCGTTTTCCGCGCGTAAGCCCGCGCGTCGTACATCAGCTTCATCTCCGCCCCCGCTCCGAGCGGATACAGCGGCACGAACACCGTGTACCGCAGCCACGTCAACCACTTCGGGTTCACGCCCACGAGTGATCCGACGTACGACGGATACCGAATCACCTCCGTCATTGCCCACGCTAAAATCAACGCCGTCGCCGCCGGTGTCCCGTGCGACGATCTCACCGAGTCCAACGCGCACTTTAAACAGTGCGTTCGTCCCGCCCACTGCATGAGCGCCGCCGACGTCGGCGACTTTGTCACCCCCATCGCCGCGTGCATCACCTCCGCGAACGACAACAGTTGAAACGTCATCAACGTCGTCCTACACGTCTCATACACCGTCGTCGTCCCCACCGTCATCATCGCTCCCACCGCTCGCACCAACACGCACCCCCATCCAACCGCCTGCGCGCCGTTGTACGCCACCAGATACCTCGTCTTCATCGCTCGCGTCGACGCACCGCGCGCGAGGGAGGAAACGAACGAACGAACGAACGAACGAACGAGAGGACGCGACCGATCGACGCGTCTTCCCCGCCAATCAGTCCCGCGTCGGTCCCGCGTCCACCGCGTCGAGACCTCTAGACCCTACCTAGGGTTCAGACCACACCCCGGGCGACGACGACGTCCATCGCGCGAGGGTTCGTTCGTTCGGTTCGGTTCGGTCGGTCGGTCGTCGGCGTCGTGCGATTGATGTTGATGTTGATTGATGGATTGGATTGACGAGTGACGATGAATGAATGAATGCGTGCGTGCGTGTCTGTCTGTCTGTCTGTCGTCCGGACTCGACGACGCGCGACGAACGTCGAGGAGGGTCGACGATGGAGTCCGACGACGACGACGTCGGTCGAGGGCGCGATCGAGAGGGAGAGGCGAGCGAGGAGGTGGACGACACGGTGGCGCTCCTGGGTGACGTCCGAGACGACGTCGCGAGTGATGGGACGGCGACGAGAGGACGGACGGAGACGAGGGAAGAAGGCGCGGGATGCGTGCGGTTTCGCGTGGACGGGATGACGTGCGCGGCGTGCGTACGAGCGGTGGAGGAGGCGATGAGAGGGGTGGACGACGTGACGGCGAGCGCGGCGTCGTGCGCCACGGGCGAGGCGACGGCGACGGTGAGAGAGGGTGCGGACGTCGCGCGCGTGGGAGAGGCGGTCGTGTGTGAGGTGGAGGCGTGTGGCTTCGAGTGCGAGGTGGTGCGAGAAGAGCGTTCGGGGGTGGTGGTGAGATTGGACGTGCGCGGGATGAGGTGCGCGGCGTGTTCGACGAGCGTGGAGAAGACGCTGCGAGACGCGAGGGGGGTGTCGTCCGCGAGCGTGAGCATGATTCCCGAGGGAACGGCGGTGATCGCGTACGATCCACACGTGACGGGCGTTCGAGATTTGATCGCCGAGGTGGAAGACATGGGATTCGAGGCTGGCGTTTCTCGCGGAGACGCCGCGGCGAGCGAGACAAAGCGGCGAGACGCAGAGGCGCGACAACGGGAAGAGTTGAAAACGAGCGCGGCGTTCACGGTGCCGATCATTCTGAGTAATTTGATTTTTGAGAGAATTTGGAGTCCCAAAGTCGTGAAAGGGCTCTCGATGTGGGTCATCGTGCGATGGGCGCTCGCCACCAAAGTTCAGTTTGGCGTCGGGATGCGATTTCACCGCGGAGCGGTCAACTCGCTCAAACGAGGAGCGAGTAACATGGACGTTCTCGTCTCGCTCGCGACGAACGTCGCATATGGGGTCAGTGTGCTCAGTATTTTTCATTGCGTCTTGTTCGGATCCATGCTCGGACGAGATTATTTCGACACGAGCGCCATGTTGATAACTTTTATACTGATAGGAAAATATCTCGAAATGACGGCGAGAGGAGAGACGACAGCGGCAATCACGAAATTACTGGAGCTCGCTCCTCGAAACGCCGTGTTGATGACGCCTTCGGACGGTGATGACGACGCGTACGCGGAAAAGGATATCGATGTCGATCTGGTTCAGGTGGGAGATTTGTTGAAAGTGTTGCCCGGAGCGAAAGTTCCGACGGATGGCGTCGTGGTTCGCGGTGAAGCCTTCATCAACGAGTCCATGGTCACCGGAGAGACGATGCCGGTGACGAAAAAGGTTGATGGACAAGTGATGAGCGGTTCTATCAACGAAGGCAACGCGTTCGTGATGCGTGCGGAGAAAATTGGAGCAGATTCAGCTCTCTATCAGATCGTTCGCCTGGTGGAAGAAGCGCAACTCGTTAAGGCACCGATACAAGCCTTTGCGGATCGGGTTTCAAACATCTTCGTACCCCTTGTCGTGACCATGGCCGCCATCACGTTTTGCAGTTGGCTCATCGCGGGATGGGCGCACTCGATTCCCGATACTTGGATTCCAGAAAACGAAAACCGAGCTCTCTTCGCGATGATGTTTGGAATATCCGTTCTCGTCACCGCTTGCCCGTGCGCTCTTGGTCTTGCCACGCCCACGGCCATCATGGTGGGCACGAGCGTCGCTGCGACGAATGGAATCGTCATCAAGGGCGGCGACGCGCTGGAGCGTGCGGGTAATCTAGATGTAGTCGTCTTCGACAAAACTGGTACGCTAACCACCGGCTCGCCGACGGTGACGGCGTTTGAATCGGCGCAACCGGAAAATCTGGAGCGAATCATCAGTTTGGTGGTTTGCGTGGAGAAGGACAGCGAACATCCGGTCGCAAAAGCTGTTCGAGACTATGGTCGTCGTCAGAGTCCTGCAGAGATCCCCGCGAGTTCGAAATCTCAAGTCCAAGTGATTCCCGGGCAAGGAGTCTGTTGCGCGGTGGGAGGTAAAACCGTGGCGTTGGGTAACGAGAGATTGATGAAGGAGAGAGGAATGATACTCTCTTCGGACTCAATCGCAAAGTTTACATCGAGGAACGAAGAAGAAGGGAACACGGTAGTTTTTGTTGGAATCGAAGGATCTGTCGAGGGTGCTTTCGCTGTTTCCGATGAGTTGAAATCCGACGCTCAAGAAACGGTGGAAGAACTGCACGAGCGAGGCATCGCGACCGTCATGGTGACCGGTGATAATTGGAAAACCGCGCGCGCGGTGGCGAATAAGTGCAGAATCACGAATATTCACGCGGAAGCGTCTCCCTCCGACAAGGTGAAGATAATCAAGGAATTACAATCCAAGTGTTCGCCGCGGTCCACGCATAAATTCAAACCATCCGTCGTGGCTATGGTTGGAGACGGAATCAATGACGCGCCTTCTTTGGCGTGTGCGAGTCTTGCGATGGCTATAGGCGCCGGTGCGGACGTGGCCATCGAGGCGGCAGATTTTGTACTTATGCGCGCCGACCTTCACACCGTCGTGAGAGCAGTCGATATATCGCAAAAAACCTTCGCACAAATTCGACAAAACTACATCTGGGCACTAGGATACAATATCGTCACGTTACCGTTGGCAGCTGGAGTGTTTTATCCTAAAATCAGGGTTGCACCTTGGCTTGCGAGCATACTGATGGCTTGCAGTAGCATTTCGGTCGTCGTCGCATCATTGTCACTCAACCGGAAATGTAAGGAGTCCAAACCGCCGACGTTGCGAGGTATAAGAATTAGAAATTAGACATGTACCACTAGTAGATTAGACGAGTGGAGTGATGGAATTGTAAATGTACAAGCTTGCATATAGTTGAATGAAGTGATGGTCTAATTTGTGCTATTTTTCGCCTTCTCCATGCGCGCCTTTGCCGCCAGCCGTTGCTTCTTATTCTTCTTTGGAGTCTTCAGTTCGAGGAGACCCATTGGTGGTGTGATCTCCATGAACCCACCCTTGGTGTCGACGAGAGGTACGATCTCCTTCACGAAAGGCACGTACACATAAAAATCGGCGTCGATTCCAGTCTCTTCGTCCAGCGCTACGAATTCAACCTTCAACAAGTCCTGAGTACCGGCGCCGCGAACGATGTCGGTGACCGTGCCCACTTCGTTCCCTGTCGCTTGATCAATCACTCGCAAACCTTCGAGCTCCTGAGCATAGAACTCATCGTCGCCATCGTCGTTCTCGTCATTTTCACCATCTCGCAAAGGAGTTCTGTCACTCGGTAAAATGTACAAGCGCGTCCCGATGAGCTCCTCCGCCGCATTTCTATCGTCGCACCCCGCAAGTTTGACGATGACATCGTTTCTACCCTTGCTCGTCACCCACCGTCCGCTTCGAACCTTCACCTCTCGAACCTCACCAATGGGTGCGTCGAATTCTCCACTCTTGGTCGATTTCCCTTGAGGTGCGAGCTCCACGCGCAACGCGGCTCCCGTCGTCATGAAGCGTTCCTCGACGAAGTCCGTCATGGGCTTCACTCGAACCTCTCCGCGCAGGCTGTGCGCGCCGACGACGGCGCCGACTTGCACCAAGTCATCGGACGAAAATGTCTCGCTCGTCTCCCCGACGTCGGACGACGCGAACGAGGGTCGGGGCCCTCTCGCGCGCGCCCCGCGGGTGGACGCGCTCGTTCGCCCGCGCCAAGCCGCCGCCGGCGCTTCGATAAGGGCGACGGCGCGCATATCGTCCGACGCGACGCGCGAGAGCGGTTGAAGATTGAAAAGAAACGCTCGAGCGAGCGTACTACGCGTCGATGAACGGTCTCCGTGCGACGCGACGCGCGTCGAGAAGTCTCGATGCGCGAGACCGGGAACGCCGCCACAACCGGTCGGTCGAGGACGCGAGGCGTTCGTCCGCCGTTATGGGCGTCGCCGGTCGCGATGACGGCGAAAAGTTCGTCGTGTTGAATAAACGCAAAGGAACCTCGGGCGCGGCGGGCGAGGAGGCGCGAAAGAAGCGCGATGCGCGACGAGAGGCGGAGGCAAAGGAGCGAAAAGTCGTCAAGCTGAGCAGTTCGCAGCGACGGAAGATGAAAAAGCTCGCCGAGGAGGAGCGAAAGCGAAGCGAGCGGGCGCAAGTCATGGCGATGCTCGAAGCAAACAGTGCGAACGAGCAGACGCTCGGGTTGATGCGCTCGACCACGAGTTTAGGATCGAGAGAGACGGCAAAGGAGAAGATTCGGAGAGCACTCAAGGCGGAGCGAGCCGGCGTGGAACTGGAGGACTTGAAAGATTCGAGACTGACGAAGAGACCGAAAGCGGCCGTCGAGGAAGAAATGGAAGAGAGCGAAGACAGCAGCGATAGCGAGGTGGATCGCGCGGCTAGATTCGAAACGAGAAATGTGCGAGATGCTGACGCCGAGACTGTCGACGACGATACCGACGGCGAAATTGATGAAGACAATGCGCTCACACAGGCTGCGATTCGAGCCGCTGAGGCGGCAGGTATGGCTTCGTTAGACGACGCCACTCGTGAATTAGTGAAATCTCTGCGTGCGAGAGCGGGTATCACGGAAGATGGCGACAATCCGAAATCCCACGTCTACAGAGGTTTGCATCAAGAGGTGTTTAAAGGCTGCTCCTTCGTCGTTCCGGTGCAGAGAATAGATGCCATCATCAAGACTCGTGAAGGTCTTCCAATAGTTCAAGAGGAGCACGAAATCGTGGACGCTATCAACACGAATCCCGTCACGGTGATCTGTGGCGCCACGGGTTGCGGTAAGACGACTCAGGTGCCGCAGTTTCTGTACGAAGCCGGATACGGCGATCCGAGTTGTGATAGCCATCCGGGAGCGGTGGCTGTGACTCAGCCACGTCGTGTGGCGGTAACATCCACGGCACGCCGAGTCGCAGAAGAGCTGAATGTTCCACTCGGCGATGAGGTGGGTTATCAAGTTCGTTACGACAAAAACGTGGGAGATAGTCCCCGGATCAAGTTCATGACCGATGGTATTTTGCTGCGTGAAGTGCAGTTGGATTTCCTCTTGCGCAAGTATTCCGTGGTCATCATCGATGAGGCGCACGAACGGAGCGTAAACACCGATATTTTACTAGGTCTACTCTCGAGAATCGTGCCTCTTCGCGCCGCGTTAGCGGCCGAAGGGAAAGCTGTCACACCGCTTCGCTTGGTGGTCATGTCCGCTACGCTCCGAGTCGAAGAGTTCGTGGAAAATAAGAAGCTGTGTCCGACTCCTCCCGCCCTTCTTCAAGTGGCCACGCGTCAGTTCCCAGTCACCGTTCACTTTTCACGAAGAACCGAGCACGTCGATTACGTCGGTGCGGCGATAAAAAAGGTATTGGCCATCCATCGCAAGTTGCCGCCGGGAGGAATATTGGTGTTCCTCACCGGTCAGCGCGAAGTCGAGATTGTGTGTCGAAAGCTTCGAGACGCGTATCCTCTGCACAAAAAGTCGGAAGATGGCGAATCCGAAGACGGTGAAGATTCCATCGAATCCGAGGATGGTGTCGAAGACACGTTCGATGTCGATGCGATCGATGCAGGCGGAGAGGATCTGGGTGGCGAGGAGGAAGACGAACCGGATTTCGACGGCGAAGATGACATGTCTGACGTCGCTAGTGACATCAGCGAGGAAGACGACGTGCTCGTAATGGGAGGCGAAGGAGTGGGCGAAGAAGAAGCTGCAGAGGCTGAGGCAGCGTGGACTCGAGAACACGCACCGTCCACGGGATTGGATGGGAACAAAACCGGTGATACCGGTCCGGGCGGTTTGAACGTATTGCCACTCTACGCTCTTCTTCCAGCTCACTTGCAGCAAAGAGTGTTTCAGGAAACACCCGACGGATCAAGAATGGTCATCATAGCCACCAACGTCGCGGAAACATCGTTAACTATCCCAGGAATTCGATACGTCGTCGACGCAGGTAGGGCGAAGGAGCGAGTGTATGAGCGAGACGCCAGTTTGTCCCGTTTTCAAGTCGGATGGGTGAGCAAGGCGAGTGCAGATCAGCGAGCCGGTCGTGCCGGTCGGACGAGTCCAGGACACTGTTATCGTCTATTCAGCAGCGCTCATTTTGTGGATGAGATGAAGCAGCACGCAGACCCTCAAATTTTGAGCGTCCCCATCGAAGGCGTGGTTCTCCAGATGCGGGCCATGGGTATTGACAAAGTCGTGAACTTTCCGTTCATCTCCCCTCCCGATAAAACTGCGCTCAGTGCGGCCGAGCGAACGCTACAGATTCTTGGTGCGGTCGAAAAGAGTAGGCACGGAGGGGAAGAGATTGGACCCCTGACTGACCTGGGGCGCGCCATGGCGGTGCTACCAATAAGTCCGCGGCATTCAAGAATGTTATTCGCCGCCGCTCAGAGCATGGTGGATGGTTGTCTTTCACCAGCCATCGCCATCGCTGCTGCTTTGAGTCTCGATAGTCCATTTCTCCGGAACACGGAAGAGACTGGAGAGGAGGGTGAAAAAAGTGGTTCGAAGGGTCCACCACCACACGTGAAATTTCACCACCCAGCGAGTGACGCTCTTTCTGCGGCGCAAGCACTTCTCGCATACGATCGATGCAAAGGAGCGAAAGCGGCCGAAGTTTTCTGCAGCAGCAACAAACTTCACGCAAAAACGATGCGTGAAATGTCAGATTTGCGGCGTCAGCTGAAGCGTCTCATCGTCAGCCTCGCGAGTTCTTCATCAAAGCTTTCTGGCGTCATCTTTTCAGAAAACGTGCTTCGAGAGCTTGAAGCGGACGTCGAGGCGGCGAAGACGCTCCCACCCGGAGGGGATATCGAGCGGGCGCTGAGAAAAGCGCTCTGTGCGGGGTGGGCGGATAGGATCGCTCGTAGATCGAAGCACAAGGAGCTTGAACAAGCGACGCGAGCGAATGAAAAGTCGTCAAAGGCGACGCGTTACATTCCGGCGCTCCTCGACACCGCGGTGTTTCTCCATCCGACGTCATCTCTACACCGGTCCTCTCCGGACTACGTCGTTTACACCGATCTCTTGCAAACAGAGAAACGCGCTTACGTCGTTGGAGCCACAGGAATAGAGCCCGAGTGGCTCGTGGAGCAGTGCGCGGCGCTTGTAGACGAAGGCGCCATGCTCACCGACCCATCTCCGAGATACATCTCACGCGAGGATCGTATCGTTGGTTGGACTGCCCCTCGCTTCGGACCGCATCGTTGGGAGTTACCGCTGTGTCCAGTGGAAGTCTCCTCTCTAGAGCTCAAATGTGGAGTGTTTGCAACAGCTCTGCTCGCAGGAAACGTTGCCGCGCCGATGGCCGAGTTGCGCGACAAACTCGCAGCCAAGCCACTCTTGGCCTCTCGACCAGAAGGCAAAACCCAAGCTAGGGTGATCGATTTGCTCGGAGCTCTGAAGCGAGGAATGAGCGGATCGGGAGGAATCTGTTCCAAGGCGCAATTGAGGGCTTTATGGATAAAAAGTCCCAAATTTTTGTATCCCGAATTGAAGGCGTGGATGCGCCAAGGCAAGGGATACATGCTTCAGCAAAGTTGGGAAAAGATCGTTCTGAGCGTGGTCAGGGGTGATGACGGAGGCAAGAAGAAGAAAATTAAGAAGAATAAACATTAGAAGTTTGCTGTAGATTAGAGAGCGTGTAAAACGTATCTTAGTTCATCATAGAGTACACCGGGAAAACATCGCCAAGGCGAATGAGCGGGCGTGACGCGCGCGTTGGGGGTCAACTAGGGTTCAGATTTCATGACGTTCGCGACATCGTCCGCGTGGCCGACGGGTCGTCACGACAGTGCGCAGTACTCGCCGTCACGCCTTCGCCCTCCTTCGGGCGTTAGGTCGGGTTTTAGAGCGCATCATTTGAGTTGAAGTGAGTTCGAGAGGTGAGTTCGTTTGAATCTTTCGCAGAGTGGTGGTGTTGAATGAACACCATGTTTTGGTTTGAAGACGAGTGCTTTTGTGCACCGCGTCGTTTTGATTTGTTTTGAAGTTTTTGGCAGAAGCCTGAGGCAGCGTAAACAAGGAATTTACGCACGCTCACCACGGATGCGTCGGGCGAGTTGGACGTCCTTCGGCATGATGGTGACACGCTTGGCGTGGATCGCGCACAAGTTGGTGTCTTCGAAGAGGCCAACGAGGTACGC
>Ga0066861_10000249_pt1 | contig 15760 bp, 13 predicted proteins | sample ETN02SmetaG_3_FD_66434 | JGI IMG/M metagenome (GOLD analysis project Ga0066861, IMG submission 66434) | Marine microbial and viral communities from oxygen minimum zone, Eastern Pacific Ocean - ETNP2014F10-02SV257 | ecosystem: Environmental > Aquatic > Marine > Oceanic ... | reverse complement strand
GCTGGTATCCTCAGAAAGTCATGCTTTAGGGCAGTGGCTCAATTGGTAGAGCACCGGTCTCCAAAACCGGCGGTTGGGGGTTCGAGTCCCTCCTGCCCTGCGAGTTTGCACTAAATACTACAAAGTAAAATACAATATAAAATAGACGAACAGGCAAGGAAAGTATGTCTCTAAATCGTGAACAAAAGAGAGCTTTAAAAAAGCGAGGTGAACTCGGGGAAGATGGAACCCCTGTCGCCACGCGCAGGCAACCTGCAGGAAAGCCTCAGCAGGAGGAAAGAGTTGGATTCCGGCGCTATCTTTCTGAGGTCCGGTCAGAGTTGAGGAAAGTAGCTTGGCCTACCCGTTCTGAAGTTATCAATTACTCAATTGTAGTTTTGGTTACTCTGGTTGTTATAACCTCTATGATTGCCCTTATGGATTGGGGCTTTGGCGAAGGTCTACTTAAGTTATTTGAACGTTAATTTGTATTTTGAACGGAAAGAACAATGGAAAATATTGCATCTAGTGAAGAATTAAAAGATGAAACTGATCAGGTTCAGGGCGACTCAGTCCAGCCTGAGTCTGAGTCCTTAAATAGTAATCTAAATAATGACGATGCAGTTATCACTGAAGATGATCTGGTGTATGAGAAGGAGGAGAAAACTCCTAAAGTAGTTAGTCCTTATGACCGGCCAGGAAAATGGTATGTGGTTCATACACAGTCTGGTTATGAAAACAAGGTTCAAGGCAACTTAGCACAGCGTATTCAGTCAATGAATAAAGAGGATTCAATTCATGAAGTTGTCATTCCGCTTGAAAACGTTGTCGAATTTAAACAGGGTAAAAGAGTTGAAGTCCAGAAAAAAATGTTTCCAGGCTACATACTTGTTCGTTGTCGAATGAACGATGAAGTCTGGAATGTCATAAGAAACACTCCAGGAATCACAGGGTTCGTTGGTTCAGCGAATAAACCCTCACCGCTCCCTAGAAAAGAAGTTGAAAGCTTCCTAGGTACAGCCGGAGAAGCTGATGGACAGGTCGTAAAACGGGCCAAGCCGCGAATGGGTTATGAGCAAGGGGAAACTGTACGAGTGAAGGAAGGTCCCTTTGCTGATTTCTCTGGAGAAATTATTGAGATAAATGAGGACCAGCTGAAACTTAAAGTGCTTGTGAATATCTTTGGTCGTGAAACTCCTGTGGAACTAGAGTTTGCGCAAGTCGCTAAGCTATAACCTCACTACCCGTCTCAGCAGTATTTAAGGGGAAGCTCGGTTGTCGATTTGATTCGCTCCATGACAAAAATCGTTCTGACATCGTAGAGGTCAACTTCTTCGACAAGCCTTTTGTAGAAGAGGTCATAAGTTTCCATGTTAGGAGCAACGACTCTGAGCATGTAATCAACTTCTCCACTTGTCCTGTACGCTTCGATGATTTCTGGAAATTTTTTTATTGCTGAAATAAAATCTGTTAACCATTCGGCGTTATGGCGATTGGTGCGTATCTCCACTAGTGCCAGAACAGATAGATTTATCTTTTTCGGGTCAATTATTGCTACTCTGGCAGCAATTATTCCCTCAGCTTCTAATCGTTGAATCCTGCGCCAGCACGGAGCTGTCGTTAATCCAACCTTTTCTGCGATTTCTCTTGCAGTTAGACTTGCATCAAATTGTAAAAGTTCAATAATTTTTTTATCTATGACATCCATAGTCAATAATAATATGCTCTAAATACTAATAAATTAGATATTTATATTAATAAACATACTTATTATGCAACTATTTAATAAAACGATGCGTCTCTATAGTGTTATGTTTACTGTATGCAGATCACAGCAAAATTTACTGACCATCCATCAAGTGTTGGTCAAACGTATTTTGAGCATTTTAAATTTGCTATCAAAGTTTCTCTAAGCCTACTTAAAGCATTTGGGGCATGTTTAATCCATGCTGTCTATCCACCGCTTTATAAAAGTACTGCTAGTACTACCATCGCTGAACTGAACAATCGAATTGAGCAACGGAAGCTTTCCGAATTAATAGCTATCTCTCACGACACGGAACTTATAAAAAGTTAAATATTTCGCTTTCATTTCAAGAAGGATGTTATTAAGTGAGCTACTTCGCTAATTTATGGGTATATTGACGACTGCTGAAAATTTATTCAGGAGTAATGGAAATGGCAGAAAAAGAAATCGCTGCAGTCGTAAAAATTCAAATTCCAGCGGGTCAGGCTTCGCCTGCACCCCCCGTTGGAACAGCGCTGGGACCACATGGTATTGCGATCATGGACTTTTGCAAAGAATACAATGCAAAGACTGAGGATAAACGTGGCCAAGTAGTACCAGTTGAGATAACAATTTACGCTGATCGCACCTTTTCTTTCATTACGAAAACTCCGCCTACATCATTTCTACTTCGGAAAGCTGCTGGCCTTGACAAAGCTAGTCAGAACCCAGGAAGAGAAATGGCAGGTTCAGTTACAGATGCGCAGATTACGGAAATTGCCGAAACTAAAATGCCCGATTTAAATACAAATGATTTAGATCAAGCAAAGTTGCAAGTTGCTGGAACCGCAAGAAGCATGGGACTTGAAGTTAATTAGAAGCATTTCACTTTGAATACCTCAACTAAGTGAAAAAAATAACGAGGGAGAATCACATATGGGCTCAAAGTCCTGAAAGGAATGTGTTCGATGGCAAATGGAAAACGATACGACAACGCAGTAAAAGCTTTTGATCGAGAAGCTACTTATGCTCCAAATGAAGCTGTAGCGATGTCCAAACAGCTAGCGACTGCGAAATTTGATGAAACCATTGAGTTGGTTTGTCGACTTGGTGTTGACCCGCGTAAGGCAGAAGAGATGGTCCGAGGCACTGTTGCTCTCCCATCGGGGACTGGAAGGAATGTGCGTGTAGCAGTCTTCGCACAGGGAGAAGCTGCCCTTCAAGCCAAAGAGGCTGGGGCTGACCTTGTTGGTGATAGCGACTTGGCTGATGAAGTTGAGAAGGGAAACTTTAATTTCGACATTGCCATTGCAACTCCAGAAATGATGCCCGTAGTAGGAAAATTAGGGAGAGCACTAGGACCGCGAGGATTGATGCCAAATCCTAAAACTGGAACGGTAACCGATAACGTCGCCAAAGCTGTGCAGGAGTTTAAAGGCGGGATGGTTGAATACCGAACAGATAAATTTGGAAATGTGCAAGTCCCTATTGGAAAAGCGAGTTTCGGTGAGGAGGCTCTCTTGGTTAATTTTGAGACAGTGATTGAAGAACTTCAAAGAGTAAAGCCATCTGGTTCAAAAGGTAAGTATCTCAAGAAAGTTGTAGTTAGCTCAACCATGGGTCCGGGTATCAAGATCGACGAGAATAATCTCTAAATCTAAACGGCTCTTATCTATGTAATTCTGCCGCTTCATGTTGTTACCGTAGAATTTGACGATATGTTAGATGAGTAAATTTAAAGCCAAAGAAATTCGGCGCACCTAGTGCTTAATGAAAACCTGCCGAACGAGGTAAACAAACAAACGGAGTGTTTGCCTTACGGCGCACTCCATTTTTTTTGGAGTACTGACAGAAAGGATCTCCTATGGGAGACCCAAGACCAGAAAAAATAGCAATTGTTGCAGAAGTGCAAGAAAAATTCTCTCATGCAGAAGCAGTCATTCTGACAGAATACCGAGGACTTGATGTGACCGACATGGCAGTTTTAAGGACTGCTATGAAACAAGCAGGCGGGGAATACAAGGTTTACAAAAATACTCTTGTACGCGTTGCAGCAAAAGAATTGAACCTAGAAATCGAAGAATTACTCGTTGGCCCAACGGCAATAGCGTTTACTGGAACTCGCCCTGATGGCTCTTCAGGTGACCCAGTAAGTATTGCCAAGGCTCTAACAAATTTCGCAAAGGACCACGAAGATCTAATCATCAAAGGAGGAATACTTGATGGGGCATTATTGTCAACCGATGAAATCACAGCACTATCAAAGATTGCTCCTCGTGAAGAACTTCTCGCACGCTTAGCGGGGGGAATTGCTGCACCACTCAGAGAGTTTGCATCTCTGCTGAATGCGATTCCACAAAATTTCGCCTATGCACTTTCTGCTTTAATTGAAGCTGGTGGTGCGGGAACAGAAACTGATGAAGCTGCTGAGGCTGTGTCCGATGATGAAGCTCCATCCGATGAAGCTGATGAAGCTGACTCTGACGAAGAGTCAGCTGAAAATAATAAGATCGATGGCGATGCCAACGAAAATGAGGAGAGTTAAATTATGACTACCAAAGAAGAGGTGCTTGAGGCGATAGCTAACATGAGTGTCCTAGAGCTAAGTGAACTCCTAAGTGAGTTCGAAGAAAAATTCGGTGTTACAGCAGCAGCTCCAGTAGCAGCTGTCGCAGCAGCTCCAGCAGCAGCTGGAGAAGCCGATGCTGGAGAAGCTAAGGATTCATTTGATGTGGTTCTTACCGGAGCCGGTGATAAAAAGATTAACGTAATTAAAGAGGTCCGTGGGCTTACATCCCTAGGACTAAAGGAAGCAAAAGAACTCGTAGAGTCAGCTCCCAAAGCAGTGCTAGAAGGTGCTTCTAAGGAAGATGCCGAGAAAGCCAAGGAAACTTTGGAAGCAGCTGGAGCTTCTGTAGAACTCCAATAAAATCTATTGGGCTACGCCTAATTCCTTAAAAATGTTAATTTTTTTGAGGATTAAGCAAAAAATGAGCGATAAAGACGTCCTGAAGTTAAATTTGGACAAAAATTGCTTTGTGTTTGTCGAAATAGGACATAGACTTTAATTTCTGCCCACTGCTAGGTAACAACGTTTGTTGTTGCCTGCGCGTACCCAACAAAACCGGAGGAGTAGCTATCTCACTGCTCTAAACGAGAAAAGCGTAAATAACGCTCAATAGACCATCAACCCTTTCCAAGACCAAGGAGCATTCTTGTCTTCAATCCGTAACCGTTATTCATTTGCAAATCTTGATGAAGTGCTGGAACTTCCAGACCTAATCTCAGTCCAAAGAGAATCGTACCAGTGGTTTTTAGAAGAAGGTTTAGCTGAAACCTTTAAAGACATTAGCCCAATTACCGACTTCTCCGAAACCCTTCAACTCGAACTTGAATTTGATCCCCGAGACGAAGATCTTAATCCCGGACCGAAATATACAGTTGCGGAATGCAAAGCTAACCAGATTAGTTATACATCTCCTATTCTTGTCAGGGCCCGATTCGGGAACCGAGATACTGGAGAGTTAAAAGAGCAAATTGTATTTATTGGCGAATTCCCCAAGATGACTGAAGATGGGACATTTGTTATTAACGGGACTGAGCGTGTAGTTGTATCTCAACTTGTTCGGTCACCGGGAGTTATCTTTCAACCGGGAGAACGGTACCGCCTACGTAATTTATCAAGAAACCAATTGGTAACTGGAACTATTCATCCGTACCGTGGTGAATGGATTGAATTTGACGTAGAACAAAAGCCCGGTAAAGACCCCACTGCTGGAACACGTATAGCCCGAAAGAGAAGACTAAGTATTTTCACACTCATGAGAGCGTTAGGGTTTGATGAGGAGAATCACCCAAATTTCCTGCCGAGCTTCGTAAAACACTTTGACTTTCTTGAGCCTCAGTATCTTAAAGAACTTGAAAAAGTTTCTGATGAGAATATCCAAGAAGAAGCCTTACTTGAGATCTACAAACGAGTAAGGCCAGGTGAGCCTCAGAATCTTGATGCAGCACGAAATTATTTCCGAAACGCTTTTTTTGAAAGTAGAAGGTACGACCTTTCAGGAGTAGGTCGCTATAAATTAAATAGAAAGCTCGGTCCAGAAATAGACAAAATAGAAGAACTATTCGGAGTTGAGTTAGAAAGGCCAGCCGAGGATGCAACAGTGCTTAGCCCATCCGAGGTAATAGCTACATGTACTTATCTTTTGCATCTCATGAAATTTGAGCCAGGCTACAGGCTGGACGATCAGGATCACTTTGCTAACAGAAGGATTAGAAGCGTTGGAGAGCTAATCCAAAATCAAGTCCGTATAGGTCTTTCGCGAATGGAAAGAGTTGTAAGAGAGCGAATGACAACCCAAGATGTAGAAGGTATCACTCCAACATCTCTAATTAACATCCGTCCTGTTGTTGCATCAATTAAAGAATTTTTTGGTACTTCTCAACTCTCACAGTTTATGGATCAAGTAAATCCTTTATCTGGGCTTACACACCGAAGAAGACTATCAGCGCTCGGACCAGGAGGCTTATCCAGAGAGCGAGCCGGATTTGAGGTAAGAGACGTTCACTTCAGCCACTATGGTCGAATGTGCCCAATTGAAACGCCAGAAGGGCCAAATATTGGTTTGATAGGTGCTCTAGCCAGCTACGGAAAAGTAAATGATTTCGGTTTTATTGAGTCCCCATACCGTATTGTTAAGAATGGTCGCGTTACAGACGAGGTCAGATACCTAGCCGCAGACGAAGAAGAAGAATATGTGGTGGCTCAAGCCAATGCCCCTATAGATTCAAAGGGCAATTTCGTGCGCGACAGAGTTCTAGTTAGAAGGTCACCACAAGCCGCAACACTCCAAGGATTAAAGACTGCCCTTGAGCAAGAGGTCTTTTTCGGAGCAACAACAGAAATATCGTATGTTGCACCCGAAGAGGTTCAACTTATGGATGTTTCGCCAAGGCAGATTGTTTCTGTTGCAACGGCGTTAATCCCATTCCTCGAGCATGATGATGCGAACCGTGCACTTATGGGGGCAAATATGCAACGACAAGCTGTGCCACTACTTCAGGCAGAGGCACCTTACATCGGTACTGGCATAGAGCAAAGGGCTGCCTTTGACGCTGCAGACATGATCATTGCAGAGGGTAATGGAGCAATAGCAGAGATAACTGGAAATTCAATCACAGTTGAGTATGAAGCTGAAAAGACACTTGGCAGAAAAACGTACAAATTGAAAAAGTTCCAGCGTTCAAACCAAGACACTTGTATCAATCAAAAGCCATTGATACGAGAAGGAGACCGAATTCGTAAAGGAGATGTGCTCGCTGATGGACCATCGACTGACCTTGGTGAACTAGCGCTAGGAAAAAATCTTCTAGTCGCTTTTATGCCTTGGAAAGGCTACAACTTTGAAGATGCCATTATCATCAGCGAACGCCTCGTTAAAGATGATGTACTCACTTCAATCCACATTCACCAACACGAAATTGATGCCAGAGACACGAAACTTGGATCTGAAGAGATCACAAGAGACATTCCGAATATTTCAGAGGAAATGCTTGCTGATTTAAATGAAGATGGAATTATCAGGATTGGTGCTGAAGTCGGGCCTGGAGATGTGTTAGTTGGGAAAGTTACTCCTAAGGGAGAAACAGAATTAACACCTGAAGAAAGACTCCTCAGAGCAATTTTTGGTGAAAAAGCAAAGGAAGTAAGAAACACTTCATTAGTCGTGCCTCATGGCGAGACAGGAACTGTTATCGCAGTTGATAAATTTGTCCGGGACGGAGAACACGGTGCAGAACTTCAACCAGGGGTAAACGAACTTGTAAGAGTGTATGTGGCTCAGAAACGAAAAATCAGCGTCGGAGACAAGCTTGCAGGAAGACACGGAAATAAAGGGGTCATATCCACAGTCCTTCCTGTTGAAGATATGCCTTTTATGGAAGACGGAACACCAGTAGATATTGTTCTGAATCCTCTCGGGGTACCTTCGCGAATGAACATCGGACAAGTCCTCGAAGCTCACCTCGGTTATGCAGCGCGATGGGGTTGGGAAATAAACGGCAACGTGGTAGGAAACGAGCCAATTTCTAACACTGCGAGAAAAACACGACCTAGAACTGAGCCAGCTAAATTTCTAGCCACACCAGTCTTTGATGGTGCAAAGTGGGACGAAGAAGAATTAGCTGGGAAACACCCAACAATCCAACAAATCTTTGAAAACCTCAACCCAGAATCAGACAATGGTGAAAGGTTAATAGGATCTGATGGGAAAGTGCAGCTTTATGATGGTCGGAGTGGTTTGCCATTCGATAACCCTGTAATGACTGGGTTTATGTATGTACTTAAACTGCACCACTTAGTTGATGACAAAATCCATGCTAGGTCAACTGGTCCTTACAGCATGATTACCCAACAGCCACTTGGAGGCAAAGCACAGTTTGGTGGACAACGATTTGGTGAGATGGAAGTTTGGGCGCTTGAAGCTTACGGCGCTGCCTATTGCTTGCAAGAGTTACTAACCACTAAATCTGATGATGTTCTAGGCCGAATAAAGGTTTATGAATCTATTGTCATGGGTCAAAACATTCCAGAACCCGGAATCCCTGAAAGCTTTAAAGTTCTAGTGAAAGAAATGCAGTCACTTTGCCTAAACGTTGAGGTCTTAGACCTTGAAGGAGAACAAGTTGAGATGCGAGAAATAGACGAGGATGTCTTCAGAACCAGCGATGGCTTGGGAATTGATATTTCTCGCCCCGAACGAGGGTCAGATGAAGAAGATGCAGCCCGAGAAGCCGCTCGTGCAAGCGGAACTCGATAAGGATTTAGGAGAGATATAAGAATGTTAGATGTAAATGAATTCGATCAACTCCGAATAGGACTTGCCTCAGCTGACGCAATCCGCACATGGTCAAACGGAGAAGTGAAGAAACCTGAAACCATAAATTACCGAACACTAAAACCTGAAAAAGATGGACTCTTTTGCGAGAAAATCTTTGGTCCCACTAAAGATTGGGAATGTGCTTGCGGGAAATATAAAAGAATCCGGTTCAAGGGGATAATCTGCGAGCGGTGTGGAGTCGAAGTAACTCGCTCAAAGGTCCGTAGGGAAAGAATGGGACATATAGAACTCGCTGCGCCCGCCGTGCATATATGGTACCTAAGAGGAACCAGGTCTTGGTTGGCTTACCTCTTAATGGGGCTTGAGCCACGTGAAGAGTTGAAAGCTAAGCAGCTTGAGAAGGTAATCTATTTTGCGGCGAGCCTTGTCACCTGGGTTGATGTTGACGGGCGCGATGAAGCTCTTGCTGAACTTGAAACCGAAATGCTTGAAGAAAAGGAAGCTATCTTCAAGGAGCGCGACGAGAGAATTCTAGAGTTAGAAGAGGACCTTGAAGCAGAATTAGCTTCTTTAGAAAATAAAGAAGGAAACGAAGCAGAACTCAAAGCAGTTGAAAAGCAATCAAAGAAAGATAAAGAGCTCATCATTGAAGATGCCGAAACAGAAGCAGATCTGTGCGAACGAGCATTTGAAGAGTTCCAAGGTCTTTTCCCTCGTCAAATTATTGACGATGAAATGCTTTGGAGAGAACTAGTTGATCGATACAGCGACTATTTTGAAGGCGGAATGGGTGCTGATGCAATCGCTCAACTCGTCGAACGACTAGATTTTGACGAAGAAGAAGTGAAACTGAGGGAAGCAATTGATCCTCCAGCAGGCCAAAAGCCCCTTTCAGCGCAAAGAAAGCAAAAAGCAATCAAGCGATTGAAGATTGTTTCTTCATTTAACCGAAGAGACGATCGCGGAAATAGAGTAAATGATCCAAGAGCTATGATTCTTGACGTCGTTCCAGTAATTCCGCCTGAACTTCGACCAATGGTTCAACTTGATGGTGGAAGATTCGCTACATCTGATCTCAACGACCTTTACCGAAGAGTTATTAATAGAAATAATAGACTCAAAAGACTTTTAGACTTAGGTGCACCGGCAATCATAGTAAATAACGAAAAGCGAATGCTTCAAGAAGCTGTCGACGCACTCTTTGATAATGGCAGGAGAGGAAGGCCAGTAACAGGTCCAGGAAATAGACCTTTAAAATCCCTTTCCGACATGCTCAAAGGGAAGCAGGGACGCTTTCGGCAGAATCTTCTCGGTAAGCGTGTAGATTATTCAGGACGCTCAGTTATCGTTGTTGGACCTAACTTGAAACTCCATCAGTGCGGGCTTCCGAAACTAATGGCGTTAGAATTGTTTAAGCCATTCGTTATGAGAACTCTTGTCCATGACAATATGGCACCTAATATAAGGTCAGCTAAACGAATGGTCGAAAGAAGGCGCCCGGCGGTTTGGCCTGTGCTTGACGAAGTGATTAAAGAACACCCAGTGTTACTTAACAGAGCCCCTACGCTCCATAGGCTAGGTATTCAAGCATTTGAACCTGTTCTCGTTGAGGGGAAAGCAATTCAGCTACATCCACTTGTTTGTACCGCGTTCAACGCTGACTTTGACGGTGACCAAATGGCTGTTCATTTGCCATTATCTGCCGAAGCACAAGCCGAAGCAAGAGTTTTGATGCTATCCGCTCACAATATTCTTTCTCCAGCTAATGGCAATCCACTTACCGTCCCGACGCAAGACATGATAATTGGAGCCTTTTACCTTACTGAACATGTAGAGGGTGAAAAAGGCGAAGGGTCAGTTTTCAGAAGATTAGATCAAGTTGAGAGAGCTATTGAAGCTGGAGAAGTTAGCCTTCATGCTCAAATAGAGTTTCGATCACCTCGAACCCAAACCTCAGACGAAAATGAAGATGGAAAAATAAGCTATCTGGCTACTACACCGGGAAGAGTTCTTTTTAACCACGCTCTACCTGAAGATTTCCCATGGGTAAACACAAAAGTTACTAAACGAGAAATGGGTGCTATTGTGGAGCAACTTGCAAGAGAATTTGAAAAAGCAACCGTTGCTACAAGTCTCGATGCTCTAAAGGATCTTTGTTTCCACTGGGCAATGAAATCAGGCGTGACTGTTTCAGTTGACGACGTTAAAACACCATCAACGAAGAAAGCAATCCTCGAAAAGCATGAAGCAGAAGCTGAGAAAGTTGAAAAGCAGTTTCGCAGGGGAATCATTACTGACGGTGAGAGAAGACAAAAAGAGGTAGAAATCTGGTCTCTTGCTACTGAAGAAGTTAAAAACGATATGGAGAAAGGACTTCAAGAAGAGGCATTTAATCCTATTGACATGATGGTTGGCTCTGGGGCTCGTGGAAACATGATGCAGGTTCGACAAATTGCTGGAATGCGAGGGCTAGTAGCTAATCCAAGAGGAGATATGATCCCTCGTCCAATCAAAAGCAATTTCCGTGAAGGCCTAGCAATGCTTGAGTACTATATAGCTACTCCAGGGGCACGAAAAGGACTAGTTGATACAGCTCTAAGAACGGCTGACTCAGGTTATTTAACAAGGCGTCTCGTCGACGTATCGCAAGAGGTCATTATCAACACTGATGACCCCTTTGCCGATGGTGCAAAACCACCTTCAGCATGGATTGAAGATGTCTACCCCGAAGACTACTACGTTGACTCTGCTGGAAATTATGTTGGAATTCACCCACAAAATCCCGGCGACGAAAAGAAACGGTCGTATCTTCGTACTCGACTATATGGCCGAGTATTAGCTGAAGACGTCACTCTTACAGACGGGACTGTGTTTGGAAAAGCGAATATGGTTTCCGAAGAAATGATGGATGCTCTAGCTCATGACTCTGAAATCTCAAGAGTTCGTTGCTTAACACCTTTGACAGACGAGAGCGAAACAGGAATTTCTGTAGCAAGCTATGGGATGTCAATGGCTACAGGAGAGTTCATAGAAGTTGGAGAAGCTGTAGGTGTAATAGCTGCACAATCTATTGGAGAACCAGGCACGCAACTAACCATGCGTACATTCCATACAGGCGGTATCGCAGGAAAGGACCTTGCTGGTGGTCTTCCAAGAGTTGTCGAATTATTTGAAGCGAGAACCCCTAAAGGCGCAGCTTTACTTGCTAGAACATCGGGAGTTATCCGAATTGATGATGATGGAGGCCGGACAAGGACGGTAACAATTGTCAGTGATGATGGTGAAGAAGATGTCTATGACAAGATAGCTTTAGAAGCTCGACTCGAAGTACGAGATGGACAAGATATTGTAGCTGGAGATCCAATCATTGAAGGACCTCGCGACCCGAAAGAATTACTTGAAATACGAGGAATGCGAGAGACACAAAGATACTTAGTGGACCAAGTACAAGGTGTTTATCGAGACCAAGGTGTTTCAATTCATGATAAGCATATTGAGTTAATAGTCCGACAGATGACTCGTCGAGTACTCGTGAATGATGCCGGTGATTCCAGCTTCCTACCAGGCGAAAGCATTGATGGCCGAGCATACGTTGAAGCAAATAGAAAACTAGTAGCAGAAGGTAAAGAGCCAGCAAAAGCAAGACCTCAGTTAATGGGAATTACCAAAGCTTCGTTAGCCACGGACTCATGGCTCTCAGCAGCTTCATTCCAAGAAACAACTAGAGTACTTACCGAAGCTGCCATTGAATCAAAATCTGATAACCTAATCGGACTTAAGGAAAATATCATCATAGGTAAATTGATACCAGCTGGTACTGGGCTTCCAAGTTACAGGGATTTCTCAGTAGAAACACCCGAGTATCAACCAATGGAATTCTATTCGTCAGATGAAGACGATGATGACTTCGCAGATTTCCTTGCCCAACAGGATATTTATCAAGAAGTTGAAGAAGATCCTGAAACCGATATCACAGAGGAAGTCATAGGATAATTTCAAGCCCTCAAATCGTCTTACCAGATAGTTGAAGGTTTCTAAAAGAACTTAAAGAACATTGAAATTATGAGTGGACCTTCCTGAAACACCCCCTAGGCTTAAATGCTGATTGATAATTATGCAAATATGAGTGAAAGCTCACGGAGATAAAATTGCCAACCATACAACAACTTGTAAGAAAAGGAAGAGAGTCAAAGTTCCGTAAGGAAAAGACTCCCGCTTTGAAGGGTGCTCCCCAACGCAGGGGAGTATGTACTCGTGTTTATACCGCTACCCCAAAGAAGCCAAACTCTGCTCTACGGAAGGTAGCAAGGGTAAGATTAACCAGTGGGATAGAAGTAACTGCCTACATTCCTGGCGAAGGACACAACTTACAAGAGCACTCCATAGTGTTAGTTCGTGGTGGTCGTGTTAAAGACTTGCCCGGAGTTCGTTATAAAGTCGTTAGAGGAACATTGGATACTGCATCAGTTCGTGACCGAAAGCAGTCAAGAAGCCGATACGGCGCAAAGAAGGATTAAGATCAATGCCTCGAAAAGGACCCCCAGCACGCCGTTATCTTCAACCAGACCCCATCTATAAATCAGTTCTTGTAACTCAATTGGTAAACAAAATACTTCAAAGAGGAAAACGCTCTACCGCAGAAAAAATAGTTTATGAAGCGCTGTCATCAATACAAGAGAAGACCGGATCTGATCCAATTGATACTCTAAAGCGAGCAATAGATAATGTTCGTCCGCAACTCGAAGTAAGAAGTCGACGAGTAGGTGGAGCGACCTATCAAGTGCCAGTTGAAGTTCGACCAAGAAGAGCAACCACACTAGCCATACGATGGATGGTAGGTTTTGCTCGTGACCGACGAGAGCGAACTATGGCAGAGCGTTTAGCAAATGAATTGTTAGACGCATCTAATGGAATAGGCGCAACGGTAAAACGTCGAGAAGATACACATAAAATGGCAGAAGCTAATAAAGCATTTGCCCACTATCGCTGGTAATTCAATCTAGAATTAGAGATTGAAAATCTAGAATAGAACTGACCCACTAAACGAAAGAGTAAAGCGAATACTGAAATGGCACGTCACCCCTTAGAAAAGACACGAAACATCGGAATCATGGCTCACATTGATGCCGGCAAAACAACAACAACAGAAAGAATCCTTTATTACACAGGAAGATCGTACAAAATAGGTGAAGTGCATGATGGTGCAGCAACTATGGACTGGATGGAGCAGGAACAAGAAAGAGGTATCACTATCACCTCAGCCGCTACCACCTGTTACTGGAATGACCATAGAATTAATATTATTGATACCCCAGGGCACGTTGACTTCACAGTAGAAGTGGAGCGGTCACTTCGGGTGCTTGATGGTACTGTTGCTGTTTTTGATGGGGTTGCAGGAGTTGAACCTCAATCTGAGACAGTTTGGAGACAAGCAGAAAAATATAGCGTCCCAAGAATGTGTTTTGTCAACAAAATGGATCGAACTGGTGCAGATTTTTTCTTTGTACTTGACACTATTAAAGAACGACTGACCGATAACTACGTTGTCTTACAACTACCTATAGGAGCTGAATCGGAATATCAAGGAGTCATTGATCTCTTATCAATGAAAGCCCTTATATGGCAGGGTGAAGACCTAGGTGCTTCATGGGACGAAGTTGAGATTCCAGAAGAATATGTTGATCAAGCTCAAGAGTATAGAGAGCTTATGCTCGATAAGCTTTCCGAATTTGATGAGGTAATCATGGAGAAATACCTCGAGGACGAGGAAATATCAATTCAGGATTTAAAGAGCGCCATCCGTGAAGGAACTCTTAATCATGAACTAGTTCCTATCCTCAATGGGACAGCATTTAAAAATAAGGGAGTCCAACCCCTTCTTGATGCAGTCGTTGATTATCTACCCTCACCCTTAGATATTCCAGAGATAAAGGGAACGAGCGTTAAAGGCAATGAAGAGCTAACCAGAAGACCCTCGGACGATGAACCTTTCGCTGCTTTGGCATTTAAAATTATGACAGACCCCCACGTCGGTAGGCTAGCATTTTTCAGAGTTTACTCAGGTTCGTTAGAGAAGGGTTCGCAAATACTAAATGCGAGAACAGGCAATAAAGAGCGAATGGGTCGAATTCTTGAGATGCACGCCAATGATAGAGAAGACGTTGACGCCGTTTATGCAGGTGACATTATGGCCGCAATCGGGATCAAAGACGTTAGAACCGGAGATTCATTAGTAGCAATAGATAACCCAGTAATACTCGAAGAAATGACATTCCCAGACCCCGTTATAGATGTGGCCGTAGAACCAAAATCAAAAGCCGACCAAGAGAAACTATCTAAAGCGCTTATGGCACTATCACAAGAGGATCCAACTTTCCGAGTGCAGACTGATCAAGAAACAGCCCAAACCATTCTCTCAGGAATGGGGGAATTGCATCTAGAAGTACTCGTTGACAGAATGCTTCGTGAATTCAATGTTGATGCGACAGTCGGCAAGCCCCAAGTTGCATATCGAGAGACAATTACAAAACCAATAACAACCACATACACCCACAAAAAACAAACAGGTGGGTCAGGTCAGTTCGCTGAGGTTGAAATTGATGTATCGCCAGCGACCCCAGGGGAAGGCTATTCCTTTGATGACAATATTTCTGGTGGAAGAATTCCCAAAGAATATATTCCTGCCGTAGATGCAGGAATTAAAGAAGCAATGACCTCTGGAGTCCTAGCAGGATTTCCTGTGGTGGATGTTCACGTAGAACTCAATGATGGAAAATTCCATGATGTTGACTCTTCAGATATGGCTTTCAAAATTGCTGGAACAATGGCCTTTAAAGAAGCGGCTCGGAAAGCAAAACCAGCTCTGCTGGAACCAATCATGGCTGTGGAGGTGGTAACTCCCGATGATTACCTAGGTGGAGTTGTAGGGGATTTAAATAGTCGCAGAGGTCAGGTCCAAGGAACTGAACAGCGAGGAACCAATCAGGTTGTGAATGCTTTGGTTCCCCTGTCCGAGATGTTTGGTTATGTAGGTGACCTACGAACCATGTCATCAGGCAGGGCGAACTACACAATGCAATTTGATTCGTATCAACAAATGCCAGCAAATGTGCAAGAAGAAGTAGTAACTCGACTCAGAGGTGAGTGAGTTTTGTTTCTTGCCCGTAAGATGGTCTAGGCGCTTTTTACAAAAATTAGTTGTTGTACAGAGTGC
>Ga0066861_10000246_pt1 | contig 15811 bp, 8 predicted proteins | sample ETN02SmetaG_3_FD_66434 | JGI IMG/M metagenome (GOLD analysis project Ga0066861, IMG submission 66434) | Marine microbial and viral communities from oxygen minimum zone, Eastern Pacific Ocean - ETNP2014F10-02SV257 | ecosystem: Environmental > Aquatic > Marine > Oceanic ... | reverse complement strand
TATAATTACGTTTCTTAGTTCTCAAGATGATTATTTTAATAGTCTATATAGACATGTATATAGAAATAGATTTCTAAATAAGCCATCAATGGAAATAGTTGTAAATAATATTCAGAAAATCCTATATCGACGATATTTAATTAGCAAATTATTTAAACAATATATTTATAAAAAGAGGGGATTAGTTAAAATGAACGATATAGATTTATTAATGGAACCATTGGATGATAATATTGATTACCCATATATAATTGAAAACAATAATATTTATAGATTTGGAAAATCCGATGTACGCAATATGATAAATACTAGTATACATAATTGTAGATACCGGCATCCATCAATTCTACCTATAAAAAATCCATATACAAATTCAATTCTTAATAAAACCCAATTGTATAATTTATATATTAAATCTTATGAAAACCAACAAATGCACTGGATTTTAAGAGAATTTGCTAAATTGGATTTTAATACGAACGATTTTAAATCTATCTATTTAAGTTATTTGCAATCAAATGCTTTAAGAGAAGATATTATAAATTATTCTGAGAAAGAATTTAGGAGAGAATGTGATTTATGCTTTCGTAAATATGTTATTGGACCATTTTTTTTTAAACATTTTAAATACATAGGTCTTGATACAATAGATATTAGTATTCTTAGAAAATTCTTTACACAATTTATTATATTTGAATCACAGAGTGAAGATATTTATAGAAGTCCTAATCAAAAAAGAGGACTGACTAAACACATTAAAAATATTATAAAGTTTTGGGAAATTCATCCTTGGATATATGCAGCGTGTGGGCCTGACTTTTCAACAAAGGATAAGAATACAAATAATGCAAAGATTACTCTATATTTAAATTCTATTAGTAACCCAGATCAGATGGAATTAGTTTCACCATTTGCGCAGCACGCAGCGCCAGATCAGATGGAATCAGTTTCACCATTTAGTGTTAACAGATTTTCAAGTGCATTGAATAGACTTAATAGAATAATGGGCATATCTCGCCAACCATCTATTAGTTATCCCAGTTTAACTTCTCGATGGGAAGATAGAGTATCTTCAGGTATGATTTATGATTCTTCTAATAATGAAGAAAGATTTGTTTTTAACGCAGGAGCAAATGAAATTGTAAATGATATACGGTTCGTATCAGAAGTTATTAGCGATGAGGCCGAGTTGGCCTCGGACTCGGACTCCGAGTCGGATTCTGATTCTGATTATTATGGTGATAATAGTGTTTCAATGGTTGATTAAATTGCGTATAATGTTTCAATATTTTTTATCTTTTATAATAATGTGTATTGTTAAATTCACATTATCAAAATACAATAGTAAAGATGATTCTGAGATTGTAAAAACAATAACTGAAAAACTATGTTCATTCCAATTTAGAAGAATAATATCTTTGACTGTTGATTCACAGGATTCATGGTTTGAAATTGTAATTGATAATTACAATATAGATGATGATATTATTCAATCACTAATAGCATATCTTAGTTTAAGATTTCAGTCACATGATATAGAATTTCATGTTAAAAAAAAACAACAGCAGAGATGGGCATTTCCCAAAATACAAAAAAATGAACTGATTTACAGTTTATAAAATTAATGTCGATTTAAGATAATAATTATAGTAATTAATAATGAATGAATTATTAACCAAAATAAGAGATATTAATAAGTTAGGACCATTTCCTTTACAAAGAATATCTAGAGATGTGAATACCGGTGAGTATAAATATGCACCACCAAGTATTGAATCACTTCGACGCTACCTTATGCAGCAAATAAGAATGACAAAAAAAAATATAAAGTAATAGTGAATTAATATTAGTACTAACAATGACCGATGCTAACATAGAAGATGTCGTAATAAATACTGCGAACGCGTCGGATTTGAAAACAAATGCAGAAACATTTGCTTTTTCAGCTGATATAAATCAATTATTATCTTTAATAATCAATACATTTTATTCGAATAAGGAGATTTTTTTAAGAGAACTCGTTTCTAATTCTTCGGATGCTTTAGATAAAATAAGATATCAGTCTCTTACAGATGCCTCTATTTTAGAAAATGAACCGAATTTAGAAATACAAATTATACCTAATAAAACAGATAAAACATTAACTATTACTGATACTGGAATAGGAATGACTAAAGAAGATTTGATTAATAATCTCGGAACAATTGCTAAATCTGGAACCAAAGCTTTTATGGAATCACTTCAATCGGGAGCAGATATTTCTATGATTGGTCAATTTGGTGTTGGTTTTTATTCTGCTTATTTGGTAGCTTCTAAAGTTGTTGTAACTTCAAAAAATAGTAAAGATGAACAATATACTTGGATTTCAACAGCTGGGGGATCATTTACAATAGAAAAAGATTCAGAAAATTCTGAAAAGTTGACTAGAGGAACTAAAATGGTATTGCATCTTAAGGATGACATGCACGAATATTTAAACGAGAAGAGACTCACAGATCTTATTAAAAAACATTCAGAATTTGCAAATTTTCCTATTAAATTGCATGTAGAAAAAGTTACAGAGAAGGAAGTTACGGATAGTGAAGCGGAAGAAGAGGTTGATGATGATGATGATGATGACGATGCCCCAAAAGTCGAGGACGTTTCTGAAGAAGAGACAAAAAAAGAGAAAAAAACAAAAAAAATAAAAGAAGTAACACAAGAATGGAAACATTTAAATTCTTTAAAGCCCATTTGGATGAAAAAGCCAGATGAAGTAACAAATGATGAATATACTTCATTTTATAAATCTCTAACAAATGATTGGGATGGACATTTAGCTGTTAAGCATTTTTCTGTAGAAGGTCAGTTAGATTTTAAGTCGGTATTATTTGTTCCCAAACGTCCCCCATCAGATATGTTTCAATCGGGAGCTGAAAAAAAATTCAACGCTATAAAATTATATGTACGCCGTATATTTATAATGGATAACTGTAAGGAACTAATGCCGGAATATTTAAATTTTGTAAGAGGTATTGTGGATTCTGAAGATTTACCTCTAAATATTTCTAGAGAAACATTGCAGCAAAATAAAATTCTTAATGTTATGAAAAAGAATTTGATTAAAAAGTCATTGGAATTATTTAACGAAATATGTGAAAATGATGATGAATATAAAACCTTTTATGATGCTTTTGCAAACAATATTAAACATGGTGTATACGAAGATTCAGTTAATAGAGCTAAATTTGCAAAATTATTAAGATATTATACATCTAAGTCGGGTGATGTAATGACTTCATTGCATGACTACGTTGGTAGAATGAAAGATGATCAGCCTGGAATTTATTATATAACTGGAGAATCTATAGAACACATAGAGAATTCACCGTCATTAGAGACCCTTAAAAGTAAGGGTTATGAAATTGTTTATATGACAAACGCTATAGATGAATTTGTTGTACAACAATTAAAAGATTTTGGTGGAAAGAAACTAATTTCAGCTACCAGAGAAGGATTGAAAATTGATGATAGCGAAGAAGACAAGACAAAATTTGAAGAGGATAAACAAAAAACAGAGAAATTATGTACATTAATTAAAGAAACACTTGGTGACAAAGTTTCAAAAGTTATAGTAAGTCCTAGGCTTACTGAATCTGCTTGTGTATTAGTGACACCTCAATATGGAGTTTCGGCTAATATGGAGAGAATTCAAAAGGCTCAAGCGTTTGGGAGAAATGCTGCTTCAACGAAACAGCCATCATCTGCTAAAAAAACAATGGAAATTAATCCTAAGAATCCCATTATCTGTAACCTGGTAGAAAGAGTTGAATCTGAAACACCAGATAAAACAGTTAAAGATCTAATATGGTTACTTTATGATACATCTGTTTTGTATTCGGGATTTTCTCTAGATAAACCGGTTGATTTTGCAAATAGAATTCAGAAGCTTATTAAATTGGGTCTGTCAATTGATGATGATGATGACAATCCTGATGATGAGATGAGTGATTTACCACCATTAGAAGACGCACTCACCGATGGCGTTCAATTGCCGGTGGTGGACGAAAACGAATCGATGGAACAAGTTGATTAATAATTATTTTATTCTAAAATATAATGAATATTTTACCCGATGTAATAGTATTATTTTATATGATTTTTGGTATATTTCTATCTTTATTTAAAAAAATACCTCAATGGTATATTGTATTTTTGTATTTTATAGTTTTTAAAATGGTATTCAATTATGATAAATGTACAATTAGTTATTGGGAATGTAAATTAAGAGGTGTTAAAAAACACAATGGCTACTTATATCAATTTTTGGATAAGTTTATTCGGTTACGAGACACACACTTCAAATATTTTATTATTTTGGTTTTTACACTGAGTATTAGCATTTATTACTTTAATAATGGCGGAAAAATTAGTGTCTAAGGGGTATACCTCTTTTATCTCTTATATCTGAGTCTCCATTGAGTTCAGACCAACAAAGCAATGGTTGAGAATTTAATATATCAAAATCATTTGTTAAGAGATATTTAATTATAAAATGGTCTAGTGGAGGAAGAATGTCCGGATTAAAATTTTCTTCGAACTCTGAACAAAGGTTACGTGCTGCTTGAAGTGATATAATATATGCATGAGCCGTTCTGTCAAGATCAGCGCCATTTTTTATTGGGTATACATTTTCATGTTTAACAATATTTTCAGATACATTTATAACATCTTTGCTAACATGATTTTTTTTAAAACGACCACCAATATAACAAACGTGAAAATCCGTTGGTAAATTTTTTAGAAGTTTGTTAAGTTTAAAATTATAATTATCAGTAAACTGAACATCATCTTCATAAATAATACAAAATGGAAGTCCTATTTTAGTCATATATTTCCATATTTCATAATGTGATAAAAAGCATCCAATCTCACCCTTACTTAACCTTACTCTGGGTGCCATCGACGCGATGCGGGTGTCATCACCTTTGCCATCTACTGCTTTTTTTGTATGTAAATCTACTACATCAGTTTCTTTATAATTTAACTTAAATTTAGCGAGTCTATCGGGTCTTCTTTTTAAATTAATTACAAAACCATGACATTTTTTGAATATAGGCAAATAATCTATTCTTTGTATATCAGTGTTTAGATTTGAATTTTGTTTAAAAATAGGTGGATCAATACTATATTGCTTAAAATTTGAATTTCTAAAATATATTTCCATGTGAGCATCAATTGCTCCGAGCCCGAATTTAATATTAAAATCTAATAACTCTTTTGCACAAGATCCTTTTATTAAATATGATTCTGCTGTAAACATGACAGATGAAGGGAAAGATACTGGTTTCGGGGCTGCATCTCTGCTCTTAGCGGATCGATTTCGGAAATCTCCATTTAGATATATAATTCCCCAGTCATTTGGAAATGTGAGATTACATATATATTTTATTGGATTATCTATGTTTTTTGCAAACATAACATCATCTTCAAAAATAAGGTATATATCATTGTCTGAATAATCAAGTTTTTTATATATATTTAAATGAGATAAACAGCAACCAATAACACCAAAACTCTTAGGTTTTTTATTAACAATATTCCACGGGTTTATTGTTGATAGCATTTCATCAGTATATTGAATATTTCTACCATCAACTGCATCTATTACTTCAAAATTGCTGTTAATGTCTAATTTATTGAGGATATTTTTATTGAAGTACAATAGTCTATCGCGCCGCCGCTTTAGATTTATGAAAAAAGTTTTTTTTATTTCCATAATAATTAATGTATTTTTATTTTTAAATAATTATGAGTAAGAAACGAATTCGTATTGGTTTAAACTTAAAATAAATATTATATATATGAAGTATGTATTCTTATGGTTAAATATTGATACTTCTTCACTGGGTTCTTGTATAGAATTTGAAATGATAGATGAGTATATAACAAGAGGTTGTTTAAATGATGTAATTCATATAGACAATAAGAATATTAATAATTATGATTTGAGAAGTTTAATTGAAAATAACAATTACAGACTGGTAATTCTTGCAACAATAAATACTTTGAGAACTTTGAATAGTTTTTTTACAGAAATAAAGAAATTAGATTATTATCCTAAGTTTAATCAATGCATATTAATACACTTTGGAGATGAAGGTTTTGATAGACCATGTGATTCCGATAGGAATAAATTATATTCTTTGTTTAAAAATATCATTCGTTTTGGAAATAAAAATTTAAATAAGCATTCTAAATCGATACTAGTAGTTCCAATGGGATATATAAGTGGTATGCGCAGCAATACACCCACGCAGACGGCTTCACAACGTAAATATAAATGGGTATGGTTTGGTCAGATCAAACTTGATAGACAACAAATGATAAATAGTTTAAAATTAATAGAACCTTGTTATTATTATAATTCTGGGGGCTGGGGAGGTTCAATGAATAATATTGGAAATAATACGAAAAAATTTCTTAGAATAGCAAAATTCGTACCATGTAGTTGTGGAAATGCTCATGTTGAAGGAGCTAGATATGCTGAGGCATTAGAATCTGGTGCAATACCTTTAATAAAAAAGTACAGAAAAGGTGAATTAAAGGCTTTAAGATTTGGTTTTGATGATTATTATTCGCTTTTGTTCGAAGATTCTTCATATCCTCTTCCATCATTTTATGAATGGGATGATATGAAAAGTTTTATTGAAAATATATCTGATGATGATTTAGATATTCTTCAAAAAAAATGCTTAGACTGGTGGATAAAGAAGAAGGATTATTTTGGAAAGAAAATGTGTGACCTTATAAGAAGCTAAGTTTGGAGATGTATTACAATGATACTAAAAATAATATGTATTATATAACATAATGGATGCACAAGTCTCTTCATCTTTCATATATGCAGTTCTAGCGGGACTTTTTGCTGTTCTAATATTTATATACTATCAAAAAATTAACTTTCCAGAGAAAAAAAGGCATCCTCTATATTACGCAGGTGTTTTCTTTATTGTATCTAATATTATATATAACACAACATCACCAGAAAGTGTTAATTCACAAATGACTTTAAAAAATGTTTTTAGTCCAGTAGTTTGCGAAATGAAAACGGGTCAACCATCTTTTTAATATATTTTAATTATCATCGTTTTGGATTGTTGTCCAATTAACTTCTTCACCTCTTTTCATTCTTTCAAATCTTTGCACAAGTGCTATCTCTAACTGTCTGTCAGAAATTTCAGGTGATTTACAATATTGTAATTGGTGGTCTAAAACTCCTTCGGATGGTACCCAACCTAGATTGTCTCTCCATATATTATTTATTTTATCAATACAGGATTTATCAGAATTAATAGGTGTATCATTTAATTCTTTTAATTCATTACATTTTTTGCATTCTTCGCCATATGCTTCATCGCAGTGATCATATTTTCTTGCTCTACATTCATTACACATTATTCTACATTGTTTTTTTGAATGACCAATTCCAGCATCAGAATCATCGCCATATCCCACATCGGAGTTGCTATTATAATTGTCTTGTTCATCTGATGCCGATGGCGCGTCCGCGCTTGTTCCAGACTCCGGAGGAGAAAGTGCGATGTCCACACTGTCGCTCCCGTGATGCGGTTGACATTTACCCTGTTTCCAAGTGTTATTACCCGCTTGAGTTGCTTTACAAGAATTTCCATATGTTATTCCTTCAGCACAAACAGGATCCCAATTTGCGGGACATGGCGTGGGTTCATTATCATTTGGCTGTGGTGCAGCGTCAGCGTCGGTGTCGTCGCCGGATGCCGCGACGGCCGCAAGCACCTCTGATGTGGGAGGAGGTGACGCCTGTGCGCGCTGCGCGCCTGTTGGACATGGAACTGGAAGTGGGCATGGTTCACATGGAGGGCAATGTTTTGTATCATCTCTAAATTTAAGAATATAATACGCATATGTGTATACAGATACAGATATAACAGCTATTAAAACCACTAGTAACAGTTCAATCATTATTAATTATAGAATATATATAAAATTGACATCACCTGCAGCTTTAACAGGCTGCTTGCGGATGTCTAATTATAATAATTGAATATTGTAGATATGTTATCTTGAGTTTTACCTTGAAGGTCATTAACTTCAATTTGAGTCAAAATTTTATTTGGATAAAAATTATAAACGTAATCTATGTCTGCCCCAGGGCCATCTGGACCACGTTGAAACCCGGGTAATTCGAATGTAGCCCATTGAGATGTATTAACAGATGAAAAGTCGGTGTTTACAAACTCAGTACCATTAAAAAATGCTTTTAATTGATTATTTGTAGCATCAAATGTCATTGCAATATGAGTCCATTCACCTATAGTTGTAGATACTCCGGTTGTCATTTGAAATTGATCTTCTAGTTCTTGATCGAAAACAAATCTGTCATGGTAGACGTAGTTTACATCATAATAAAGCTGGTTGATATTAGTACCAGAAGTGGCTTGGGTTTTGGTAATTATGTAATAATTTTTTGGATCGCTCGTGTCACCGTTGCTCATCAGAGTATCCATTTCATTCAATCTTACAAAGAAGTCAATAGAAAAAGATTCATTGGGTGTTAAAATAAATTCTATTGGTGGTTTATTTAATACGGACGCTGCCAAATATGATGTGTTAGTATCACCATATACTTTTATTTCCGCATTTGAAAAGCGATTCTTTAAAAATCCAAACAAATACTTTTCGTTACTAATATTGCTTTGAATGTGTTTTGTAATAGTTTTAACCTCTTGTCCAAACCACGATAGAGCGGCAATGTTAAGAAAATCATAATTATCGTTTTCTTCAACCACAATTGCAAAATATTCAAATTCAAGTGTTGAATCTACAGCATAGTCTGTGCCGCCGCCCGAACTGGGCTTATCGTTTGACTTAAATAGTAATAATGTCCATGTTGAATCATCGTTACTACCGTAAATAGACCATTTACGAGGCCTACCCCAGTTATAATATCGAGCAGCTATATTTACAGTGTTTAATATTATTGGGTTTGGCATGTGTATCTTGTGCCATTCACCAAGTGGTATATCATTACCATCACTATCAGAATTAGCTGATAGTTGTGCACTACCTGGATATGTTCCATCGGCATTATATGGGGCTAAAGGCAGAAATATATTAGGGTCGCTACTTCCAGCTCCTTGATATAAAAGATATTGTTTCAGTGGTTCCACACCAGAAGTAGTTAATTCATATCCACCATATGTATTAGTACCATAAGTGTCTTCGTTGCCCAGGGTCGTCGCGTCGTCGTAAGGCCAAGTAAATGGTGGAAATTCAGTAGAATCGGTTCTATGATATTCATATTGTATTATATCATTCTCATCACTCCATGATAATTTGATATCACTATTAAAAAGTGGATAAGTTGCATCATCAGTGGTTTGTCTTAGTTTTTCTTGGGAGTTGTTAACTGTTATTTTGTGAGGCGATGTGTGCGTGGAGGAGTCGAAGTAATATCGTAATTGAATTGAATCTTTATCGTTAATTGTAAAATTGTTAATTGTAGGTATAATAAAAGACACATCTGAACCATCAATAACATAAGTCATTTGCCAATTTGTGTTATCATAAATTTTAAATTTCATTGTATGTTTAGTCCTAAATTTATCATAGACTGCTACTGTTGATTGATCGGCATCACTTCTGCCGCCCGAATAAAAAACATATTCATTACTATTTACTACGAACCATCCCTTATCTGGAGTTTGGGGATCGGTGTTCCAATGCCACAATACCTGGGCCCTCAAGTTCGTGTCCGAAATCCCGGTGCCGTCATCTTGGTCAGGGCCATGATTTAAGAAATAACCACCATGTTGAGCTGAGACGGGGTCATCTTCCCATTCAATGATGTATTCGCTAGTATCAGTCGGTTCTATACTTAAAATTGTGAAATATTTCCAAGTGGACACACTGTACAAGTCAGTATTTTCACCATTTTTTTGAACACTACTTGTGGATAGTATATCAAATACAATATTCTGCGACTGTATTATTCGACCGTGGAAGCTACTATTTCCATCATTAAATGCAAATACTTCAAAATTTGGATTTGTAAATATATATTCTAAATTCATTGTTGTTTCATAAAATAAATCATCTTTTACAAATGAGTAATTTGCAGTACTAAACACCGCATCATCATAAAATGCATTTATTAATTCTGCGCGACTAGAATATGTAATGTCATTTCCACTAATAACTTTACCATTACGCAATGTCCCGTCACTATCTTCTAATAATACTAATATGCCTGTTTGTGTGATTTTAATAAAACGGGTAGCAGGGTCGCCGCTCAAGGACTGGTCCACGAAGTCGAGGCTGCGGTCAGTTAAAATTACGTTATTATCAGAATCTAATGCCCACTGATGGATATTGGAATCTTTGGCGTCATTATTTGTTCTTTGTCCAATGCCACCATTACTTGTACCAAAAGGATTATTTATCCAGAAATTACCAGTATTTGGATAACCAGCAAAAATAGGTACATAAGCTGCATCATAAAATTCATAAACAGTTGTATTAGTCCAATTGTCGCTGCTTAGATTTATTATTTTTGTTGCAAAATCATTCTCATTATCTGTTAGAAGACTACTCGAAACGGTCCACCATGCTGGACCGTTTACACGATGATAAGCATTGCCTCCTGTAAAAGAGTTTCCATCATATACAATGTTCATATTACTGTCTAATAGTTGTGGTTTGAATCCTTCAATTCTTTGTGCGGAGCTTCCACCAGAGTCTTGATTTCTGTTATATACAACAATTGCCTGTAAATCAGATATTTTATAATCATTTTGTAAATCTATTAACATACTAATGTTCAAGTAGCCGTCGTGACTATGAGCAAACGGATATGTTGAAGAGACACTTGGCTCTGTACCCATAAGATTATTGTTAGCCAAACTAGCATAATGATAACTACCTGAGCCCGTCCAAGTCATATTGTCTTGAGATAAAGCTAAATTTTCATAATTTTTCCAATAGGCTTCAGCTGCACCGTTTGCAACTGTCGCAATATTAACATTTCCTACCCAAGCTTGTAATTCCATTATATTACATGCTGATGTTCCATCAGCTTTGAGTTGTAAATATCTGAATGTCCCAAGATTTTCATTATTTAACCAATGTTTTGCTGGTTGATTACAAATCCCTACATAAAATTCAAGGTCTGCGTCTCCATCTATAGTACCACTCTCATCTATTCTAAAGCGTACAAATCCTCCTTCTTGTAAAGAAGGTATTCCGGAATCAATAGAATTTATAGATACAGTTGACGACTTTAATGGAGCATTTGTACCAAATGCTAAGTAATGATTTGATGGTGGATGCTTGGCTGTGGTATCCCAGTTACTTATATTTCGTGATAAAACCGTTCTGTTATCCGAAATACTAAGATATTTTGTAGTGTAAAGATCAAAGATTGGATTTTTGATGAAAGTACTTGGTATTGAATCATCGTCGTGATTCATTGTGGCGTTACCATAATACGTAAGAAGGTCGGCTTGTGATTCGATGATACCTGACCAAGGACTAATATATCCACTCGAAGTTATAACATCTACTCCCTCTTGTGTAATTCTACAAAATAACATGTCACCATTATTTGCATCTGCTGCAATGATTATAGTGTTGTCACTAGGGTGTACACCCCAGCAATGAATGTCAAAAGAATTAGATCCATTTATCAACTGACCAATATATTTCAAGTTATCATTTCCGTCATCTTTCCCAAAGAACTTATTTGTAAGTGTTTCAAAATGTATATTTGATTCAGAAAAACCACCATCACCGATTGACACCCCCACTTTTCTTTTAAGTTCAATATGTGCATCATAACCCAAATAATTATATTGAGTGTTTGCAATGGTAATACCACCAGATCCAATGAACGAATGTCCATAACTATCTTGTAATGACCACCCGTATAATGTATTACTGTAATTTTCAACAGACATTCCCGAGCCGAGAAACATACTGTTAAGTTGAAGTGAATTATTATCATCGTCCCATGGTACAACGCTATTGAAAATAGTCCAATTTCCTAAATTTTGATTAAAGCGTTGTGAATTGTTAACTAACGCACCAAAGTAGCGGACATAATTTATATTCCAATCTGATATATTTGCATTGAAATAGGGACTTTCACTAAACATATTGTTTAGACTTATACCATCACCATTTTGATTGTTAACACTGTCCCAATATCTAAAAGCATACATTGTGTTAGTAGTGTGTGTAGAGGAGTCGTAGGAGTCTTCATGGTTTCTATTGAGGTGTATGGAAGTAACTGACCGTGTTCCCCAATCTCCTATGGATTGTGCAGACTGAGTAACACCATTTATAATATAATAATAATATCCACTTGAATAGACAATTCTTACTTTATTTCTTTTATTGGGAACATAGTCTGTGGTATTAAGTGAGATTAATTCAAAGAAATTTTCTAAAGCCACATAATATTTGCCATCCCAACTTCGTACGAAAAAACGTCCATTAGTGCCGTTACCAATAAATATATCCGATGCGTCATCGTCGTAGACGGCACCGCCAGTAATATAGGTGAGCGTATCCATATGTTCCCATTCAATAGTCCAATCGTTTGAATACCCTAATTCCATCACCATGGGTATAGATTCAATTTTGGAACCAGGTAATACCGTTGATACGTAATGCGAGTCAGCATTACTATAATTAGTCCCAATAGTCCAATTATTCATATATACATTTGCTTCATTACCAGAAGAACTAGGATGATGAAAAGAATCACGGAACATATCATATAATACTTCATTATTTTGGAAGTTACAATCATTCATAATAAATACAGAATCTCCACTGCCAAGATATTGACAATTGCGAAAACATTGTTCACTATTGTTAACATAACTATAGTCCCACGAACCATAAGAAGCAGGATATGTGCTTCTATCAATAACAATGTCTTCTATATTTTCTATACTTGTAACCGCAAAATCATATATTGCTAGTGTACCAATTGTTCCACGGAAGTGGTTTCCACCCCAACCATCTCCAAGTGTGAAATTATTATCTGTATCTGTACTCAAATTATTTGAAAAGTTTATTTGTTCATGTTGCCATGTTCCTTCGGATAAACCTTTAATATAAAAATGTCCTTCCTTCTTATTATCCACACTCACTGCTACAATAATTTCAACATTAGGACTAACCACAATAGTTGATGTAATACTGGTATTATTAATCCATATATGTAGAACACCACTAGCCTTCATGGATAAAGAAAATGCTGAACCAGTAGACCCATCTTTATTACCATAGCTAAATATGGCGCCGGCGCCCTCGTCTCGCGTGGAGCCGTCATCATAAGTAGTTCCGTACCAGTTGATAACCACAATAATAGTTCTATCCTTAGAACCGGTTATTCCAATGGTAGATGGATTAAAATAGGAATTTAAATAAACAGGTAGATTCATTCCAGTTGCATCATATGAAAATATATGCTGCTCCGCGAACGCCAATCTGAATTGGCTAATATCAATATCTTGTTCATTACCTAAACTAATACAACTACGGAACATTGTGTTCATACTATATTCAAGTCCTTTTGGTGATTTTACAACCCATGATGATAAACCTTTGCCTTTAAATTTTTCGCAGTCGTGAAACATAGATGTCATATTCGTTGGATCTGTAATAGTCCAATTACTAACATCCCCGTTAAAGTACGACTCTCTACCAGTACTATCAGTGGTACCAAACATATCACACAAACTTATGCCCCAGTCCCCAGGAAGGCAATTAAATTTAAGCTCCGCAATTCTCACATTGTCTTTGTCTTCGCATTTTGAAATTACAATAGCAAAAGATTCGTATTCATTAGTTGTTTCTGCAGAGTATACACTACCGCCACTATCGGTGCTTCCACTACTATAACCCGTTGGTGCTTCACCTGTTCTTTCGTCTATAAGTTCCCAATTCGATGATTTTGTTTGTCTGCCGTAAATATTCCAATCCGTTGGGAATCCGTTTGTGTAACCAGTTTGTCTCGCTATAAGATAGCTAATTAATTGTCTTTTAATTGGCAAATTAAGTATTATGTATTCACCATCTATAGTTGTGCCGCCTGTGGTATCTGATCCAAGATTTGCTGAACCAACATAACTACCACTACCGTCGGAATATGTGCCGCCAGCACTAGCCCAATTGTCCGTATCTGGTGATGTTAAGTCATTAAAGGCATAATATACTTCTTTTCCTGAATGTTCAGATGAAGCACTAATTTCATATCCATCTTGGTTATAATCTGACATACTTATAATCGGTTCGGTTACCTCGCCTATTGATTTATCGAAAGGTGCAATATTCCAGTTTTTTAATTCAGTATTAGTATTGGTGTAAACGTCAACTGAGGGGGTACATCCCTCACATAGTCCAAAACTATCAAAAAAAGTTTGATAAAGCTGCCCGCTACCTTCTTCCGATTCGTTTGAAATATTTTTAAGATTTACTAAATTACAATTATTCATTTTAAATTCACTATTATTACCAAGATTAGGAGTATTTCGGAATGCTAATTCCATAGTACTACAATAAGTATAGTCCCAACTGCCAGGAAGGTCTTCTATATTAGATGATTGGCTAATATCAATATCTTGTTCATTACCTAAACTAATACAACTACGGAACATTTTGTACATACTATATTCAAGTCCTTGTGGTGACTGTACAATCCATGATGATAAACCTTTGCCAGTAAAATTTCGGCACACATGAAACATGTTTTGCATATTCGTTGGATCTGTAATAGTCCAATTGTTCAATTCTCCATCAAAATAATAGCTTTCATAAAACATCTCATATAAATAATTTGTGAGATTCCATCCGTTTAAAGATATTGTTTTGTGAATATAATTATCAAGGCCGTCGGGCGGGTCATAACCAAATGATCGACGAAACATTTGTTCGCAACTATCAGAATTATTTAAATCCCAATTTTCAATTATTACATCAAAATTATTTCCCAAATGTGGCGTAGCATTAAACATTTGTTTTGTAGTAGTAATTCCAGAAACATTCCAATTAGAAAGATTCAAATTAGTTTCATTATCTCTATGACCTTGGAAAGTCGAATTTTCGAAAGCAGAATTAAGACTTGTACCGGTTCTTATAGAAGGAGCATCAGTCGCACTTATTCGTCCAGCAAATCCCTTAAATTGCTTACTATCTGAATAGAGAACTATTCCATTTAAATTAGTTATATTTAATGATGAATTACTAGTTATATTTTTGTCATGAAAATATACTCCCCATGTTTCACCTGAATCATTTAAATCTGGAGTAGGTAAATATATTTTAACAATATAGGCACCAGAAATGTCTAAATTACTAATAGAATCATTTTCACCATAAAATCCAGTTGTAACTGGCTCATTATCAGTTGTTTCTACTTTTACATATGTCTCTTCATAATCTCCAACTTTCCAACCATTTCCAATTTGAATAGGAATATCTATAGTCTCTACTCCGGATATAGTAAATTCTAAAGGTCCATTACTATATGGACCATCATCACTTTCTCCATGAGAGGTTATTAGACTTTCTCCTGATACATCAAATCCTTCATCGTCCCAAGTAAAATTATCATCTAATCTGGAAAGTAATTTCGTTCTTGCAACCCAACCCTCTTCATTATATTTCGATGCGAATTTTATACTATTCCCAGATATGTCTAAAGATAATGTAGCAAGTTTTTCCCAACCAACTAAGATTGAACTATAATTATTTGTCGATATATTAGTATCTTTTGCAAAAT
>Ga0066861_10000244_pt1 | contig 15841 bp, 11 predicted proteins | sample ETN02SmetaG_3_FD_66434 | JGI IMG/M metagenome (GOLD analysis project Ga0066861, IMG submission 66434) | Marine microbial and viral communities from oxygen minimum zone, Eastern Pacific Ocean - ETNP2014F10-02SV257 | ecosystem: Environmental > Aquatic > Marine > Oceanic ... | reverse complement strand
TCCTTGAACACCCAGTCTTCACGCAGCCACGCGGGGGGGCCGTAGTGATACTGCGAGTTTGCTCCAGCTGAACCTGAGCATTCAACCTCGATGCGAGATCTGGACACAACCTTTTTCCCACCACAACGCTCCCCGTCAAGCTCGACGACGATATTTGGCGCATCAAGAGACGCACCCTCAACGAGGAGACGCTGTTTGGACTCATTCTTTGAAAGCTTCGTTATGTTATACACACGCGGCGGATCTTCATCTTCCGACTTATCATCAACCACTGACAGGACGTAGCCCTTTGACGCGTCCGATGCATTCCATCTGAGCGCCTCAGATAGGATCACAGCATTACCTCTGGTGTACGTCTCGTAATGAAGTAGATGAACACCGGGCTCGATGTCTTGGGGTACACGGCACTGAAACCACCCGTTAACGGGACCACACTCCGTGTACCATTTACGCATGTATGGACCATCGCCGCGTTCGGATCGGTAGTACCTGTTTGTAAGTGGATCTCGAACCTCGCACGGTAGGCCACCGATGAGCACCTTGTAGAGAGACTTTTCCAATCCAATTTCTTGGCGCGGATCCTCTCTCGCGCTCGCTTCAACCGAGAATAGATCTCGCAGCGCGTCGGGATCATCACGCAGTGACGAACCATCATCTTCATCTTTCTTCCAAACATCGCCAAAGCACGTTCGTCCGTACACCGTGATCAACTCACCGGGACGAACCTCAGCCGGCTCGACCGCCACTATCGTCGGCGTCTGCCCGTAGCGTACCTCGAGACTTTTGTCCGTGAGCGTGTCCCTACCATGTCTACCAACGCGGCCCCACGTCAATCGCTGACCGTTGACCTCGACGTTCAGCTCTGGTTTCACCGACGGGCACCCATGGCTTACCCTGGCGAGCTCTTGCGCCGTGAGTCCGTCCAAACAGCAATCCACCGCGCGTGGTGAACACACCAACTTATTCGAGGATGACTTGTAATGCACAAGATCGCACGATCGCTCACCGTCTGGGTCACCGTGCGCCAGGTTGATCTTCACCTCGTGCTTCATCGCGCCGCCACTCACCGCCGACTCATTCGCGCCTTCCCCGCCCCCGCCCATCCCAGGCATGGGCATCAGGCTCTTGCGCACGTCGCTCGATGAGATCGTGACCCAGCCGCCGCCGGCGAGGCTGCGAAACCGAGCAGGCATATAATGCATTTGCGCCGGCCCCTCGTCCATGCTCGCACCTCCACCGTGGGCGGCGCCAACGGCTGTTGACATTGTAACTGTTGCCACGAACACGGACGTGGCAAACACGCGCGTGAGGTTACATAGGAGTGTCGGTCCTCCGAACGCATACAAAAATCTGCGCGCGCGGCGTCGTTTCGGCGTCGCCTTCGTCATCGCGCCCGCGTGTGACGTCGGAGGAAAGCGAGGGATGCGAATTAGAGAACAGTGTCGACACCACCAACACCCTCCAGGGTGTTAGTGTTGTGTTGGTGGTTACACTTTTCCTTTCAGCCACCAAAATAATTGCGTCGTGACGCGAAACTATTTTGCGCGCGCGTCACTTCCGAACCGATCGGACGCGGAGAGCGCCGCGTGGAGAGCGCTGAGAGAGCGAACGGTATCCGCGCGTTCGCGAGTGGACGCCGCGTGGACGAAGAAGCAGATCGAGCGCGCGGGATGGGATTTCGAAGGCGATGTGTGTCACCTTTGATGTTGGCGCTGTTCGTCGGGGCCGCGGCGCTGAACGTCGCCGCGGACGTCGACGCGGATGCGCCGTTCACGGCGGTGGCGACGGACACAGACGATGCGGGTGATGAGTTGGATGCACCGTCGAGTGAGCTCGGGCGGCCAGTGAGCTCGGGGATCGCGGGGTGGAAACTCATGGATGACGACGCGGTGTCCCAAGCCGCGGTCCACTACGGACTACCAGAATCTATGAAGAAATTCGCGGCGTGTGCGAGAATATGCCACGACCAATACGCCCAACTGGAGAAGCATATGGAAAGTTATGTTGGTGCGACAGATGGAGTCGAGTGGTCGCGTGCACAGTGCGCTTGCGCCTGCGCCGGAATGGAGCTCAACGAGGAGGAACGGGCGAAAGTCTGTGAGTCAGAGATGCGCCAGCGGTTCGGGATTAGTGTTGGAGGACACTCGTGTTGGGCGTGCGAGCGTGAGCCAGCCGAACAGGTCCGCGCTTTGCCTTTGTTTGATTCATGCATGTGTCACTCGTTTGATACTAAGGAAGCTAAACAAGCGTACAACGTGTCAACGGGTACTTGCCAAAAGCGTTTTAAGGGCAGACATGAGAAAAGATCTTGTCAAGGCTCGGCGGCGACTGGCTGTCGGATTGACGAATACACGTGCCCAGGTTTCGATGGTATCTCTGGTACCGTCTGGGAAACGCCTCATCCACCCAACATAGCTCCCTGTGAAACCGTAAATCCGCGGGGCTGCGGAAAGCCGAAAGGTAGGCCTCATCTATGCTCCAATCCAAACTGGGTGGCTGTATGTCCGCATGTCTGCTCCAAACAGTGCAAAGCGGCTAAGGAACACTGCGACGCAGTAAAAAATGCGCCAAACTCGCATTCTGCAGATGATCGAAAAAAGTGCGCTAATTTTGTCTTCGGTACTCGATCGTGAGTTGCCAAAGTATGTACTATCGTAGTATCGCCTTTCTGTGGTGCTAGGTTGTCATTTAAGTGTATTACACGTCTATTTCTATCTACGGTTCGAGTTCGATGCCCGCCGAGCGCGGCGACAAGGGCGCGCTACGCATCGAACGCGCGACGAAGGGCGAGGATACGACGCGTCGCGTCCAAATCGTCGGCCGTCGCGGCGGCGGCGGCAGCGAAGGCAGCGGTAAGCGCGGGGCACGCGTGCGGAGGTCGAAGCGCAACGGAGACGGCGAAGCGAGACGTCGAAGGGAGACGTTCGAGCCAATCGACTGCGGTGTCGAAGGCGGTGGGGAGCCAGTGGGCGAGGGCGACGGTGGTGACGTCGGCGAGGACGTCTGGCTCGAGACCTCCGGCGAACATTTTGGTGACGGCGGCGGCGGGGACGAGGGCGAGGAGCTCGGCTCTTCGAGCGAGAGATGTCGAGGATGTCGATTTCATCTCGCGTCTGTACGATCGCTCGAACTCTGCGCCGTTGCGCGGGGCGACGATGGGCTTACTCGCCGCGATTGCGGTGGCGCGATCGACGAGACCGGCGTCAATGGAAGACGTCGACGACGCTCGACCGCTCGGCGCGGGCGGCTCGCGCGGCTTGACTTTAATCTCTCGTTCGTTACGTCGACCGTCGTCAGCACTGGAAACGTCGCGTCGGGTGTCTCCTCTGTCAACGTCCATGGCATCACCGTTCACCTGCTCGTCGTCGTCAACGCGGATTCTCGTCCGAGTCTGCGTCGGTCTGATTTTCTCCTCGAGCTCGAACGCGCGTTGACTCTTCGCGCGCTCCTCCTTTAAAATCTTACTGGTGGGCTCCAGACGCAATGCCTCTTCGAAATCCATGACGCTGTCCATGTATTTCCCCATCTCCCGACGCGCCGTTCCTCGTCTCTGATACGCCTTGACGCCGAACGCGGCGACGTCGAGCTCCAACGCGCGAGAGCAATCCACCTCGGCGCTCGCCCACTCCTCGAGCTTCAACCAGCACATCGCTCGATTCGCGTACGCCGCCGCCGTCTCCCCCACCGCGACGCTCGCGTCGTACCGTTCGATCGCGCGCGCGTACTCCCCCCGCTTGTACGCCTCGTTCCCGCGCTCCCGTTCGCGATCCGCCTCGGTCGTCGCCGCGCTCCGTCTGTTGACTCCGCTCGCGCCCATCGCGCCCACCGCCGCGCTCTCGCGAATCATTGCCTCGTCGCGCACGTGCGCTTCGGGCAACCACCTCCGCACGTCCTCGACTGCGTCCGACGCCGCGCGCGCGCGAAGGACGGCGTCGAACGCGACGGGGCGCGCCATGGAGTGAGGGGCGCCTCACTTCTCGCTCGCGCGCCCGCACGCCGACATGTTCCACACCGCGCGCGCATCCGCGCCCGCGACGACGACGATGAGATCGTCGTCGATCTCAACCACCGCGCGCGCGCGTCGCGCGCCCATTCGCGTCCTCGCCCGCGCCGCGCCGGCGAGGATGAAGACGCGGACGACGATGAAGCTGGGCGTCGTCGCGCGCGCGGTCGAGGGCGAGGGTGAGCGCGAGAAGGAGACGTACGCGCGTCCGGTGCAGGAAGAGAACGCGCTGATGGAGAGCGAGGCGTTTTCCAACGCGCTCAAGGGCGGTTTCTTAGCCTTTGCGCTCGTGTGCGTCGCTTTTCTGCTCAAGCTCAGCCAACCCGTGATAGGCGAGATGATCGACGCGTTTCCAAAGGGTGGGCGATAGCCGTTCGTTAGAATGTTAGAAGTTGGTGAACTTGTAAAGCTAAGTAATATTCACATCGTGCGCTATAATGAGTGGCGACTTCAGCCGAGACGAACTCGTAATTTCCGTCGAGCGGCGATGCGACCGGTGAACTACGCGGAGCTCACCAAATATTGTCGTTTATAATGAAGGTACGGGTTGGTGCGCTCCAACGGATCGGAAAAAAACATGCTCATGGAGGTGCTGGCGAGGCGCGAACTCGACGCGCCACCGTACGTGAATATGTACGCGAGGCCACCTTGAGAACTTCGTCGATGAGACACACTGGCGCCGCGCAGGCGACAACGAATATCCACTCGTTGACATTGAGCGGAACAATGGAGAAGATGTTGGCGAGGTGAGGGACGTACATGATCAAGAAGTGCGACCCGAATGAGGCGACCATAGCGAGGAGAAGGTACGGGTTTCTCCACGGCGGCATTTGCACGAGAGATCCATCCTCAGATAACGCGTTGAGCGCGTTGAACATTTCAATGGCGACGAGCACGGTGAGTGAGAGCGTGGACGCTTTCACCTTACCAGCCTCGAAGTACTCACACGCGTTCTTCCCAGTGTAGTCGTAGGTGACACCGCCCGCCGTGAATTTGCCACCCTTGAATCCTCTCCAGCTCGCGCATTGATCCCAATGCATGAGCTGGTGCATCGTCACGGGGGCATGACCGTCCTCGCTCAAGTCGATGCCCATGAAACTGGTGCTCGTGAACCAAATCGCGAACGCACCGACGGTGGCGACGCCGACGTAAAGACCGACGACGGCGTATCTAAACATCACCCACGAGGTGAGGAGGTCCTCGTCCTTACGTCTCGGCGGTTTGGTCATGATGTCGTTATCCGGAGGATTGAAGCCGAGCGCCGTCGCCGGAGGCCCATCCGTGACGAGGTTGACCCAGAGAAGTTGTACCGGGACCAAACCCTCAGGAATGCCGAGCGCGGCGGTGAGGAAGATGCTCACAACTTCGCCGACGTTCGAAGAGATCATGTATCGAATGAACGCCTTCATGTTGTTGTAGACACTTCGTCCCTCGGAGACGGCTTCGACGATGGTGCTGAAGTTGTCGTCGGCGAGCACCATGTCGGACGCCTCTTTCGCGACCTCAGTGCCGGTGATACCCATGGCGACGCCAATATCCGCGAGTTTTAACGCCGGCGCGTCGTTCACGCCGTCTCCCGTCATGGCCACCACGTCGCCGCTGTCGCGAAGTAATCTTACTATCTCTTGTTTATGCTTGGGTTCCGCTCTGCTAAAGACTCGGCCACCCGACCCGCGGAGCACCTTGAGCTGTCTAGATTTCGTCATGGCCGCGAATTCGCGACCGGTGAACGATTTACCCTTCACATCAGCCATCGATTTGAAAACACCGATTTCGGTGCAAATGGCCTCGGCGGTGTTTTGATTATCGCCGGTGATGACGATGACTCGAATGCCCGCCGTGTGGCACGCCTCGATCGCGCCCGCCACTTCCGGTCTCGGGGGATCTCTCAGACCGACCATGCCCACGAAAATCAAATCAGATTCGATCCTTGCGTACTCGTCGGGATCCTTGAGTTCGGCGTGTGCTCTGTGAGTCTCAGAGCCGTCGTACGACGACAAGGGACCTAAAGAATCCTTCTTGGCAAATGCGAGACATCGCAGAGCGTCGCGAGCCATCGTCGTCTGGACCTTCAAAATGCTTTTGCGCATGGTTGCTGAGAGGCCGATGGTGGTGCCATCCGGTAACTGCACGTAGGCACAGCGATCGAGCAAAACCTCTGGAGCACCCTTGACGAGAAGTTGGTTTTGGGCCGACGCGCCATTTCGCTTTCCAGACGTCTTTTCGCTCACGATGACGCTCATGGACTTTCTGTCACGATCGAATTCGAGCGTGGCCTTGACGTCGTGGGCGCTTTCAATCGTGTCGCACACGATTTGCGCATGAATATCTGGGTTAGAGGTGCGCTTCGACTCAACTCCTCTCATGTTATCCAAACCAATCTTTTCGGCGAGTACTTTGAGCGCGCCTTCGGTCGGTTCTCCAACGCACTTAAACATTCCCGATTTGCATTCGATGTAAGCGCCGCTACAAAGCGCAGAGATTTTGGCGATCGATCGGAAATTCTCATCGAGTTTCCTCGGAGCACCGAGGATACCACCTTCGCTCGGGTTGTACGTCGTACCCTCCACGTCGTACGTGTCTAATTGAATATCTTTTGCGACGGTGACGAGTTTGACGGCGGACATTTGGTTCGTTGTCAACGTACCGGTTTTATCGCTGCAGATGACACTGGTGCAACCGAGCGTTTCGACGCTCGGCAACTTGCGAACGATGGCGTTCTTCTTCGCCATCTTCCTTGTGCCAAGTGCCAAGCACGTCGTAATCACGGCAGGCAGACCTTCAGGAATCGCCGCCACCGCGAGCGCGACCGCGATTTTGAAGTAGTACGTGCATTTGCCGAGATCAAAGTTGATGTCTGGGATAGAAGATCCCGCCTTCATCTCGAATTGAATGAAGTGCGAGTAATTAATCAACCACACGAGGAGGCATACGATACCAATCATCATGGTTAAACTCTCCCCGAATCGGTTGAGCTTTTGCTTCAAAGGCGTGTCCTCTTCCTCTTCGCTCGCCTCTTTGATCTGTGCCTGAATCTTACCGATTTCCGTCGCCATACCGATCGAGTTCACCACGCACAGGCACGACCCGTTGGACACGGCTGTGCCGGCGAAGAGCATGCACGTCTTCCCTTGGAGCTCGATGTCAACATCGTCGACTCGTTCGACGCGCTTATCGACGGCCACGGACTCACCAGTCAAAGACGCCTGTTCCACGCGCACGGTGGCCGTCTTCAATCGAAGCAGTCGGCAATCCGCCGGAACGCGGTCGCCCGTCTTGAGCTCCACCACGTCCCCCGGCACGAGCTCTCTCGCCAACATCGACCCATCCCAGACACCGTCGCGCAGGCACTTGGCGTGTTCGCTCTGCATCTCCTTTAGCGCCTCGAGCGCGCTCTCCGCGTTGGATTCCTGCCACACGCCGACCACGGCGTTCAAGATCAAGATGAGCAAGATGACCGCCGGCTCGACGTACGCCGCGAACCCGGTGTCCTCGTTCTCCACGTACGCCAACCCGAACGACACGAGCGCGGCGAGCAACAACACCTTCACCAACGCGTCGTCGAACTGTTCCAACACCAGCGCCCACAGCGCCTTGCCCGGTTCGCGCTCGAGCTCGTTGTACCCGCCCGCCCGCGCGCGTCGATCGTCAACGCTCTCCCGCGTCACCCCCCGACTCGCGTCCACCTCGTGCGCGCGCAGCGTCTCCGACGCATCGCGCGCCCACGCCGGGAACGCGTCCATCGCGCCCGTCCCGACTCGCGTCTCTCTCTCGCGCTCGCGCGCCGTCGTCCTCCATCCGCACCGTCAATCATCCGCCCCATCGCGCACCTTCCGACCGACGCCTTTCCCCATACTGTGAGACCTTAGATGCGATCACATTCCAAAAACATACGCCGACGCGCGCACGCATAAAACCATCTGTGTCTCGGGATCGGACACATGGGTGTGTCCCATGTGACTCTTCGCGCGAAGACGAAACGTCGAGCGTCGTCGACGCGTCTCGGGCGGGACAACGCGCGCGCGGGGCCGCGCGCATGCGCGCGAGTCGAGGTCGAGGTCGAGGTCGTCGCGCGTCGCGCGCGCGCGCGTGGGCGTGGGCGTGGGCGTGGGCGTGCGTCGCGCTCGTGACGCGCGCGGTGCGAGGAGACGAGCGCGAGCGCGCGGCGGTGGTGGCGCTCGCGCGAGCGCTCGGGCGCGACGACGCGACGGTGGCGTCGGACGCGTGCGAGGTGGCGGGCGTGACGTGCGCGTGCGATGACGCGTCGGTGGGCGGGGGGTGCGTCGTGACGCGGATACGCTTCTCGGGGATGGGATTGCGAGGGAGACTGCCGGAGACGATGCCGACGTTGACGCGTCTGCGGACGTTGGATTTGTCCGATAACGCCATCAGAGGGGAGATATCCGACGGGTTTTTGTCGGCGATGCCAAACATCGAGGAGTTGTATCTCAATCTGAATACTTTGGAGGGGGCGATTCCGCCCGGAATCGGTCGATTGACGCGATTAGAGGTGCTGAATCTCGACGGTGGTTTCACGCAAACGCAGAGGACGTTCGAACCGTGGGTCGAGCCCGAGCGACGAAACACATACGGTGAGCCCGGTGTCTTCTTTGGAAATCAATTCACGGGTTCGATACCGAGCGAGATCGGCGACTTGCGCAGGCTTCGAGTTTTGAATCTACACAGAAACATGCTTGGCGCCGAGACAGATCGGTACGCGTTGCCGGAGAGCGTCGCAAATTTACGCGCGCTCGAGTTTCTAGATGCTTCTGGCAATAAACTCCACGGTGCGATTCCAAGAGGACTTGCGACTCTTCCGATGCTTCAGCAATTGAATTTAGATGACAACTTTATGACGGGCGAAATACCCGGAGACTGGTCTCAAGCAAACTCGCTCGAATCTCTCGTGCTCGAAGGAAATCGACTCCGAGGGCATTTGCCGGCGTTTCTGCCGCGCAACTTGACGTTTCTAGATGTACACGAAAACTTTTTGACGGGCTCGGTGAACGAACCTCTCATTCGGCTCAAACGTCTCGAAGGCGCCCTTCTCGATCGGTGTCGATTTTCGGGACCAGTGACGCTATCGAGGGAGACGAATCCGAATTTGAAACTCGTCTCGCTCGCCAACAATGCTGGTCTATGTGGTGCGGTACCCGAACTGCCGGCCGCGACGCGCGCGGCTAAAGAGGCGGAGTGTGATAAACCGCAAGAGCTATGTCAGCTGTGGCCAGAGGTGACCGGCACCGCGCTTTCGGCGACGTGCCAGTGCGTGACAGCCGGCTTGACATGCTCGATTTGGTCGTCCGAGGGCCCCAAAGAGCTGTGTTGCGAAGAAGGCGATTGCGTCGATATTCCGTACGCGGGATTCGGTGTGAAAGTGTGTGTGCCGTGCGCAGTTGAATACCAACAGTGCGGCGGTAAATCTTACGACGGTCCTCGATGCTGTAAGCGTGGACTAACTTGTACGCGCGTGGACGACGATCGATTTGAGTGCCTCGGTTGCGCTCGTCAATGGGAGCAATGCGGAGGACGTCTGTACGATGGCCCCAAATGTTGTGCCGGTGGGAACAGTTGCGTTTACTTCGACGCTTATTATTCCCAATGTCAACCGACTTCGCAGTTTTGATATTCTCGAGGCGAGAGTATTGTTTCGAGGCGAAAACTGCAGAAGGCGTCAGTTTTCGACGCGATTGATCGCAGATTCACACACGTGAGCGCGCATCGTTCAGAAAATATGTTTGCCAGGCTTTCTCTCTCTCTCGTTTTCGGCACGCTAATCGCGGCGAGCCAAGTTTCCGCTTTGGCTCGTCAAGAGTTGGACATCGTGTACGCCTCGGGAGAAGACAGAGATCCCATCACGCTTTACATCCCCGATGTGTCTGTGCCGGATGAAAATAACACGGCCACGCCTCCTGATGTTCCTTTGGTCGTCTTGCTTCACGGTCGATGCATGGATGGCGAAACTGTTCAGAGGATTTTACGCTTCAACGAACTCGTGGACGATCGCGAATTCATCCTCGCGCTTCCGGAAGGTGCGAGAAATCGATTTTGGTGCTCGACCTGCGCGAGACTTGGAGGCGTTCTCAGCACGCGTTACGGTTGCAGATCGTGGGCCGCGACGCCCGCGTGTTGCGCGGCTACTCCTTTCTCACTTCGACCCGCGGATCCGGAAACGTGGGAGCCGGTGGACGACGTCGAACACATTTCACAAGTCATCAACGCAGTCAAGACTCAGTATAACGTCGCCGAAGATAAAGTGTACATCGTCGGCTGGGAAAACGGAGGTTTCATGGCGTACAGAATGGCGTGCGAAAAGCCAGATTTACTCGCGGGAATCGTCGCCGTCAGTGGTCTCGGATTCGCCGACGCGCAATCCAACTGCGCCGCTTTCAACGCTTCGACCAAGACTCCCGTGAACGTTCTGGCCATCCACGGTGAATTCGACAACGTTCCTGTCGATGGTGGACGTTTCGAAGGCAAACCCGTTCCGTCCGTGGAGACCAACTTGGCGGGTTGGGCCGATCACAATGGGTGTGATGCTTCCTCGAAAATGACCACGGCGAACGCGCTCATCTCTCGTCAAAAGCTACTCCCGAACACACCCGACACGGACCTCGTTCGTTTCGGGAACGTGTCGCAGTGCGACGTCGGTGGCCAAACCGAATTGCGTCTCGTTCGTGGTTTGAACACCGAGATTGCGACTGCCTTGACGTTTACGGCTGAATTTACGCCGTCGTTAGTCGACTGGATGTTCTCGACGGAGGGCGTGTCCAACAACGGTTTCAACGACGGCGCCGCGCCGTCACCCGGTGTGGAGACATCCTCCGGCCCTGGATACACGTTCTGCCCGCCCGATGTGTTGCGATGTCCCGACGGTGAGATGGTGACTCGTCAAGTTCCGACGTGTGAATTCCAGTGTTCCGACGGCGCGCCGAGTCTCGCGTTTTTGGAGCAGATTTGCACCTCCAACGACTGCTGCGGCACGTACGGACTCTGCCTATCCACGTCTGCGTGCGCCGACACATCGTGCCCGAACGACATCACGCTCGAAAACTATGACACGTACATGAACAGTCGCGCGAATTCGCCTCCTCCGAGCGGCGCGGGCATCGTCGCGACGACGCTCGCACTCGTCGCCACCGCGGCCGTCGCATCGCTCCTCGGTTAAAAACAAGATCTACACGGCGATTAGGGAATCGTGATTGCGCATCGTAAATAATGTGTAATGAGATGAATGATGAATACATATCGAGATCGATACTCTCGGCGGTGCTTGCGTATGCTGCGTCAATGTGAGCGCATGCGTGCTGAAAATCGCTCATCGCTTCGCTCTGCGCGGGCGAGTGGTGGTGGATGCGTTCAACGCCGAAATCATAGCGTTGGATCCATCGCTGGAAGGAAACATGCTTGTTGCGGGCGCTGCTGCAGGTGGTGCGTTTGACTTTTGGGCGCGCAAAGTCAAACCAACGGTCACGGAGCTCGCTCCGTTGACTTCTTCGAGATCCATGCCCACGGCTTGGTCTTCGGCAGACTCCTCCATGGACTTCTCAGGCGTCGACGTCTTCGTTTCGCTATCGGCGCCTTGTAACATGAGGAGCATTTCGGCCTCTTCTTCAAGGTTGACCCCCTTTGTGGATGTGGAGAGCTTCGACATGCGACCCGTCAACGCGCTGTCGTCTCGCGCCACCCCACCGCGTCCGCTCACCGGACGTGTCGGAAGCGGAGGCAACTGCGATCGTACCGACGCCGGAATCGGCACATCCTTACCAAAGTTTGTCACCGCTGAATCTCCACGAATCGCCCGAGCCGCGGCATCGTACGCCAGCGCCGCCTCTTCCGCGGAGTCGAACGTTCCCAACCACAATCGAGACCCGCGCGTGGGATCTCGAATCTCCGCCGCGTACTTGCCCCACGGGCGCTGTCTGACGCCTCTATACACGCTCTTTTGCGGCTTTCCGCTCGAGTTCAACGACGGTGACGCGGCCGCTGCCGATGTCGGCATGGACGCCACCGCGACCGCCGCCGCGGTCGCCTCGTTCACCGCCACCTTGGCCATCTCCATCTTTTTCACCTTGGACGCGCTCGTGGGCGGCTTTTGCACCCCTCCGGATTTCACCGACGGCGACGAAGAAAAGTGCGCCATCGCCGCGCGCGGCGGATCCTTGAGATTGGCCGGTGGGCTGAACGCGCTAAATCCACTATTCGGCGACCCGATGTGATGCTTCCCCGGAAGCGACGACGATAATCCCGGAAACCCGATCCCCCTCTCCTGTAAAGGTGCCTTCGGGCGCATCACCTGCGGAATAGCCGTCGGCGACGATCCGTAAAAAGACGGCGACGACCCGAGCGAACTCGGAGACACCCCGGGTAAGAAATTCGGCGTCGCGGGCATCATCCCTCCACCGTTCACACCGTGACCACCGACTCGATAAAACCCGGGCGCGCTTCCGACTGAAAATCCTCTCGTCGGCGCGCCGCCGCCTCCGCCGCCGCCGACCCATCCTCCCTCACCCCTCTGCGCCGCCACGAACGCCGAGAGACTCCCAGCCAACGCCCCCGCCTCGGCGTGCACACCGACCGCACCCGATCCATACCTCCCATCGCTCGCCGATCCGTTCATCTCGCGTCTTCGCGCGTCTCGCCCGCGCTATCCGCCCGCGCTATCCGCGCCCGCGCCGTCCCCGCGCGTCTCCCTCACGCGACTTTCGCGTCGCCCCCGCGCGTCCCACCGAACACCGCTCACCGTTCACTCACGCGCGACCCGTCCGTCCGTTCAACGCGTCGATCGTCGTCGACCGGAACGAACGCCCGATGAATGAATGAATGAATGCGCGAATGAATGAATGAAAACGACCGATCTCGCGCGAGCCGCCGCCTCGACCGAGACGACCGTCCGCGTCGAGGATCTCGCTCGCGTCGCGCGCTCGCACCCGGTCGTCTCGTCTCGACGCGAGACGCGCGGCGTGCGATGGACGACGGAGTCGCCTCGCCGTCGTCGTCCGCGCGTCGCACACTCGCGCGCGACCCCGCGGCGTCGGTCGTCGTCGGCATCATCCGCGCGCGCGCGCGGGGGGGGGACTGATTCGCCGATCGTGACTCGTCAGGGTGACCCGTTCGTGCGCACGCACGAATCTCCCCGCGGCGTGCGACGTGATCGCGCGCGACGCGCGATGTGTGATGTTTGATGGGCGCGTCGAGGGGTTTCGTATGGATGGGAAAAAGGAAAAGGGGAAAAGGGGAAAAGGAACAGACGGATGGATGCATGACGGATGACGGATGGATGCCGGATGGATGCCGGCGGCGCGCGCGAGACGCGGACGCGAAAGGGGCGCGCGTGAACGCGAAAGGGGCGCGCGCGAACGCGGTGGTGCGGCATGACGACGCGTGTCTCGGTCGTGGACGCGGTGCGAGGGATGGCGGAGGCGGTGACGAGCGACGCGGGGATGACGGCGAGCGCGACGATCTTGTGCGCGAGCGTCGTGGGTCTGGCGCTCGCGCGCGTCGCGCGGTCGAGCGGGACGTCGTCGAAGACGAGTGGAACGATCGTGTCGACGTTTGGGTGGGGGGGGAAGACGCGCGAGGTGCGCGGTGGTGGCGATGAGGGTAAGTTGAGGTTGACGGTGTTTTACGGCACGCAGACGGGGACGAGCGAGCGGTACGCGAGAGAGGTGACGGCGCACGCGGAGGCGAGGTACGGGGACGCGGTGCGAGCGAGAGCGGTGGATTTGGAGACGATCGATGCGTTGGCGGCGGAGGATGCGTTGATGGAGGAGAAGGGATGTTGCGTGTTTTTACAGTCGACGTACGGCGACGGCGAACCGACGGATACGAGCTCGGATTTCGTGTATTGGGCGAGAGACACGGCCAGCGATGGGCGCATGCCGGATTTGTTGGAGCATCTCACGTTTAGCGTGTTCGGTCTCGGTAATCGCTGTTATGAGCAGTTCAACGCGGCGGCGAAGATGGTTCACAAGGCGTTGGTCGATTTAGGCGCCACGCCGCTGCTCAAGCTGCACTTGGGCGACGACGACCAGTGTTTGGAGCAAGACTTTGAAAATTGGATCGAGGCGTTTTGGCCGGCGTTTGAAGCCAAGTTCGGATTACACTCGGAGGGAGGCGACGAGGAGTTGCCTCGCTACGAAATCGTCGCCATGGACGGCGTCGAGGGAGAGCGCGCCGCCGCGAGTCAGGCGTCCAAGTACGCCAAGGAACACTCGGGCGGTCGCTTCGCGCCGACTGCGACGAAACCATTCTTAGCACCGGTCAAGGTTGTTCGAGAGCTTTTCAGCACGGGTGCGGACAGAAACTGCGTGCACGTCGAATTCGACATCTCTGGTTCCGGGATTAAGTACAAGACCGGAGACCATTTGGGCGTCTTCGCAGAGAACGGCGCCGACATCACCCAGCGAGTGGCCAAGGCGCTCAAGGTTGATGTGAAAAAGGTGTTTCGCCTGTCGAAGCCAAACGGGGCGCCCGCGTCTCTCGGAGAACCTTTCGAGACACCCATCACGGCTGCAGACGCGATCGCAAAATACGCCGACGTACTGACACCCCCGCGCAAACAAGCGCTCGCCGCGCTCGCGTCGGTGGCTTCGGGCAAGGATGTGGAAAAGCTCGCGTTCTTGGCCTCGCCGGCGGGCAAAGATGAATTCGCAAAGTATATCACGCAACCGCATAGATCGCTGTTAGAGGTGATGGAAGATTTCCCTAGCGCAGTTCCAGATCTCGGTTTGTTTTTCGGCGCCATCGCTCCGAGACTGGCGCCTAGATTTTACAGCATCAGCTCAAGTCCCGCGGCGGATGCGAACACGGTCACCGCCACCGTGGCTGTCGTCAAGGAGAAGGTTGCGACCGGACGAGTGCACGAAGGCGTCGCGAGTACATTTTTACAGCGCGCGGCGGAAGGGCAGAAGATTCCAGTGTTTGTCAGAACGAGCACATTCCGTCTCCCGGAGAATCCTGAAGCGCCCGTCATCATGATCGGCCCGGGCACCGGTTTCGCCCCTTTCCGAGGATTTTTGCAGGAACGAACGGCACAAAAAGCGTCTGGCGCCACACTTGGACCCGCGATGCTTTTCTTCGGTTGTCGCAACGAATCGAAGGATTTTATTTACGAAGACGAGATGCGAGCCGCGTTGCGCGAGGGCGTCATCACCAGTCTGGACGTCGCGTTTAGTAGAGATGGACCGAAGAAGGTTTACGTGCAAGATAAAATCATCGAGAAGGCGTCTACGGTCTATCCCATAGTGAAGGGCACTGTTGGTAAAAACGAGGGCGCTGTGTTCATCTGCGGCGATGCGAAAAACATGGCCAAGGATGTGAACAAGGCGTTGTTGAGCGTGTTGATGAGAGAGGGCGATTACGCCGCGCACGAGGCTGAAGAGATTTTGCGGCGGCTCAAGGCTGGATTCAGATACCACCAGGATGTATGGTGAGCGATCGCATGGGTAGACCGTCTCGCGATCGGCTTGTAGTTCATATTCCCCCATTCATTTCCGAAAACTCGTGCGGTAATCGATACGATTCACTACCCCTGAGCTTCATCGGCACGTCAAGCGCGCGCGCGATTGCACGCCGATACAGTTCCATGATGTCCTCATTTGTAGCGTTTGCGGGCGTCACAATCTTGGGTAGGAATAAGAGCCCCGCGTGATTTGATTCAACCTGCGCCAGATAAACTAGGTGATAAACGAGCTGGTCGAGATACGCCACCCACGACGGGTTGTACTCTCCGAGTCCTAGGTAAATCACTCCGAGAGCCTGCATTCTATCGCTCGACGTGAGCCCGAAACATCCCGGATGAATCCAGTGATCGACACGATCGCCGAATTGAGATTG
>Ga0066861_10000241_pt1 | contig 15916 bp, 13 predicted proteins | sample ETN02SmetaG_3_FD_66434 | JGI IMG/M metagenome (GOLD analysis project Ga0066861, IMG submission 66434) | Marine microbial and viral communities from oxygen minimum zone, Eastern Pacific Ocean - ETNP2014F10-02SV257 | ecosystem: Environmental > Aquatic > Marine > Oceanic ... | reverse complement strand
CCAAAACGTGTTCCGTCGCGCGACGCGCCTCGTGACGCGCGTCGCGACCGTACGAATCGTGCAGTACCATCATTTTACATCGTCTCGCCGAGTTTCGTCTCGAACGGACGCACGTGTCGTCGACGCGAACCAGGGGGATGTGCATCGGGCGGACATAGAGGATGGCGCGAAAACGCAAGTCGGGGGTCACCGCTCGTCAGGACAGTGAGGCGCGCGATGTGAAGGATGATCGCGACTCTGACGAGCCGATCGCGCTACGAGAGGATGCGGAGGAGTGCGACGAAGGCGCCCGTGCCGCTGACCTCGACGAACACGCGCTGAGGCGAGAGGAACTTGCGCAACTGAGACGCGCATTGGAGAAAATGGAGAGCGACTTCGCCGCGTTACTGGTCGCGCAGCGACAACAAACCGAAGCCATGTTGCACGGCCTTTTCAATCGCTTCGCATTGGCGCTGTCTGCTGAAGAACCATATGTCCGCTCCCTCGTCCGCAGCGCTCTTCTACGAGCGATTTCCCCAAGCGCGCGCGCGCATTCAAACAGCCGAGGAACCCGGCTCGCGCGAACGAACGCGCGCGATGACGACGACGCGAACGCGAAAGGTGCGACGTCTGATAAAATTAAGGGCTCTATTTAGGGTTTCAAAAGTCTAATCGATCCTACTGCGAACGCACGAACGCGGGCTCGGCTCACTCGTCTCGCGAGGCGTCGCCGCCTCTCCCGCCGCGACCCCGACCGCCTCGGCCTCGTCCACGACCTCGTCCACCCCCTTCACCGCGTCCACCGCCGGCCGGTCGATTCTTCATATCTTCCTTGACGACTTCTAACACCTCATCCGGCACGCACACGTACTTGATCGTGTTCCCTCGCACGTAACACTCCGCCATTCTCCAAAATCGATCACCATCCTTGGACGTGCAGATCACCTCCTTGAGGTGCACGTTCATCCACGTATCGCACGACACCAGCGTTCCGTTATACGTCTCCCCGTTCTTCAGCTCCACGAGCATCGGGCGTCCGCACGACGTCTTCAACAGCGTCAACGGCAACATCTTCCCCTTTCAGACAGCCCCGCCTCGGCCCGTCACCGCCCTCCTTCTTCCCTCGCCTCGCGCGCGCGCTCGCCTCGCGCGCGCGCGGGTTTCCCGAACCGAACGACCTCGCGCGTCTCCCTTCGCTCCTCTCCCTCGATCGGTCGCTCGAATCGACCGATCGTTCGTTCGCCGCGCGCGCACCGTCGCCGACTGCGGACGACCGCGATCCAGCGGCGAGGGCGCGCGATCGAATCGAATCGAATGGAATCGAATGGAATGGAATCGAATGGCGCGTGACGTCGAATTCGCGCCGACACAGCGCGACTCGACATGTTCGTGCCGGTGGGGATTAAAAAACTCACCAACGTCGCCGTGGTGAGACATCGCACGCACGGCGCGAGGTTTGAGATCGCGTGTTATAAAAACACCGTCCTGAGCTACCGGCGCGGGCACGAAAAGGATGTGGACAATGTGTTGCAATCGACGGAGGTGTACGCCAACGTGAGCAAAGGGATCGTGGCCAAGGACGAGGAGTTGATGAAGGCGTACGGGACGACGGATCGGGCGAAGATATGCGAGGTGATCCTGGAGAAGGGTGAGTTGCAGGTGAGCGAAAAGGAACGCAAGGCGGAGAGCGAAAACGCGTTTCGAGACGCGGTGACGACGTTGGTGGAGAAATGCGTCAATCCGGGGACGAATCGACCGTATCCGCCGGGAATGATCGAGAGTGCGCTGAGAGACGTGCATTTTTCGATCGATCCGAAGAGGAGCGTGAAACAACAGGCGTTGGAGGCGTTGCCGAAATTACAGGCAATTTTTCCAATTAAACGCGCCGAGATGCGGTTCACCGCCGTCGTGCCGAGCGCCAAAGAGGACGCTTTGATGACGTTCGTGCGAGAGAATAACGGAACTATCGAGAGCAGTGATTTGAGCGCGACCGAGGCGAGCGCGACGTTCACCATGGATCCGTCCACGTATCGCGCGTTGGACAAACTCACGAAGGAGTGCAAGGGACGGCTGGAAGTGGTGACGCTCGCCGTCATGGAGGAGGCGGCTTCGGGCACGTTCGACGAGGACACGATGAAGGCGACGGCCTCGAAACAAACGGCGATGGAGAAGGCGGAGGAGGCTTTAGCAAAGATAGAGATTTCACGCCCGGTGGCGAAACCGGTGGCGGCGCCGGTACAGAGGCGTTCGACACAGTTGGAGACGTTGAGCGCGACGGACGCTAACATTTTAGTACCGCGCGGACCCGTCAGCGCGCTTCCAGACGAACACGCGAGTCGGCGGGAACGGTTCGCGGACTTGGACAAGTACGAAACCGGTTGGGAAGTGGAGTTGAGGTCGAGAGAGGGATCCTCCATCGTCGACGCCGTGTTTTACTCTCCCCAAGGCGAACTCGCGAAGACGTACGCGGAGGCGCGTCGTAAAGCCATGGCGGCTTCGAAGTGAATGAATTTTTAGAAAACTCTAGATGTCATGACATGCGTAGCTACATAGATCTAAACTTCGTCGTCGCTATCGACGAGATCAGATATCTCATTCTTTGAAATTTCGACGTCGTCGCCGATATCGGTCGCGTTGGCCAATTCATAGTCGGAGCGGCTCTGTAAAATAGCCGCAGGGTCCTCCTCGACGAGTTCTGGCACCTTGGACCCGTACTTCTCCGCAATCTTCGCCACGCGTTCGAGATCCGATTCACCCTCCGGTTGCATGCGACCGATGGATGCCAAAAATTCCACCGTCGAGAGCGGCGGCGCCCCCATGCCCGAAAAATCATACGGAAATCGCGGGTCGTAAATTTCCACGCTCATGCTCATCATCTTGTGTCGAATCTCATCCGGAAAGTTGATCAAGTCCATGATTTGTTCGTGATCCCAAGATGACTCATCGTCTTCAAACTTATCCTTCAATCGTATGTCGTCTTTCATCGACATGAACCGCTGCGAGCTCAACTCGCGTCGCGTCTTTGCCGTCGCCTGCCTCTGTTCCTCCTTCACCTGAGCCTTATGTCGCAGAATCCTCTCCTTGAATGGATCGTGCTTCTTCGGCGGTTTCGCAAACGAGATGAACCGAGGTTTGTCCACGAAATCGCTCTCCGGAATGTTCGAATCCCAACACGGCCACGGTCCCTCGCGGAGCGCGTCTCGCAAATCTTCCTCCCACGGGGGCAACGCCTTTTCGTTCCCCACCGCTTCCGGATCGTACGCCGTCCACCGCCTCGCGTCCGCGATAAACTTGGCGTACTCCTCCTCCTCTCTCAACCGCTCCTGATCGCTCTTCTCCCCCTCCGCCACCCGTCGCACGTGTCCGTCACCCCGGCGGCGGCTCCCCACCGTTCCTCGCGGCGGCGTCATCGTCGCCCGTCCCGTTCGTCCCCACCGCGCGGTTCCCCCGGTCATCGACGACGACCTTCCCGTCGTCGTCGTCGTCGTCGTCATCACTCGCGTCGTCGCCATCGTCTCGACGCCGCCGCGCTGTGACTCCCAATCATCTCAATGCAATTCGCGAGGGTTTCCTCGCGCGCTCGGTGCACTTTTTTGGGGACGAATCGACGAATGGGCGCCTCATTCGTGGGGTGCCGAGGCGGACGAGGCGGTGCCGAGGAGCCGTGGAAACGCGGTGTGCGTGTGCGTTCGTTCTCCCCACCGTTCCTCGCGCTCGTCGTCGGCTCTCATGCTCGCGCGCGCGGTGCGGGACGCGATGAGGGTGGGTGGATTGGCGCGAGCGCCGCGCGCGTCGGGACGGTGGCGTCGAGGCGCGGTGGGGACGTGCGTGACGCGAGAGGCGGGGGAGAGACGATGGCGTTCGGTCGAGGCGGTGAGGGGTGAGTCGTCCGAGGCGGGGGAGGGGGGAGGAGGACGACCGAAAGCGCCGGTGACGGGGACGAAACAGCGCTTGGACGAGCTCACCGTGGCGAGACATCCCGAGCTGTCGAGAAACGTGGCGCAGAGTTGGATCGCGCAGGGGAAGGTGTTGGTGGACGGACAGCCGGTGACCAAGGCTGGGACGAAATTAAAGCCGAGCGTGAAGATCGAGGTGATCGCGGAGCAGCCCAAGTTTGTGTGTCGAGCGGGATTGAAATTGGAAAAGGCGCTGAGTCATTTCGGCGTCGACGTCGCGGGGGCGGTGGCGCTCGATTCCGGTCTGAGCACGGGTGGGTTCACGGATTGTTTGCTTCAGAGCGGAGCGGTGAAGGTGTACGGTGTCGACGTTGGGTACGGGCAAGTGGCTGAAAAGATTCGACAGGACGAGCGAGTGGTGATCATGGAGCGGACGAATTTACGCTACGTCACGGAACTTCCCGACGTTGTTGACATCGTGACGCTCGATTTATCCTTCATCTCCGTCTTGAAGGTATTACCGGCGATATGCAGGCTCCTCAAGCCCGGAGGGACGATGGTGGTGCTCATCAAGCCGCAGTTTGAGGCGAGACGAAACCAAATTGGCTCGAAAGGTGTCGTCAGGGACAAGAGCGTGCACAAGGAGGTGATCGCAAACGTCATCGAAGGCGCCAAGTTGTACGGCTTTGAGTACATCGATCACACGGAATCACCCATCAAGGGCGCGAAAGAGGGTAACACAGAGTTTTTAGCGCACTTTAAGATGGCTCCTGAGGGTCCGTCATCGGAAATTCTCGCATCCATCGCCGCGCAAGAGAGAGAGAGAGACGCCGACGTTTAAACGCGCGCGCTTGTGCTACGGAAAAATCCTATTTCATTGTACTACGTAAATTAGCTACTAGTTATTTCGCGCTCCCACCGACATCGCCTTCCTTGGCTTGCGCTTGCGCAGCCTCTTGAGTCCGCACTCTCAAGAAATCTTGCACCAAGAGTAATTGTTTCCTCTTCTTGGCGACGAGTTCCATGAGCTTGTCCATGTTTTCGCGAACAAAGTTAACCTTTCTCTTGCAGAGATCGATCCCTTTTTCCGTCTCGTACTCGATGAAATACCCCGTACCGACGTCTAATAAAACCTTATCCGTCGTTTGAATCTTCCCCGGGACGTAGAGCGACTCCGTGAGCGGCACGAGCATCTCCTTCCCCGTCTCCTCCTTGCTCAGCGTCTCGATGGCGGTGCCCGAGGCGTGAAACCTTCCCACCGCTTTCGCCAGCATTTGCAACGATTCCGAGTACGACGTCACCTCCTCTCGCAACTGTTCATCGGCAATCTATCGTTTCCATCGCGCGCGCGTTCACACTCATCGTCAGTCCTCGTCTCGTCGTCGTCGTCGTCTCTCATCATCTCCATCATCTCCGTCGTCATCATCATCATCATCATCATCATCCCCATCGTCTCGAGCCCGGTCGTCGTCGCGCGCGCACCTTGAGTTGCTCCAGGGACGCCGTCCTGAGATCGAGCGAACTTCCACTCATGTCCTCGTCCTCGCGTCGATTCGCGTCTTCGCGCGTCGTCGACTACGGGCGCGCGCGTTCACCGCGCGAGTGAAGATCGATCGATCGATCGATCGAGTCAACGCGAGTCAACGCGGCGACGAAGACGGCGACGGCGACGAAGACGAAGCGGAATGTTCGCTTTTACACGCGCGCTACAATCTATCGACGGCGGGAATGTCCTCCTCGCGCCCGTCCGCGTGGATGACGCGAAGGGTGCCGTCGGGAAATAAGATGTGTTTCTCCTTGGGTTCCTCACCGGCGGCGTGAAGCTCGACTTGGTCGGTGTGGGCGAAGTGGTAGAGCTCGACGCCCGACGGGTGGGTGGTGTGCCAGGTGTCGACGTCTCGGTAGTAATACTCGACGATGCCGTCGTTGTGCGCTCTCTTGACGTCGCCGTTGGTGAAATAAACGGTGGTGGAGTCGTCGCGAGCGATCTCTTTGACGGTGCCGTTGGTGAAGGCGACGACGCGCGCGCCGTCGGCGAAGACGCGTTCGATTCTGCCGTCTTCGTGGGAAAACTCGCGAATCGCGCCGACGGCGTCGAAGAGGCGAGATTTGTCGCTGACGCTCGGCACGGGGTCGTGGATGCTCAGCGTTCTCGGCGCGATGAAGGTTGGTTGGTGGTGGTCAGAGTGGTCGTTGAAGCGAGACCGCGTCGACGGCGTGGACGCCGTCGGCGCACGTTGGACGCTCGCGAGCGAACCGCCGTCGACGGTTTCGGCGCGTCTCGGCGGCGTCGCCGCAGCGGACGCCTTGGCTCGCAATCGATCGGCCACCTCGCACTTTTCTTCCAGCATTCTCTTCTCCAGGCGTAACTCTGAAATCTCTTGGTTGAGATCGACGATTTGCTGCCTGAGTCTGTCCACTGTGAGTTTGGCTCGGTGGCGCTCGGCTTTGAATTCCTCTTCGTTTCGTTCGAGCTGTTGCCGCAAAAACTTTGCCTCGTTGCGCTCCTCTCTCGTCGGTAAAGCTAAGTGAGCCTCGGCTTGACGCATCATCGCATCTTTCTCGCGCTTAAATTGACGTCTCACCTCGTCGCACTCCGCCTTGAACGCCTCCTCGGCCTCCACTCTGCCCGCCTCCCACGTCGCGCGTTCCTCGGCGAATCGTCCGCGTTCCCGCTCCAACTGTTCCTTGGCCCTCTCGAACGCCGCGCGCGCCTCTTCCTCCTCCGCCGTTGGCGATGAGAGAAAATCACGAACGACAGGCGCCGCCGCGCCCTCATCATCCGTCTTCACCGCCGCGCGCGCCTCCGATCTCGTCGCGCGCGTCGGCGTCGCCGCCGCCTCTCGCTCGAGCGCCTCAAACGCGCGCGTCTCCCTCGCCGTCTTCGCCTTGTGTTCTCTCCACGTCTCCACCGTCGACGCCCTCACGTGCACGTTAACGTCTTGATCGAATAACCCGACCCCGCGCCCCTTCCTCGCGCCGTTCTCTTCCCTCACCGACGTCGGTCTTCGCCCGCGCGCGCGCCCGCTCGTCGGCGGCGGCGTCGTCGTCGGCGGCGTCTCCACCCGTCGTCCGCTCTCCACCCTCGCTCGCGCGCTCTCCACCCTCGGCGTCCCCCTGCTCGATCTCGGCGTCAACGGCGACGTTCGCATCGCTCTCGAACCCTTCTTCAAAAAACTCTTCGTCGGCGTCACCGTTCGTCGCCTCCTCGTTGACTCGTCCTCGTCCTCCTCTCCCGCGTTCCCGCGCGCGAATCCATCCGATCCATCGAATCCATCGGATCCGTCCCCGTCCAGGTGCAGCGCGATCAACGCCTCCCACGTTCGATCGCTTCGTCCGTTTATCGGCACGTCGTCGAGACTCATCGCTCGTTCGGTTCGTTCGCGCGTCGTCCTCTCTCGCATCTTCATCTGCATCTGCATCTGTCCCGTCCCATTTATTTGACAACGAGTTTGGCGGGAAAACGGGAGAGCGCGCCTCGAGGTCGCGAGGACGACGGTGACGCACGCGGTGAGGAGGGTGTTTTCTCGAGAGGTGGGAGAGGAGGACGGAGGAGGAGGGTGCGCGACGGTGGAGGCGGGCGACGGTGGAGGCGCGACGGACGACGGACGCGCGGCGACGGTCGGTCGGTCGGTCGGTCGATGTGGGCGAGTCCCGCGCGGACGTCGCGTGGGATCGAGAGGACGGGACGGCGACGGGGAGGGTGTCGGCGAACGTCCTCGACGACGTCGTCGATGACTCGGGGAACGACGCGGCGAGACGCGGCGATGGCGGGGGATCGCGGGTTGGTGCGCGAGGATGGGGACGGGGACGGGGACGGCGCGGTGGACGCGCGTTCGAGGGCGCTGGCGGTGGAGACGGTGGCGTACGCGGTGGAGAGTGGGTTGATGATCGGTGGAGATGTCGCTGGGACGTTCACGCACGCGCCGGTATCGTGCGGACCGACGCCGTTTCCGAGAGACGCGTACGAGCTCGCGAGGGAGACGTCGCCGGGTTTCGCGGAACTGTACGATAGAGTGTCGAGAGACGATGAATTCTTGAGAGAGACGCTCAGGGGAGCGATTAAGAATGATGATTTCACGGCGGCGCTGTGGAGGGTGTACGAGGAGAGCGGTGGACAAGAGGGACGGGTGGGCACGGAGGTGGGCGTGTTGCGAAGCGATTACATGCTCGACGCGCCGAGCGGTTTGCCTTTACAGGTGGAGGTGAACACGGTGAGCACGTCTTTCATGGCGCTCGGATCGAAAGTGAGCGACATGCACCGACATCTGGCCAAATGGTCGGCGAACAACGACGAGGTTCCCGATTTGAGCGCGATTCCAGAGAACGACGCGTTGGCGTGCGCCGGCGACACGCTCGCCGCGGGATGGAAAGTGATGGGGAGTAAAGGGAAGATCATGATGGTCGTGCAGCCGCAGGAGCGAAATATGTTTGACCAACGTCACATCGCGCAGTACATGTTTGAAAGGTATGGCGTTCACAGCGTCAGGGCGACGTTGGCGGAGGTGAACGCCGAGGGCGCTCTTCGGGACGGAACGCTCACGTTTCGTGGCGACGACATCGGTCTCGTGTACTTTCGAGCTGGATACACGCCGACGGATTATCCGACGCAAGGAGAGTGGGACGCTCGTCTTTTGATTGAAAAATCCGACGCGCTGAAGAGTCCATCGGTCGCCATGCACCTGGCTGGATCGAAGAAAATCCAACAAAAACTCGCCGAGGCGGGCGTGCTCGAAAAATTCATGCCAGAAAAGGCGGCGGATATGCGTCGGGTCTTCGCGGGTTTGTATTCATTAGATGGTGACGAGGGCACCGAAGCGGTCAAGCTCGGTTTGGCGAATCCAGCGGGTTACGTTTTGAAGCCTCAGCGCGAGGGAGGTGGGAATAACTTGTACTCGGAAGAATTACGCGAGCGACTGGAACAAGGCGGCGACCTCGGCGCGTTCATTCTCATGCAACGCATCCTTCCGCCGTCGCACCAAACCCTCACCGTTCGAGCAGGAAAAGTCCTCGAGATCGAGACCCTGTCAGAATTAGGAATCTTCGGGAGCTATCTCAGAGTCGGAGACGAGATAGTGATGAACAAGCACGGCGGACATTTGCTTCGAACGAAGGCGGCGAGTTCCGACGAAGGCGGCGTCGCCGCTGGATACGCCGTATTAGATTCTCCCTTATTGGTGTAAAGCGCGTATAGTAGAAGAACACATTTTTTGCGTACACTTTCGCGACTCTTCGGCTCGGAGCGCGTCACCGCGACCGATCGCGCAAACGAAAACTTTGCGCTCTTTCGCGCGTGGCCTCGTCACAACTCGACCGTCGGCGCCATGCCGTGCGTGGACGCGTGGGCCGAATCGGATTCCGACGGCGACGGAGATCAGCGCGCGGAGGGAGGAAGAGACCACGACGCGACTCACGTGTCCGATGCGGACGCCGAGCGGCGAAAGGTATGTCGCCGTCGTCGCTCGCCGCGTCTTCTCAAAGGCGACCACGCCGCCGGGTCGAACGAAAAAGTGAAGACTGACGCCTTCGCTCGCGCGCGACGCAGCATTACAACGCGGGGTATCTCGAAGGATTAGAAGAAGGAAAATCGGATACGATTCAGGAGGGATTCAACGAGGGATTCCTCGCGGGAGGACGCGTGGGCTTCGAGTACGGACAGTTGAAGGGCGCCGCGCGGTCTCTCAGCATCTTCGCGGGACAAGTGAGTGGATCGGCGACGTGGTCTGATAAGATACAAAAGAGCGAAGAATATTTAACCAAAACGACCACCGTTCGTGCACTGAAGGCTGCGCACTTAGAATCACTGGATGAGGGCACCCGGGATTTTTCCGATGGTTTGAAATCGGCCAGGGCGGACGTACAAACCACGGGAATACGTTTGTACGAGTATCCTGAGGGGAGTAGTTCAACCGCGTAGAGTAGATAGATAGATAGATAGATGATATGCGCTGAGATTTCTAGAAGCTTTATAGCATTATTACAAGATGTATTCTAAGCATCGACCAACCTTGAGAGGCTCTGAATGAGGTGGCGCAAGTTGGCTCTCGTACTCGGATCGCCGGAAACACTACTGATATCTCCACTCACCTTTTCGATGTGCTGCAACGTCTTGGTGAGCGTTGAAATTGATTGACGCAGAAGCTCTTGGTTCTCTTCCGTCAAGATGGCATCCTTGAGCTTTCTGATATCAGCGACGGTGGCCGAAGTTTGACCAGCGAGGGACTCGAGCGTGTCTAGTGTGCCTTGCTCGTTCACGCCTTGCATCATCGGACGAAGCTCTTGAGCGATCTGCGCGGCTTCGCGAAGTAATGGCTGCAACGTCGTCATCAATCGTTGAGCCGTCTCGGTCGTGTCAAACATCTTGTGCATGCCGTCTTGTCTTTCCATTTCTCGGGCAAGCTTGGTACAGATACCGACGAGTTCGTCCATACTCACGCCAGGGTGACCCTTAATCTTGCCACGATCGCAGACAATCAAACCTTCTCCTTCGCACCCGGAGTCTAAGGGTCCCCATTGCGCGACCGGGATGGGAATGGCCGGAGTGATGTCTATGATGGTCTCCGCAATCAAACCACTCTGGTTAGCCTCGATGAGGGAGTTGCGCGGGATGGGCACATTCTTATCGTCCATCTCCACGAGAACCTCGACCTTTTCAAGGCTCGGTTGCACGCTTAACACAGATCCAGCCTTGACTCCGCGAATGCGCACATTCGTACCGACTTGAATGCCGCACGCCACCGGGAACTCGATAAACGCTTGGTACGAATTCTTTCGGGCAAAGTTGAGCAAACCTTGGATCCAGCCCCAAATCACGAAAGAGAGCGCGACACCAGTAATCATAAATAAACCCACGCCACCTTCCCACAATCGCGTCCGACCGAAACCGAAATCTTGCAGGGGCTTCGTCAAACGGTTTACAAATCCAAACAATAAGCTCGTCAACGCGTTCTTCTTACCGGCGTCTTCTTCGTCCTGACTCTCCGAATCTTCGCTTCCGTCCACGTCTCCAGAAGACGCACCACCCGCAGCAGCCTGAACCCGCGGATCTCTCCACCAAGCCCGCTCGTCATCGCCTTTCCCCGGGACGACGTTGCCTAGGATTCTCGACCCACTGGCTCTCGGATCTCTCACGAGCGCTCGACGCGCCGTCGGGCGCGCACCGATCCCGGTAAAATCCCCGACGCGCGAACGCACGTCTTCGCGACCATCGTTCCGCATCACACCCGCGCACGCGTGCATTGCGTCGCGCGCGAGTCGCCCCATCCGTTCGTTACCGTATCCGTTGAACGGAGCCGGTCGCGAACGACCGCTCCCCGTGAGTCGTCCTCGCCGACCGTTCCCGATCGAGGACGTCACCGACCTCGGCGTCATCATCGCGACCATCGTCGCGATCGACGCCATCGTCCACGACTCCGTTCGACGCGCGGGCGAACGGCGTCTCGCCACGCTCGAGGGTCGAAGGACACGAAACAAACATCGACGACGAGGCGAGGGGGGTGGGACTGGGAGATGACTAAACCCTCACAGTCCCTCTTTGTCGAGTCATAGACGGTCAATATAGATGTCACATTTGCAGGAAAGGAGACGCGCGCGCGAGGGCCGAGAGGGGCGGTGGTCGCGCCGCGATGAGGAATCTAGATGTGGGCTGGTCTATTGAGAATCGAGCTAGTGTGTGGGGTGGCGATTGAATCACTTTTTGCGCGGTTTCTTCGTCGGTGGTCTCTTGTGTAACGTCGGCGAGGTGCCGTATTTTTTCTGGAAGCGATCGAGTTGCACTCGGCCGAGGGCCGCTTCGGTCGGCGCATTGGCGACGGCAGAGACGTCCGGAATGCCCATGGTGGATTTGAACGCTTTTGTTCGCGTTATCGTCGTCTGAAAGCCGGAAAACACGTTTGATGTGATCCAGTAGACGAACACGCCTTGAGGGAAACTCGAGGTGAGTGGAACCATGGCCACAGCTAGAGCGCGAAGAAACCATTTCATCTGCATGCTTTGGGACGTTTGTACGCCTTCCACAGCACCAAGCTCAACTGATGCTAAAAACGTCAAAGAAGATAAGATGGGCAGGGAATAGGTGGGGTCAGCTATCGACAAATCTGGATACATTGCGGGCCCACCGCTTTGGAAGGATGGAACTCCCGCCGCCATCTTCGAGATGGCAAAGTAAAACGAGATAAAAACTGGTGCGTTGATGAGTACGGGCGCAAAGCTTTTCACTGGATTGACATCGTACTTCTTCCACACCTTCTGCATCTCTTTATAATAAGCACTGGCCAGCTCCGGATCTTGTTGAGGGTTTGCTTTCAGTTTTGCTTGCAGCGCCTCGAGCTCTGGCTTACACAGCTGCATCTTAGCCGTGTTTCTCATCTGCATGACCACCAAAGGAAACGTTACCGTTCTCATAAATATCGTCGCGCCGACGATGGCCAACCACCACTCGTAACCTTGAGCAACATGAAAATACTCCATCGCGTACATCAGAGCAGCTGTCGTCGGCCAACTCTGAGACGCCACCGGTACCACTTCGCTCGCGAGTGATCCCAACGCCGGGGCGATATCCCCTGTGTTCGCCAGCGTCTCCGATGCCGCGCTCTCGATGGTTGTATCTGCTACCACGTCACCCCCTTTCTTCTTCCCAAAACCGAACAAACTTCTTCGCTGCGAAGCCAACGCCAGGTGTGACTTTTGCATCCCCCTCGCGTACCCACTCGCCGCAAAGGGTAACCAAGACGGAGAACGGACGAAACCTACTTGGCCACCGCCACCGTAATAAGCGCTCGCCGCGCGCGCCTGAGCCCCGAACGAGCGCTTCTTCTCAGCGGACGCGTGACTCGTCATACCCCCGGCCTCGAACACATCGTCGTCGCGCGCGACGACGTGCCACAGCGATTGAGTGCTTCGAACCGCGCGCGCACCGCGTCGCTGAGCGATGGCCAACATCACGCGCGCGGATGAGCTCCTCGCGCGGGGATCGCCCCGGCGGTGAGTGCAGTCCGTGGTGTCTCGAAGGGAAAAGGTAGGTCACAACTGTAGGATATTTGATATTCGATGTTAAGGTCGAAAGATCCGGGCATTGAACGGCTAAACGTTCCTAATTCACTACATTAATTTACTACAGTAGAACTCATACACGAATTAGTGAGACCATTGTGCGCCCAGAGCGGCCGTAGACGTCGGGAAGCACTCGTCGTGAAACCTCTTCCACGCCGCAACCTTCGCTGCGCCGTCTTTCTCGATGATGGGCGCAACGGCCCAATGGCCGCCGTCTTTGTGATGAACGTGTCCAAAACACTGCACTTGCTTTGAATCTGGCACGATGGGTTTCAACTGGTCCATGTCGACTCGAGGGACGAGATTGGAGAGCGTCTTCACGACGAGCGGTATCATCGTACTACGCGAGATCCCCTTGCGCTCACCGTGCTCTAAGTTCGTCGTCCACGACATTTGCAAGTAGTTCATGTAGAGCTCGTTGATGACTACTTGATCGTCACAATTCTTCTGATGGTTGCACACCTTGAGCGCCGTCTCGAGAACTTGTTGCGTCGCCGACGTCGCTCGGAAAGCAGAGAACCCCATGCAGATGGAGAAGCCCCATCTTTGCTTCGCAGAGCGAGGCCATCCCGCTCCGAGGGAGTGATAAATATCCACCTCTTCATCTCCCGCCTTGCTAAAGATCACATTCGGTTCGTAGTGATGGGCGAACACGATATCTAAATCAGACAACAACACGTTTTGTCCGCGTTCGATTTCCTCCGTCAAATACTTCAAGCGGTATCTCCAAAATTCTGACAGATCCGCACCCTTTTCAAGCGTGAACCCACTCGCGCGCAGGACTCGGAGTTTCGCTTTAAGTAATTTACCGTACACTTGATCATCCAACGCCACGAGATAATGCGAACGATACCCCAGATTACTCAAACGGTGGTACCAGCGCCTCGCAATGTCCTCGTAGTCCTCGCTCACGAAACTTACCACGCGCCAATCGAATTCCTCCTTCGTCCAATCCGCTGAGCTAGTGTTCGTGTTCGCGATGCCTCCACCTAATCTCGCCAAGCCATCGAACCCGAACCTCGACGCGGACGTGCCGTCGCCTTGACCGTGTCCGCCCAAGGCCACCGCTGCGAGGACAGCGATCACACCCAACACGAGCTTGGTCGCGCGCCAACGCGCGGACGACTCCCCACCGGCTCTGGAGGATGACGTATCTCCTCCCTCGCCTCCCCGGATGAGTCCGATTCCCTCTTCGTCGATGTCCATGACGACGATCGACTCGAAGTGCCGCACCGATGGTGTTGAAATCTGATGCGCCCGTTCCCGCGACGCACGCCTCGCATAAAAAAGTACTCGAATACGGTAAAATATCTCATACTTTACACACGGACAAATAGCAATGCGTGAACATGAAAGCGCCCTCGAACGCGCAACACCATCGCACCCACCACGGTAGTCGGCAGTCGTCCGCGCGTCCGCGCGGCGCTCGCGATGGGGCGAACGAGCGATGACGAGGGAGAGAGTAATCCCGGTACCGCCCCGCTCCTCGGACGCGGGAAGGAGGACAGCTCGGCGTACGGCACGGAGTCGACGGATGATACGCGCTTCTACATGGGCGTGGAGAAGGAGACTTTGATCAACACGGGAGACGACGGCCTCAACGAGGATGAGGCGGCGCGACGACTCGAACTCTTCGGACCGAACCAGTTGAAGGTGAAGGAGGATAACATTTGGTTGAAGCTCGCGCTGGAGTTCGTGCAACCGATGCCGATGATGATCTGGGCAGCCATCCTCATTGAGTCCTTGGAGACGTACATCCACCAGTCGATGGACGGTCTCGTCGATGTGATCGTCCTCGTAGTCTTACAGTTATTAAACGTTCTCGTCGGGTTCATCGAGGAAATGAAAGCCGGCGACGCGATCGCGGCGCTGCGGGAGTCCTTGAAACCAGAGGCGACGGTGAAGCGAGAGGGTCGAGTGTACGTGATCAATGCCACCAAGCTTGTGCCGGGTGACGTTGTGGTGCTCGGCGCGGGAGGCGCGATCCCGGCCGATTGCACTATTAGAGAGGGGAAGCCCATTCAGGTCGATCAGTCCGCCCTCACTGGGGAATCGTTGCCGGTTGCGATGTTTCCGGGCGCTGAGGCGAAGATGGGCTCGACCGTGACACGAGGGGAAATTGAAGCGACCGTCACGGCCACGGGTAGTCAGACCTTTTTCGGGAAGACTGCGGATTTGGTGCAAGGTGTAGACGAGTTGGGACACTTCGAAAAGGTGCTCAGAGAGATTACATATATTCTTGTTGCCGTCGGTTTCTTTGTCTGCACACTAGTTTTCATTTATTTACTCTCCATTGGGGTTGATTTCTGGGAAGTCTTAGCGTTCAACGTCGTGCTTCTGGTGGCCTCTATTCCCATCGCATTGCGAGTGGTATGCACCACCACGTTAGCCTTGGGATGTCACGAACTGGCGGCAGAAAAGGCTATTGTGGCTCGTTTGTCGTCGGTCGAAGAGTTGGCTGGCATGACCATTTTATGTTCAGACAAGACTGGAACCTTGACTTTGAACAAAATGGTTCTTCAAAAAGATCTGCCAATCTTCGTTCCTGGAATGTCTCGAGATGAGGTGCTCAAGCTCGCAGCTTTAGCTGCCAAGTGGTGGGAACCACCAAAGGATGCGCTCGACACGTTGGTGTTGAATGCCGTCAACATTGACGCTTTGAACGATTATGAACAGACAGATCACATGCCATTCGATCCATCCATCAAGCGTACGGAAAGCACAATCAAAGAAAAGAATGGAAATGTTTTCAAGGTAACTAAGGGGGCTCCGCACGTTGTGTTGGAATTGAGCTCGAACAAGTCGACCATAGGTAAAGAGGTGGAGCAACATGTGCTTGAATTGGCTCATCGTGGTATTCGTTCACTTGCCGTGGCGAGAACGAAAGACAACAGCAACGACTTTGAATTCATTGGTATCTTGACGTTCCTCGATCCTCCGCGCCCGGATACTAAGCATACTATTGACTGTGCCAAGGATTTCGGCGTCAG
>Ga0066861_10000238_pt1 | contig 16016 bp, 10 predicted proteins | sample ETN02SmetaG_3_FD_66434 | JGI IMG/M metagenome (GOLD analysis project Ga0066861, IMG submission 66434) | Marine microbial and viral communities from oxygen minimum zone, Eastern Pacific Ocean - ETNP2014F10-02SV257 | ecosystem: Environmental > Aquatic > Marine > Oceanic ... | reverse complement strand
GAAGAAGAAGAAGAATATGAAAGAACAACAACTACAACAACAAAACTTCTCGACGCAAACAAGACGCTGACACAGTTTCTCGCTTCGCACACTTCTGAAGATAACAAATCGTTCGAGGATATATTGGAAAAGATTAATAAGAAGAGACGAGAGAAGAATGCAAAATTGTTCGATGCGAAGAAGATTAGCGGGGCGATAAATGCACAAAAGCTAGGTGAAGGCGGGCAGAGAGGAAGGACAAAATCGGGTGCGTTAGCACTCGCGGAACCGGGACAAAACGCGTTATTCTTTCGACCAGACTCGGCGCTACGTTTATCGAAAAGCGAATTGGCGAATTTAGGTGCGACAACGATCCCAAAGGAGACGCTCGCTCGTAACACGCGATTCAACAGCACGAATAATAGTCACATAATAGAAGTAAACGAAGTGGACGAGGAAGAGTTGGCTGCGTTTAGAGAACAAAGAGAAAAAGAGATGAACCCGAATGTGAATTATTCGCGAATAGCGACGCCAAGTTTCACGCCTGGACGTGACAATTTTACACCTTTAATGACTTGGGGCGCTTTAGACGCGACGCCTGTGCGACTTTCATCGGGCGGAGACGGAGAAGACGTGGTTGCAAAAGCAGCTGGAGAAGCAGTGGAGGAACAAAATCTGTACAGGTTTGCTCGTGAAGATACCCGCGAACGCGCGGCGAGGAAACTAGAGAAAGCCAACATGGTCAAAAGAAAACTGCGCAAGCAAATGCAAACGCCGACGACGACGAGTGGTTTGAGTGAAAACGCGCTCCGTTTACTTCAAAAATCGACACCTCGCCGTGGTGCCAGTGGGGAAGACCTGAAGAAGATGGACGTAAATCGCGCGTTGCGACACTCCGAACGACGAATGACTTCGAGCAGACGAACTCCATATTTATCATCCGCGCGAAATTGCACGCCTTCGATGAGAAATTTGGGACCGTCGTCTTCCGCGGGATTCGGGAAGAGGAAACCAGATGGAAACGACGACGATGGAACAGCGATTCCTCCGAACGTTTCTTCTTCGAAAGATGCCGGGAAAAACTCGCCGCGTCTCACCGAAGGTTTGTTGTAACACTAATTAGCGTAATAGCAGAGGTAGAATCGCGCGGAGGCGTAGAACATAGATTTTTATAGGAAGAGTTGTGCCTACCAGAAATACATGATTTGGCCTTCCAAGAAAGAGAGAAAGGGGAAGAAGACGAATTAGCGTAATAGCAGAGGTAGAATCGCGCGGAGGCGTAGAACATAGATTTATTATAGGAAGAGTTGTACCTGTACAGAAATACATGATTTGGTCTTCCAAGAAAGAGAGAAAGGGGAAGAAGACTTCAAAAAAAGAGCGCACGCGTTTCTCTCTCTCTCTCTCTCCGCATCCTTTTCTCTCTCTCCGTCTCTCTTTCCTCCTTGCAACCATGTCTGCGTTATTCTGTTGCGCCTCCTGGGCCGGCTGTTCCGCCTTGAACTGTTGCGCCAACGCGTTAAACATTCACCAAAGAGGCGAGAGGACCTTCAAATCCGTCTACTTCATCAGCTATTTCATGACGCAAGTGCTCGCATGGCAGATGCGAGACAACTACCCTTCCGATGCCTCTTCTATCGAGAAATTCATTCACACGGAAATGCAAGGGTGTCGAGGGACTCGTTGCGCGTACGAAGCAGCCGTGCGAGTGGCGTTGACGAACGTCTTGTTCTTTTCGTTCATGCTTATGGTCACCTTTAAAGCGGACGTTCCCGAGGAAGACGTCTTGGATAACGAAGATGATAAAGAAGACGACGAAGAGAGACGAGCGACGATACGACAATCCAGAAGAGACCGTTTTGAGAACCTGAGCTTACCGTATCGAGTACACGTCGCGTATTGGCCGTTTAAACTTTTGCTGTGGTTATCCTTCCTTTGCATCTCTTTTTGGGGGGTGCCGAGCGAAAACATCGACGTCGCGTTCGAAGTGTTTAGATTCGGGGCTGGCGTGTTTTTGCTCGTCCAGATGATCGTAATTATAGCCACGGTGTATGAAATTAACGAGTATTTGGTGGAGAAAGCGGAAGAGGGACGCTCCGGGGCAGTTGCGTTAGTTGTGGGTACGCTTCTCGCGTTTGCGTTGGCGGTGACGACGTTCACTGTGAGTTTTACGAGGTACGATTGCGATGGGGATAAGACAACAATAGCTGCGAATTCGATGGCGATTGTTTTCGTAGTCATTTGTTGTGGATTTAGTTTAATGGAAGATATTCGAGGAGGGTTGTTTACTAGCGCGATTGTCGCTTTGTACGTGGCGTATATGATGGCGTCGGCAAGTATGGAAAGGGCGAAAACGTGCAACTTATACAATATGATGGTGGAGAGTAAAGACGAGGAGATAATCGAAATCGTCGGTTTTGTCGTCCAGTTAGCAGTTGTCGCCTTATCCGCCTTCAAGGCGGCGAGTGGTCACAAACGTTTCCAAGGCGTCGCGCACATTACGGACGACGATGACGAGCACGGCAGCGCCGCCTACACGTTTTTCCATGGCGTTTTCTTAGTCGCCAGCATGCACGCCGCGTGTTTATTAGTCGGATGGGTGAAAGTAACTCAAGAAGACAGTAACGAGAATAGTTCGACGACGAGCACGATATCCTCCACGACGACGGAGAGCTTTTGGATTAAAGCGACGTGCGCGTATTTTACGGCTTTACTCTATCTCTGGTCGCTTATCGCACCGAAAGTGATGCCCGATCGAGAGTTTTGATTTCCTGGAAGACGTTTCCTTAGAGATTATGCGTAACCAAGGTGTGTGCGTGTGTGTACCAACAATAATATATATATATATATAGTTTTTCCAGCGCGCAGTGTGATGTAATTTGAAATGTGCGGGGTAGGGATACCATCGACATCTGATTTTCACCTCTTTTTTTTCTGTCCAGTCCAGACATTCTACATTCTACTCTCTCTCGATTTTGACGAAAAAGTCTCCTTTTAAAAAAAAGCGATTGGATTATTTTATCCACAACCAAAAGTCGTCAGGACAAGAACACACGAAGAAAAAGAAGACGCGCTCTTTCATTTCTCGCATTTCTTACGCTCTCCTCTCGATACTTCGATCTCTCTCGTTCGTTGAGACTTCCACGCGCGACACGCATTAAAACAATCATCATGAGCACCACTTCTTTCGCACAAAAAACGATCCTTCGTGGGAACGCGTTGAAAAGCATCAAAAATGTGAAATCCGCACGCTCTCAAGGAGCTGCAAGAGTCGTCCGAACGATGGCTTCGAACACTACCTTACCGATTGATTTGAAAGGTAAGAAAGCGTTTATTGCCGGAGTTGCGGACGATAACGGTTTTGGGTGGGCCATCGCGAAGGCGTTGAGTCAAGCTGGGGCGGACGTTATCCTCGGTACCTGGGTGCCGGCGTTGAATATCTTCGAAACTTCGTACAGACGAGGGAAATTCGACGAGTCGAGAAAGTTATCGGATGGTAGTTTGATGGAATTCGCAAAGATCTACCCGATGGACGCGGTTTTTGACACCATGGACGACGTTCCGGAAGATGTGAAGACGAATAAACGATACGCCGGTAATGAAAAGTGGACTGTGAGCGAAGTCGCCGAATGCGTGGAGAAGGATTTTGGTAAGATTGATATTTTGGTTCACTCGTTGGCGAACGGTAGAGAAGTGGCGAAACCATTGTTGGAAACGTCGAGAGAAGGGTATTTGGGGGCGATTTCTGCCAGTTCGTACTCGAACATTGCGATGTTACAAAAGTTCGGTCCATTGATGAACAAAGGCGGCGCGTGCATTTCGTTGACATATTTGGCGAGTGAAAGAATCATCCCGGGTTACGGGGGTGGTATGTCTTCCGCCAAAGCGGCTTTGGAGTCTGATACGAGAGTGTTGGCGTTTGAAGCTGGGAGAAAGTGGGGCATTCGCGTGAACACCATCAGTGCCGGTCCATTGGGTTCGAGAGCCGCTAAAGCCATCGGTTTCATCGATGATATGATCAACTACTCCATGACGAACGCGCCGTTGAGCGAAAAGCCGTTGGATGCCATCGAGGTTGGGAACACGGCAGCATTCTTGTGCTCGCCGTTAGCCTCGGCGATTACTGGGAGCACCGTGTACGTCGATAATGGTTTGAACTGCATGGGCGTAGCGACAGATTCCAAGTCCATCCCGGACCGATCCTAAACAAAGTGGGGCACATTAATCATAGAACAAAGGAGAGAGAGATGGAGAGATCGTTACTACTAATCTAATAAGAATACTTAAGACGATATATATAACTACTGTACAGTACGTCCTTTTTTCCTCCCTCTCTCTCTCTCCCTCTTTCTCTCCCTCTCATATTTTTAAAGAGTTTGTGGGAATTCATTTACACCTATCCCTCACAATTTTTTTTTGTCTCCTTTGATGTCTGCCCACACCGCGACTCAAAAACTCGTCGTCACCTTACGTCGCGGCTTGGCTGGAAAGCGCAACACAATTAAACTCACCTGCAAAGCGTTAGGTTTAACCAAACCTCGAGTCACGAGAGTCGTTCCAAACACGAGCACGTTCAGAGGTCAAATTGAGAAGATCAAACATCTGGTAAAAGTAGAAACGGAAGTGGCTTTTAAGAAGCGAACGGAACGGAAGGAGAAAAAGTTTAGCTTGCGACCGGAAATTGTCGTCGAACATTAACTCATAGAGAAAGCTAAATGTCTTCTTCGTGTTGTTTTAGTGCGGCTGCGCGTTCAACTCCTTCTATTTTGCGCAACGACAGCCGCTACTCTTTAAGAAGGGGTTCAAGTTCCTTTCTTGGGCGAAGAAAAACGAGAGTTGTCACAACGGCGACGAAAGAAGACATGAGTTCTTCTTCCAACAAATCGAGAGCTATAGAAATTTGGCGCACTTGCGACGCCGTGTGCTTTGACGTAGACTCTACCGTTATCGATCACGAAGGTATAGACGCATTGGCGGCGTATCTCGGCAAAGGCGAAGAGGTGGCGAAAGTAACCACGCAAGCTATGAATGGAGAAATTCCGTTCGAGAAAGCTTTGTTCTATCGGTTGAACGCGATGCAGTGTTCGAGACAGCAGATGGATGCTTATTTAAAGGAGTACCCGGTGAAACTTTCGAAAGGGTTTCAAGAGTTACGAGACAAGTTGAAAGAGAAAGGGAAGACGGTGTATTTAGTGAGCGGAGGATTTCGACAAATGATCCACCCGATTGCGGAGTATTTAGATATCCCAGTCCCTACGAACGTTTGGGCGAATAATTTATTATATTTGGACGATGGTTCAATGAATTCAGAGAAACCATTCGATGACGAAAAGGAGTTCACGTGGCGAGCAGGCGGAAAGGCCTTGGCCGTTGCGCACGTGAAGAAAACCGGGAATTTTAAATCGGTTGTGATGGTTGGCGATGGTGCGACAGACGTTGAAGCGAGAGCAGAGGGTGGAGCGGATATCGTGATTGGGTATGGAGGCACGGTAAGAAGAGAGAGCGTGGAAAAGTCGGCAGATTGGTTCGTGATGGATTTCAAAGAACTAGTCGAAGCTCTTTAGTTAGTTCAATTGTAATATGTTAATGACAATAAAAAATTATTTCTCAATCAAAACGAAGCGATATCGGTGGAATAATTAAACTCCAACTTCACATCGCCAAAATCTGGCGCGCTCGTAAAGTTCTTCAACGGCATCTTCGCGCTCACGTTACCTCGTTTCAAAGTGATCTTACCACTTCCATTCGTAGAGGCTTCCAAGCTTCCTTTCACGCCTTCCGGAAGCGGGTAACTGATGGTCATTTTCGCATCTTTAAATTGTTGCGTCTTGACGTTCCCGTCCGCTTTCACCGCGACGTCCATCTTATTGATTTTCTTCGACGCGCTCGCAGTCAATTGCTTCTTCGAGTTATCAAACTCTAGTTTTGATTTCACGCCTTCATAAACTGGCGGTTCCAAAACGGCTTTCACCGCGTTTCCTTTCGCTTTCCACTCCACCGTCGCCGTCGAGTCGATCGCATCCACCTTCTCTCTCACGGAAATTTTCAAAACGTCCGTAACGCTCTTCGTATTTTGATCCACGTCGTCCAACTTGATCTTCCAAAAGTCTTTCGCCGCCTCTAAATCGACTTTACTCGTCCCCAAGGACAAATCCGCGCCTTTTGAGGACAAAGAAGTGTTGACCGGGATGACAAATTTCGCCGACAAACTCACCCCTTCAACCGTATCGGAAACTCGAATTTTGAGTTTATCGCACGTGGCGGATTGTTTCGAAAGGACGGATTCGACCTCCGTTTCAAAGTTAATTTTGCCCATCGTTCGCGTTCGTTTGTTTGTTTGTCTGTCGCGCGTTTGAGTTCTGCGCGCGGTCTCGTCCTCGTCGGGAAGTCGTCGTCCCTCGGTCCAAGAGTTGGATAGAAAAAATAGTGCCGTCAAAGTCCCTCGACACTTCCTTTTCTCGATTTGGAACTTTTTGCGCCGCCGCTGAAAACGAGTTCTTCTTTCTCTTCGAATTTAAACAAAACAAAAAAACCAAAAGGAAGGAGCGACGCCAAAGGCCAAAACACCCGACAAAAAGAAAAAAAGAAAAAAAAGAAGGAGACCGAAGAGAACAAAAAAAACAAACCCACACGGAAGAATCCCGTCCTCTTCCTTCTCCTTCTGTCCCACCACAGGGAGGGCTGTCTTCGCGCGCCGCCTCGGTCGAATCGCTTTCGGGGAAGGTGGCGTCGCCGTCGTCCGCTGGACCGTCGGCGAGACGACGACGTTCAAAAGACGAGGAGGAGGAGGAGGACGTCTCGAGAGACCAAAATGGAAGTCGACGAGAGAATGGAATTCGATGAACCGAAGGAAAAGAAAGGAGTGTCGTTCACGCGCGCGCAAGCGCAAATGTTCCACGCGCAGCTTCGATTTCTACTTCTGCGAACGGTTTCAATCGCGCCGTCCGCGCACTCGACCTCGCACGCGCACGTGAAGGTCTGGACGAGCTTTCCAAACTCGTTGTTCGCGAACGCGATTGATGTGAACAAAGACCGAGACGAGAGGATGAGCAAAGAGATGTTGCCATGGAGACTGAACGCGAAGTTGTTGCAAGACCCAACTCTGACCGTGGTGAAAAATCAGGAGAAGAAGAATAACAATGAGTTAGCGACGACAAAAACGATCAACGAAGAAGACATGAAGTTTACGACGAATGTAGAAAGAGAGGACAAAGACGATGACGACGACGACGACGAACGGCAGTACTCGAAGTGTAACGAGTTGAAGCGTCTGTTCGAAGGCGAGATTGACGCACGGGTCACGCGAGGAGTCGAAGTTCTTCGGGAAAGAGTCGTGAAGCAAAAGTTTATGTTTCATGCTTCTAAAGGCGGTGAGAACGAAGGTGGGATGATAAGAGAGCGACAGATTGTAGACGAAGGCGAGTGGAAGATCAGGCAAAATATTAGAACGAAAAGTTTAGGATTGTTAGAGGAACAGAGAAAGTTGAGACGGGAAATGATTGCTGAACAGAGAAAGATAATGGCTTTGCCAGAGAGACAGTACAAGAAGATGGTAAAGATGGATGAAAAGCAAAGAGAGTTGGAGATAAAGTTAAGGTCGAAGAAAGAGAAGAAAGAGTTATCGGAGCGGTGGCGTTTGATATATACGACGAGAAAAAGATTGAACGAAGAATCGAATCAACGAGCAGACGCTTTGCAAACGAGAAACCGACAGATGGTGAAAATGCACGAGAGAATGGCGAAAGCTTACTTGGCAAAGTCACGAGACGACGCGGCCGAAAGAGCAAAGAGAATGGAAGCGTTGAAATCAAACGACATAGAAGCATACAAAAAACTATTAGCGGAAGCGGCGAAAACGAAAGAGAGCATCGAGGGATACCCTGCCGGTGTGGATGGTGAAGGTGAAGGGAACAAGTATGAAGCGTTGCAAGAGTTCCTTGCGGAAACGGAAGGGTATTTAGAAAAACTTGGAGGAAAGATTGCGTCGGTAAAGATATCGCAGGCGCGTTCGGAAGCTGCGACAGAAGCAGCTGCACAAGCCGCTGCAGAAGGTTTAGATGAAGATGAAATTAAAGAAGCGGCCGAAAAAGCAGCGCGAGAGGCGACAGAACAAAACGGCCAGAAAATGATTTCGCAAACGAAAGAGGACGGGATACAAAACACGGAGAAGTATTACGCAGTGGCGCACAGCGAACAGGAAATTATTACCGCACAACCAAAGATGTTGACGTTTGGTCAGTTGCGCGATTATCAAATCGTTTCTTTGCAATGGATGGTGAGTTTACACAACAATCGTTTGAACGGCATCTTAGCAGACGAGATGGGATTGGGTAAAACCGTGCAAGTCTGCTCGTTGATCGCGTATCTTTGGGAGTCTAAGCAAAACTATGGACCGCACATTATCATCGTGCCAAACGCCGTAATGGTAAATTGGAAAGCAGAATTAAATAGATGGTTACCGAGCGTAAATTGCGTCTATTACGTCGGCAGTCGCGAACAACGCGCGAAAATATTTCAGAAGCAAGTGTTGCAGCTCAAGTTTAATGTGTTGGTGACGACGTATGAGTTTATCATGCGCGATCGGTCCAAGCTGGCGAAAGTGAATTGGAAGTACATCATAATCGACGAGGCGCAAAGATTGAAAGATCGCGAAGGAAAATTAAGTAGAGATTTAGATAAATTCAGAGCTCAGAGACGTTTGTTGTTGACTGGAACGCCGTTACAGAACGATCTCAGCGAGCTGTGGAGTTTATTGAACCTGCTGTTGCCGGAAGTTTTCGATTCAGCAAAAGTGTTTCAGCAGTGGTTTGGGAAAACAAAAGCAGGTGATAATCAAGTGCAAAAAGTTGGTGGTGCTGGCAATGACGCGAACGAAGACGACGAAGACGACGATTGGATAGAACGCGAAAAGAAAGTCATCGTAATTTCTCGTCTGCACCAAATTTTAGAACCATTTATGCTTCGAAGATTGGTGCAAGACGTGGAGCGGAAACTTCCACCAAGGAAGAGTGTTGTCGTGCATTGCCCATTTTCGGCGTTTCAATCGAACGCGTATTCTTGGATCAACGCGACGGGATCTATTCGAGTTGAGCCGCACACTAGACTCGGCTTAGCCGCGCAGAGAACCTTTCGCGGATATTTGCCCCTTCACAATAGGTGTATGGAGCTGCGCAAGGTTTGTAATCATCCAGGCTTATCGTACCCGCCCGAGAAAGGAGGCGATTTTCGAGGCGTTAACTTAATACGAAGTTGTGGCAAGTTATGGATTTTGGACCGACTGTTAGTTAAACTTTCGAAGACTGGACACAAAGTCCTTCTCTTTTCGACGATGACGAAACTATTAGACCTCTTGGAAGTATATCTCAAGTGGCGACAAACGACAGAGGATGGCGATAATTTACAGTATTGCCGCATCGACGGCTCAACACCGTTAGATCAGAGAGAAGTCGCGATCAACGATTTCAACCGAAATGGCTCGAACAAATTCATATTTTTGCTTTCTATTCGCGCCGCTGGAAGAGGTTTAAATTTACAAACTGCTGATACGGTTGTGATGTATGATCCGGATCCAAACCCGAAGAACGAAGAACAAGCCATCGCTAGATCTCACAGAATCGGTCAAACACGAGAAGTGCGAGTGATACATTTGGAAGCCGTTGACGATAAAGAAGTCACTAACGTCACAGATGCCACTGCGGCTGCGCAAGAAAGTACACCTTCTCGTGGTTGGGGTGGTAACGACCGACTGTATTGTGAATCTGTGGAATCGGTCGTTCGCAACGTCATTCAGCAACAAAAAATTGAAATGGCGGACGAAGTCATCAATGCTGGACGTTTTGATGGACAAACTACGCAATCAGAGAGACGCGAATCGCTTGAAAAACTCATGGCCGCTCAAGCTGCTGGAAACAGGAAGGAAATGAATGTGCCAAGTGTACGCGAATTGAACGAAAGGATCTGTCGATCCGAAGAAGAGTTAAAAACGTGGAACGAACTTGACGATACGCTGAATTGGCCGTCTTCACTCATGGGCCCCGAGGAGTGCCCAGACTGGATTCGATACACAAAATACGATTTTGATGATGCAATAGAGATGACGGCAAAATCAAAGGCTGGAGAAGTCATTGCGCCAGTGGATACCTCGAATCTTGGTCGTGGTGGTCGCTCTATGAACAAGTTGATCGCAAACTCTGCAATCTCTCAAGACGCTATGGACTATGAGGCACAAGCCGCCTCAAACAATGATAGGCGAAGAGAGTTCGTCGAAAAAACTGGTTTGAAATCGAGTAATCTGACTGCTGAGCAAATGTCGAGTAAAGTCAAAGGCGGCAACGAAGAAGATGCATTTGCAATTCCCACGACAAAAGCCCTTTTACCGTTTCAAAGAGCGCAGTTAATGAAAGCTCAAGCGGCTGAGGAAGAGGAACAAATGCAGCAAGAGCGAGAACAAGCTGTTGAAAGAGAGGAAAAGGAGGAGAAAGAAGATGAACCACTCATGATGCTCAACAACTCAGACGAAGATGAAGATTACGGAAACATTGAAGAAGATGCGGCATTGAACACGTCGCTCACAGATATCAATTTAGATAACTTGACGAACGAAGAAGATGATGACGACGATGATGATGACGGTGAAGATTCGATAGAAGAGGCTCCGCTCAATACTAAAAGTGGTGGTGGAATGAAGCTCAAGTTTACCATGCCACACAAACAAGAATAGATTCATTAGAAATATTAGTGTATGTATGTGCGTTATTACAAAATAAACAACGAAGATGCATTAATAATAGTAACCATATCGTCTTTGTCTCTCTCAATCTTAATAAATGTCCTTCACAGGATTCGTTCGTTCTCTCTCTCCATTTTATTCTATTGCTGGAGTATTTTCTTTCTCGTCTGCGGCCGCTACTGCCGGTGATGGTTCCTCGACGATTGGAAGTTTCGATTGAACTTTGTTATCGACGGGGGCGACGGTGTCAGTGATCAACTTGTTCTTTGACAAAGCTCGTTTCTTTCCCGTCGGGGTCTTCTTCACAACGAAACTGCTCTTTGCTACAGCCTTCACCCCCTTCTTCTTTGGTGCAGTCTTCTTCTTCGGTGCCTTCTTCTTCTTCACCACCTTCTTCTTCTTCACCACCTTCTTCTCGACTTTTTTGACGACGACTGCCTTCTTCTTTGCACCGCGTCCTTTTTTCTTCGGTTCAGGCCTCTTAAAGGTTGGCTCGAGGCGCTCCGCCGGTTTACGTACCCTGTTACTCGTCCGTATCGATGTTTTTTGTCAACAATTTTTGAATTTCAAAATCACATGCGCGTAAAGGAAAACGCGCCAACGAGCGACGATGCGAACGAAAATCAACGAAAAACACCGTTCCGTTCGAACGCAAAACATTTAGTAAATCGCGTGCTCTCGCACCTCGTCGCCGGTAACTCTTTCTCCCCCGCGTTCACCAGATAGTTTTCCAGTTGTCGCAAGGCGGTTCTCGAAGGACTCTTCTTCTTGCTCGGCTTCGAAGTTGTATCGAGCTCTTCTTTTTCGATCGCTGTTTCGATGTTGCGAACGATCGAGTCGTCTTTTTTTACGCGTATTTCCTCGGGTGAGTTTGAAAACATCGTGCGGTGCGTTTCTCGCGTCTATGCGTGGTGTCGCGAGCGCGTCGTGCGTTGTGTCGTTTATCGCGCGGAGGCAAAAAATATACGCGAAAATTTTCGAATTTCGTCTTCTTGTTTTTTCAAAAGAGAGCAGAGCACGCGAGAAAATTTCCTCTTCTCCAATTCCACACAAATCACAAACCGCGAAAGATATGGGTCCTCAACAACGAGCACTAAAACCGTCTCAGATTCTCGGCGCAATTCTTCTCGCTTCTCTCTGTCTGTTTGTCACGTATAAGTCGACGTATTTCGCGTCCAACGCGTTATCGGGAGGAGGAGGAGGAGGAGACGAAAAAAAGATTGGAAGAAAGAAATCTCTCGATGATGTTGAAGAGTTGGAGAATCCTTTGGATGCCATCGAAGCTGCTCGAGAGAGAATACGTGAGACGGCCTCAAAATATAGAGAAGGAGACACGAGCACGTTGCAAGGAATAAAGGAAAACAAAGTTAGTCGAGAGAATTTGTTAAACGCGGCGGAACGAGCAGATGAGAGGATGATGATGACGACAAACAGTGACGAAGACGACGTTGAAACGAAAAACGAAGCAAACGCAAACTTAGTAAGAATATTTGGCGAGGAAGATTTCCCTATAGAGAACGAAAAGTGTTGGCCAAACGAACATTCTGGGTACGACGGATTCGCGCTCACGTGGGGGATGACGTTTCGGACGAAAACGGCGAGCGAGTGTTGCGATGCGTGTCGAAAACATGCGGACATATGTGGCAGCGAAGGAGCAAACTCGGGGACAATGTTTTTCAACACCAGTTTCGGCGTGCAGGGTCACTGTGGTACCGCGCCGTTTGAGAAGAAGTTGTTGTGCAATATCTGGGTGTACTGTCCCCCGAATGAAAAACGCGATGGAAAATGTTGGAGTGGGGACATTCACGACCACGAGCAACACGAGTGTTGGTTGAAGAATCAGGCAAACCCGACGAAGCCAATCGCCCCAAGCAGCGGGAGATATCCCGAAGCGCATTTGCAGGAACACAAAACGAGTCCGGAAGTTGTGCAGTGGCTTTCAGGTGCGATCGTAAAACCAGGCGAAACGGTTGTTGCTCGAGATCCTCATTGGGGGATGGCCGCGAATGAAGCGATATAGAAAAAGCTGATCGTGCACGCTGGGATTATTTTGTAGATTTATATTAATCAGTCTTAGTAGATATTGGTTGTAGTATTACAACAGATTTGTAGTATTGCGCATTAGTTTGATGAATTATACTTATTATTCCGCCTTTTCAGCGGCTTCGAGAAGCTCGATCGTCTCGGTAACTAATCTTTGACACGAACCATTGCTCGCGAGAGCAGGAATGACGACATCTCTCAATAAATCTCTTCGTTTCATGCCAAGGAGTAAACCGTGTACTCCGTCTTTCTCCAACTCTTTGTCGCTCTTCGAGAGTGAACCTAAAAGTTCTTCGCACAACTCACGAAGTTGCTTCTCCGCACCGGCAAAGTACGTGCGTTGATCGTTCCCGCCCGATTCCGAGGCCAAGTGCGTGGCATATGTTCGTAACCAAGTTTTGAATTCTTTCTTGCTTCCGAGAACTTTGCATGCTTGCAATATTTGCTCGAGATGACGTCCTGATTCGCGTTTTGGCGTCTGAAACAATGACGAAGAACGCATTGAATTAGCCATAGCACTAATTGCTAATCGCGCAGCAGATGTTTGCAACCTGCGCACTTCACCACCCGAACCGTCAGCGACGCCCAATCGTAATCTCGAAACGTACTCCGATTTTTGAAAGGAAAGGTCGGCAACCTTGGCCCAAGCCTTCAACTTTTCGTGAAATGCATACGTCACGCTGTTCGATAACGTCACAAGTGGAACATTCTTTTCGCTCAACGAAACGCGAGAAATCCGCGCTCCATCCATTCGATTGAAGCAAATGCTCGCGAGGGAGCTTTCCAAAACGCATCTTTCGTTGTCCTTCTCCAAATCCCAAACGTACAAAGAAGCATCGGCAGTCACAACTAAAAGTTTTGTGTCGGAACTTTCATTGTGTCCTGCTTCTTTCTCTTCTTTTGTTTTACTACTATTAACGCACGCCATAAAGCATACTTTTCCACCTTCCAAAGCAATCGTCGGTAACTGTCGTCTCCCAGTCTCGGTATAAATTTGAAGCGACCCGTCTTCGAGCGCAACGCACGAGTACCTTGCATTCCCGGTAATGTGCGAACATTTTCCATCGAGTCGATCTGTCCATAACTCTTCACCCGACCGCGAACAGACGAGTTCACTCGCGTTCCGCTGGAAATCGTTCTTGCACTCGAGAAAAACTGGAGCCGTTGGGGTGTCTTCTTGATCAAATGAGTTTGCTATCATCGCGTCTTCGGCAACTAGTTTGGCGTGCACAGTTTGCGGGATCGGAGGTACTGGAATAATTTGACGCGTGCTGATACTGCCTGCTTGTTGCTGGGCAGCAGGTCGCGTGTGTTGTTGCTGCTGCTGCTGCTGTTGTTGCTGCTGCTGCGGCGGCGGCACTTGCACCATCGCTTGTTGCCTCGCCGGCGGTGGCGTCAAAAGCAGATTACCTCCACCAGCGCTTTTACTAACCGGAACGGGAACAACCGCTCTCGGGGGTGCTTGTTGTTGACCACCTGCCGGAATGGGCTGAATTCTTTGAGGCTGACCACCTCCGCTCACCGGCATAGGCGCCAACCGTTTTGGTGCGTTCCCTGTAGGCGCCATTGCCTGCGGAGCGACACGTTTCACACCGGAGACGGTGGTGGTATTTGGCAAAGTAGAAGTTGGTACATTTCTGGGCACTTGATTTTCATTGTTAGTGATAATTTGCTGCGGTGGCCTCGCAGCAGGAGGCGAGGCGATGACTTGCGTGCCCGGAGCGTTCGCCATGGGTGTAATTCTTCGTCTCCCGTCAGAAGCTATAATCTCTTGCTGTTGCTGTTGACGGATCGGTGCTTGTTGAATAACAGTTGCCGCAACTGGCGACGCGCTAATGCGCTTCGGCGCCGTTGGAGTGCCGTTTTTCGAATCAAATCCAGCTTTTGTCGTCGTCGTCTCGCCGTTGTTTTTCTTCTTCGAGTACTTCAACAGCGTGGGATCTTCCAACACTGCGACTTTTTTCTGTCCGACCATACCTCCGTACGTCTCGCGAAAAAATGCCTCCGATTCGCTTTCGTTCACCATGCACCCAATCTCGGATTTCTCAAACGTAAAGACCCCCATCGTCCCGTCCGTGCTGCACGCTAAAAGCGAAAAGCCATTCGGTGTCCAACACAAATCTACTACAGACTCCTCAAAACAAGATTTAATCACACACACCGGTCTCGATCGATTTGTTCTCCAAATTGTAAGTTTCGTATCTTGACTTCCACACGCAACCACCGTGTGCATTTTTGGCTTCCCGTCGCTATTATCTTTGTTCGCATCTTCTACCGCTTCAATTTTTTGTTTAAACAATCCGGGTGAAAATCTCACGCACACAACCGGTCCTTTGTGACCTACGAAATCAAATTTCGAGTCCCATTCGCCTCTCTCCAAAACACTCGCCGTGTGGCTTGGTTTCTTGTACGCGTTACACGTGGTCACCGCCTTTCCGTCTGGACTCCAACACAAACGCATACTAAACGTCGCGCCAACCGATTGTCTATACGGTTCCGTAATCGTGGACACTTTTTCCCAATCGTCCACTCGCCATATGATCACCGATTTGTCGTCGCCTTGAGTAGCTAGAAACTTACCGATCGGGTCCCAGGCTACCCCTTTGACTAAACTTTGATGGCCTCTCAACGTTGCGACTGTTTGTTTCATCTCCACGTCCCACACATTGACCAAGTTATCGTACGACGCGGACGCCAAATACTTATCGTCTGGCGAGAACGCGATATCGATCACGTCCGATTGGTGCCCTTTTAATCTCCCAACGTTCGACCAATTTTCCACGTTCGGTTCGTCGTTCGACCCAAACATTGTTTTTCCTTTCCCTTCGTGGAGTTCGTAGAGTAAAATGTTCGAGTCCGTCGAAGCGGTGGCTAAATATCGACCGTTTTTTGAAAACCGGCAGCAATTCACCGGGCCAAAATGGTCCGACAACGTCGCCAGAAGTTTCGGACACTCCTTATCGTTCTCTTTGTTTCGGTCGAGCAGCGCCGCGGTGCTCCAGACTTTTACTTTTTGGTCGCCACCAGCTGTTGCAAATCGACTTCCATCCGGGTGCGTGTCGATGGAATAAATCGGAGCCGAACCGTCGTGCGCGACGAAGGATGGTTTGTATATCAGCACCATTTTTGTCGTTCGCACGAGTCACTACCACGCGCTACTCCTGCTGCTCCGTCTCGTGAACGTGCGCGTGCGGTCTGGTGGTCTGTGCCGATACGCGTCGCGTGTGATATATTTAAATATTTTGAAATCGAAACAGATCCTTTT
>Ga0066861_10000222_pt1 | contig 16407 bp, 8 predicted proteins | sample ETN02SmetaG_3_FD_66434 | JGI IMG/M metagenome (GOLD analysis project Ga0066861, IMG submission 66434) | Marine microbial and viral communities from oxygen minimum zone, Eastern Pacific Ocean - ETNP2014F10-02SV257 | ecosystem: Environmental > Aquatic > Marine > Oceanic ... | reverse complement strand
CCACTGTTGTTTATTGTAACACTAAATCCTGAAGTTCTTCTAATTGCTGCTCCATTTCCTCCACCTGATCCACCACCAGCTTGAGAACTACCTCCATTATCAGCATTTTCACCAAATTGTCCACCTTCTCCACCACCAGCACCATATGCTTGGTTAGCATTATTAGCACCACTACCACCATCTCCAGCAACTGTATCAGATGAATTTGTTCCACCAGTATTTCCTCCACCACCACATCCACCTACTTGTGCTCCACCATTACCATTAGGAAATCCAGCACCTCCTCCACCGCCACCACCTGACGCTCTTCTATCTGCATTTTTATCACTTTGGCGACCACCGCCACCGCCACCGCCTCCTCCGAAGCCAGCACGAATTACACCACCACTTAACACATTAACTATAAGACCATTATGTTCTACACCTAATCCACTTGTACCAGTAAAACCAGATTCTCCACTATTTAAACATTCTCCACCTCTTCCACCATCACCACCAGCACCTAAAACTTCTCCCTCACCACCAATATCGACTTGAACTGATGCTGCACTCCAAGATCCTGTTTTTACCGCAACATTATTAACACTACTTTTATCTGAACCAAATTTTTTGTTTATATGTATTATTATTTTACTTCCACTTTCTCTTTTACTTCTAAATCCACCAATTACAGTAACATTGTTGTTGTTCCACTTATCATTTCTTGCACTTTTACGGTATTCAGTACCTCCAGAGTGCATATCAACGATTACATTTAATTTTTTACCATAAAAATCACTAAACTTTATTTGACCTGATGTAGGTATGCCACTATCTAAAGGTAAATTAGATAATTCACCAACACTTTGTGAAATTCTATAATCTCCTAATGACCTTTCACCATTTGCACCAAATTCATTTTCAATGTTAGCGAATGATATTTGTCCTGATCCTTGTAATGCCATAAGTTTAGGTGAAACAATCCTTCCAAACTGTCCCGTTGAATACTTGTAATCTATTTACTGATGTATTATATACCATTGCACCTGCAATAACTCCAGTTAAATTACCTCTTTGTGTGGTTGTCACCTGCGGTGGTAACATGAATCTAGTTGCTGCAGTTTTACCAGCAGCTCTCATATCAACTGAACCAACAACAACAGTCGAACCTACTCCAAGACCACCAACAACAACTCCACATTCATGTGCATTTATACTTACATTTGCCAACTCAGTCGTAGTTTTAATACCAATACCGCCAGTTGATGTAACAAATACTTGTGGAGAATCATCCAAAACAGGATCTACCTTTTCATTTACCATGAAAACATGTTCTTCTGAATCAGTACCAATTCCTATTCTATCATTTGCAAAAAGTTCTGTGGTTGTTACAACACCAGAAACAGATAAGTTGTTAAGTGTAGATATACCAATTGTTGCGTTTGCATTACCTGCAAGAGTTCCAGAAACATTACCTGTTAATGTACCTTGAACATTACCAACTATGTTACCACTAACTGTAAGATTATTTCCAACATCAAGATTTCCACTAAAATTACCAGCACCCTCAACATCTAACTCTTTAGTAGGTTGTGTTTTACCTATACCTAATGACCCACCAATACCAGTAAGTGTCATTAACCTTGCTGAGTTCTTACCTTTATGCCAATGGAAATCACCATCGACTGCTCCTGCATTGTTTGCACTTATATGATAATTAAAATTACCTGTACCGTAGTTTAATATATCAAGTGACTGTGCAGAACTGTAAGGTGAACCAGCAGATACTTCACCATATCTAAACTCTGCATTATTTGTATCTAAATTACCTGTTTCTCTACCAACTGTAAGACCAGCAGACCCAGTTTGACTTGTAACCTGAATTTCTGCGTCACCTGATTTTCTTACCTGAATATCATTTACTGGAGCTTCTGTTGTTCCTACTCCAAGTTTTGTAGCAAATACTGTTGATGATGCTCCAACATATGATGCATTTACATTTCCTGTTAATGTGGTTATACCTGTAACTAATAAACTCTTAGACGTTGTTAATCCACAAAATCCAACATCATCACTGAATGTAGTAATACCCGATACTTCAAAATTATTTACGATTGAAGTTGTACCACCATCAGATGTTAAATTTAAATTACTACCAACTGCTGAGATAGCACTTGGTGACTCTATACCAATAGAAACGTTATTAATGGTAGCTCCACCATTAAAATCTGCTAAACCTGTATATGTTGAAACTCCTGTGACTGCAAACTGGTCATCAACTGTGACTGTTCCACCAGCAGAGTCAATCGTTAGATTACCAGTAGATGTGTCAATTTCATTATCACCTGTGACTCCAATTTGAACATTATCAATATTTGCACCACCATTACCATCAATGAGTCCTGTGAATGTAGATACACCTGACACACTCATATTATCAATATGTGTATGTCCATCAAAATCAGAATCACCATTTACATCAAGTGTTGTAAATGTAGAAACACCTGCTGCGTTTATATTACCAACTACATCACCAGTAATTCTTCCTGTTACATCACCAGTTAAATTACCAACTAAACTTGTTGCAGTCAAAATACCAGTCATATTGATATTTCCAACTGAACTGATACCTACACCTTTTTCTCCAGCATCAACGTTGTTACCAACTTGGAAGGTAGTACGGGGATCTTCGGTCCCCACACCCACATTTCCTCCTGTGTTGTATATACTTGTAAATCCTAAACCAACATCCTTATCTTCCCATTGAGAAGTTGGCATACCTTGTAAATATCTTGCATCTCCATAAAATGTTACTATACCTGTTCCTGTTGCTGTAAGAATTCCACTCTTTATACTTACACCCGCACCAATAATTTCTGATGGTTCAAATGTGGTAACAGTCAGGAAACCAACTTTTGCAGTTGTTGAACTCGTAAAACCTGTGACTACTATGTTACCTCTAACATCAAGAGCCTCATTTGGAATTGTGGTCCCGATACCCACCAGACCAGTAGAAGTTACCAGTAGATTGTCATCATCTACCTGAACACCGTTACGAAAATTAAAATTCTTCTTGATATTTGCCATCAGTTATTTTTTTAGTTATTTATTTGATTCAAGTGATTTAACTTTTGCAGTAAGTTCTTTAACTGCTTCAATTAAAACAGGAATTAACCTGTCATAACGAACACCTAATGTACCATCTCCTCTTCTCTTAGCAACACCAGGTAATCCAAGTGCTTCTACTTCTTGTGCAATGATACCTGTGTCCATACCTTTGTTACCAAAGATATTTGCTTCTGGTTTCCATGCAAAAGTGTTTCCAGTTAGAGAATTAATCATATCAAGTGCATTTGATATTGGTGAAATATCTTTTTTAAGTTCAACATCAGATGAGTTAAATGCGACTATATCACCACCTGCATATATGTTACCCTCAACACCAAGTCCACCAGCAGTTATGATTACTGCACCAGTATCTTTACTTGTTGAGTTAGTACCACTATCAACAGTCAATACTCCATCAACCTCTGCGTTAGCAGTCATATGAACTTTATTGTTTGATGAATCTAGAACTAAATCACCAGTTGTAGTGTTGATTGTAGTACCAGCAGTCAATCCAAGTGTAAGGTTGTTTGCTCTTACGTTATTAGTTACATTAAGTTGGGTTCCATCAAATGTTAATGCAGCAGATGTGGTTGTGGTATTAGTATTATTATTAAATATAACTCTATTTGCAGCACCAACCACATTTGTTGCTAGAGTTGCTGTATCAGCAGCACCAGTTAATTGACCATTTATATTTGGACAATTTAACGTATTTGTAGAAGCATTAAATGATAAATCACTATCTGTTGATGTGGTTGTCATCTGACCAGATGTTAAACTGGTAAGAACAAGTCTTTGTGTTCCAGATGTTGCTGATAATGTAGAACCTGTGTTTGTTAATTGTGCACCATTACCAATAAAGTTAGTTGCAGTAATGTTATTAAAACCAGATAGATTTGATGCAGTATCACCAACTATATTACCACCTATTTGAAGATCTTTAGCAAGACCAAGACCACCATCTATAACAACTGCACCATTTGTAGGAGCAGTAGAGTTAGTTGTATCTCTAAACTTAGCGTCTTGAGCACGAAGTGATGCTTCAGTAATAAGTTGCTTAGTACTATCAGATAGTCTCAAGTCACTGTTAAATGTTACAGGACCATCAAACTGAGATAGAATCTGTTTCGATGCTCCACCTTCAACAAGTAGTCTTTCTTTAACAACAACTTCATCAAATACAGCACTCAAACGATTTGGATCTTCACCTGTGACAGTTGCAACTGGAATATCAAATGTAGTTTGTTGTCCACTAGCAGATGCAATCTTGGTGTTTCCAATGTAGAAATCACCCTTATCATTCATACCTGTGTAAACTACGTTACCGCAAGATGTTTCTTGTGATTGATTAAGAAACTCTTCTCTTTCAGTCAGTGATCTATTCTGTAACTGAGGTAATGCAGTTGAATAGTTACCTGGACCAAAACCAACATATTCAAATGTATGTCCTGATGACCTTAATATTGAAGGTCTACGAAGTTCAATCGGTAATGGTTTTACCTTCTTAACTCTAGAATTAACTAAATGAGTTTCAGTATTTGTTCCAAGAGAACCACGAATAACTGTTATCTCATCTCCACCTCCACCACTAAGTGTGCTGGATGCGATACGCATTATCTCACTTCCAATTTGAATGTAAGAACCTAATGGGAATCTAGATGTTATTGATGTTGCGGTTGTAGTTCCATCAGGAAGTTTAACTTTGAATGATGCGTCACCAGTTCCTACTGCTTCATTTAATATTAATGTTTCATGATCAAAGATGTTAAATCCTCTAACGTTTATATTTTCACCAGCAGTTCCTGATATAGATTCATTATCAGATAAACCATGTTTAAGAATATATTTTGGATCTGTTAGATTACCTGTTGTTTTAACAGAGAATTGTGTAATACCAACAACTGATGTAACAGTAAAATCTCCAAGTGAAGCATCACTGCTATTCAGTATTCTAAATTGATTACCAACTGCAAGTCCATGATCTACAGGTGTTGTAAATGTTGTAACTCCTGCAGTATTGTCTGTTGTTGCAGCTCCAACCACAACCCATGGTCCCATATCATGAATCTGTTGCCCATCAAGTAATGTATCAGCAGTAGATTTTGCAACAGTGATTTGTTTTCTACTATTAACACTTGAAATACGATGATAAGAATCAGTACCAGTTGTAATACCAGTTACTTGGATATAATTACCAGTTGCAGATGATATACCAGCAGTTGCAATAGTAATCCTTGCATTTGGTGAACCACCAATACCACCATTCGCAGGAGTTTGTGCATCAAAATATAAAGTTTCACCATTTGTATATGCAGAACCACCCTCTGTTACCTCAACAGATGTAACAGCACCACTTGAAACAACTACCTTTGCAGTCGCACCATCCCAAGGTGCAGTTGCAGGTGTTGCATTATTATTCAATAATCTTACATTATAATATGTTCCATCTGTATGACCAGAACCACCATTTAAGGTTGCATGATACTTGATAGATTGTAAACTATGCTCCTCTTCAAGATTAATTACTGAATTTGTATTATTGTTAGTAACAGAAGTAATGCCAATAGATCCATTAAAGTTTTTCAAGAACTGGTTTGCTGTTTCTCTAGTAACACTCTTCTTTAAATCATTTGTTACAACTTCACCAATTGGGAATCTTTTTGCGTATGATACTGCAGCTGGTGGGTTTGCATCAACATTATCTCTATCATACTCAGGGAATAAGTTTACTATATTCTGATTATACTTAAGTTCTGCAAACTCGCCTGATGGTTCATCCATCGCATTGTTACTATTCAATACGAATAAGTGGAATACACCATCTTGAACTCCTTCAATATAAGGTGTAATAACCTCTGTTCTATAAACAAAGAAGTTACCACTATTATCATTACGATCAAATCGTGGTAGTAATGTAGTACGAGTCTGTGTATTATTTGTAAATGTACCAGTTGTGTGTGTTACACCTAATGTATCTACTGGTGAATATCTAAATTCTTTATCATTAGTTATTTCTGAAACTATAAATGTTCCATTATAACCTTTATTAGGTAAAGCATTAGAGTTTGTAGAACTTTGTACGTTTCTAATAATAATTTGATCGCCAACATTTAAATTGTGTGGTTTATCAGAACGTATCTTTGCTAATTGTTCTGTGCCATCAAAACTTGCTTGTGAAATAAATCTTGTATTTCTATCAAAAGCATAGTCATTTGCAGTAATTGAAGTTTTAGTAAAATCACTATTTGCTAAAACATTTGTTGAACTAGAATCTTGTAATACAAAACTATCTAATGGATCTCTACCATTTGTTAATTCCTTTGGAACAACATATCTTAACTTGTATATCTTCTCATCTAAACTTCTATCATCATCTTTTCTTAGAACATATGTGATGTTATCTGTAGTAAGAGAACCTAGATTAGATTGAATTGTGTTTCCTGTCGCACTTGTATGAACAAACCACTGATTTGCACTTGTATCATATTGAATTGGATGTCCAGCATCATTTGGTTTTTTATCTGATACTCTACTAATAACTCTAAACTTATCAGTTGTACTAGCAACTGTTTTGATGAATACAGGAACATCAAGGTCAGCATTTGTTTTTGATGCAGCGATTCTAATTTGATTTGCACCTAAAGCAGAATCTTGTGCACTTGTAATTGCAAAATAAACTGTATGTGGATCAAGGTTTTCTGGTAAATTACCACTATCTGCAATAACTCTAATTGATTCACCATTTGCTAATTGATGACCAGCATTAATTGTAAATACAGATTTAGTTGATGCACTTGCATCTGAATGTATTGCTTCATAATTCTTTTCTCCAACATTTGCTGTTCCAGAAGCACCATTTGGCATTACAACTGTTGCTTGATAAGTGTTACCACCACTATCAATATATAATTTTTCATCTGATCTTGCACCAATTCTAAAACCTTGAGCAATGTGTGCTGGAGGTAGACTTAGATTTGTTTGTGCAAATAAGAATAATTTTGTAGTTGTAGTGTTACTTGGATTAATTTGTAAGAATTCAATTTGCTGTTCAGCAGATACTACAGAACGTGGTGTAATTATAGATGTAATAAATCCTTTATTATCTTTATCAAATGCTTCTTTCTTAAATCCTTCTGCAAGTAATGAAAATGTACCAAAGTTAGAGTTAGAGTTGGTAATAGATGCGTCAGCACCGTTTACCATTTCAAAGTGTGCATGGAAACCAATCGCAAACACTGACACAATTTGTACAACAGCATCATTAGATACCTTGATATGTGTAGTACGGAATCCCTTACGATAGTTTGCTTCTTGATCTAAATGATAAACAGTATTTGGGTTTGTAGATGATGATTCAGATGATAATAATGCACCTGTTTGTTTTGAGAAAGCAATACCACTATATCTTCTATTAGTTTTATCATACTTGACAAATGCTCTATCATCTTTCTGAAGTGAAACTGCAGTAAACTGTGCAGTCACCATTGATTTGAAACCAGTCGCTTTCGATCCATCTGCGTGTAAACCCTGCATACCATATACAGAACGCATTGAACAGTTAAAGATATATGGTGAAGCACCCGTTACTGTATCAGTTTCAACTAATACTTGCCCGTTTGCTGAACTTAGACCTCCAGCAGATCCTGCTGGTAAGTTAGGTCTAACATATGGAAGTGAGTATTGGAATCTAGTTGCATCAATAACATTTGATACTTTAGTTGATATATTATAGTCTGCTACGTTAATACCACGAACTTTAATAGGTGTACCACCTGTAAGATTATGATCAACTTGTGTAGTTACAGTAACGACCTGACCTGGTGTTGCTCCATCACCTGATTCAATATTAGAAATATTAAGTGGGTCAGTTGCAAAAGCACCAACAATTTCAAATTCAGGTCTTTGTGGTGAAAATCCTTTTGGTGCTGATGGATATTTCTGGTCAATCTCACGATTAGATGCTCTATTGAAAGCATTAGTTAACTTACTATAGTATATGTCTAAGTCAGATAAATCACTAAAGTTATCAAGTTTATTAACACCATCAGCATATTCAAATGCAGTAAGTTTGTGGTGTGAAAATGTAGGTTTTGACTGATTATTAGAACTAAAGTCTGAAGGGTCTGTATAAACTAAACCTGCTTCATCACCATCAAAGAATGTAAACTGCCAGAAATAACAAGCACCAGTAATTCTGAATATAGCAGATGATGCTACATTATTATCAGTTGGGTTTGGAACATATAACGGTCTGATTCTTGTTTTTCTTAAATCTAATCCAACTATTGATGTACCTCTAGGAACAACAATACCACCATGAACACTATTAAATTTGTAAAGTATATTATCTTCTTGAGTTAAATCAAAATTAGAGTTTAATGTTAGAGTTAAAGTATTTTGTGCACCTGATGCTGAACCACTTGGACTTATTGCCTTTGCAATACCTGACTCGTTTCTTATACCAAATCCTGGTCTATTATCAATTATATGGTCACCTGGAAATATTAATATTGTCGTTCTTTCTACTAAGTCATTATCGTTTCCACGAAGATATGAGAATCTAGCAGCCTCAATAAGTGCTCTTTGAATCGTTTTGAAGGGTTTGGTTAATGAATTACCTTGATTTTCGACACCATCAGTGGAATCAAGATCATTTGGATTTACATAAAGAACACGACCCTCAGTATTCTTTATAAAATTCTCTAACTTATTAAGAGGCATCTTTTTTAACTACTATAAATGTGATCGTTTAGACCAATACATACTAGGTTTATTTAGCTTGTTACTGTCGTCCTAAAAAATTATTTATCTGTGGTTAATGCCAAATCTGCATATATTATCATTTCTGGATCAAGCATTTTATCACAAACATCTAAAACTCTCATAAACTCATCTGTATTTTCGCAAGCGATTATCTTGTTTTCACCTTTATCGCTTTTTAATTTAAAGGTTTTAGCACAAACATCTACTACAACCTCAAATACAAAATCTTCCATAAGTGAAAATACATATTCTCTATTATAGCATATGTATAAAAAAAGTCAATCAAAACAAGTCATTCCAAGATGAACCATTATAACATTGTAGTTTATTTGTAGTAGAGTTATAAATTACACCACCTTCCACCGCAGTAAGAGCATCCCTTTCAGTTTGTGTCATTGGTGTGAAAATAACTTGACCACCTGAAACATTTCCAGTTACTGTTACCCCACTTGAAGTAGTAACTAATCTCTCGTCTCCATCATGATATAAAACAGTTCTTGCATTATTACCACCATGCATCTTTAACAATGGTCTCCAACTCTGATCAAAGAATTGATAAGCTCCTGGTCCATCTCCACCATTTGATTTAAATATCAGTCCACCAGACCCATTCTCTTTAATTAATGAAGTTCTATTATCACAAACTGAATCTCCATTAGAATCAGTTTGATCCTTAAGATCTTGAGTATGATATATTTGTAAATCATTTCCTGTTCCGAAAATAGCTTTCGATTCATCAAGAAATTTCAATGAATTTTGAGATTCATCAAATGTAATAGATGATGTTCCATTAGTTCCATGAAATTGAATATCTCCTGTGAATGTTGTGATACCAGTAACACTCACGTTAACTAAATCAATATCTGCATATAATTTACCATATACAAAAACATCACTGTATACGAATACATCCTCAGTAAATTCAGATTTTTGCGATACAAAATTTATATCATCAGCATCATAATCTGGAGTGGGTACACCACCCATTTTAAAATCACTCATAATTAACCACCTTTAACTAGATTTTGAACAGCAGTTCCAGCAAATACCTGAGTTGCCCAATTAACATCTCTGGATTTAAATCTTTTGACCTTAATTGCTCCTTTAGGTGTAATTAAAGTAACATCAGTTGCACCAGCAATATCAATGTTACTACCACTTATTCTAGTTTTTCTAGCATTAATTCTTGTTGTATTTTGTGTTGTAGCATCCAATTCAGCAGAATCTATACTCACTTTACCACCAGCAATCATTTCTATATTCTCTGTAGCATCAAGGATAATATTTCTACCTTTAATTCTAACATCACCATTTTTTTCTGCTTGAACAATAACATCACCCTTTGTGCCAATAATTTGAACACATACACCTCCACCTTCAACACTTGCACCACCTGCAACTGTAATACATTGGTCTGCCATGATTTGTAACTGACCATCACCCATCATTCCAATATTACTTACATCCTTTGAATCAGAGTATCCATATAAATTATAAGCAATATTACCTGCACCACCAAGTTCGGGGTTAGCAGTTTCGATTCTAAAATGTGGACCAAATGAATCGTATTGCCTTTTTTGCCAATTTTGATTTTCTGCTGATGACATAATTTTTTCTAGTTGTTATATTTATTAGTATCTGTAAAACCTCTAGATGTTCGACTTTCTTGAGGTGTATCATATATTATAGCATGAGGTGAAGTAGTGTGTGCAACTCCAACCATTCTAACACCAGTTGTTGGATTTACATGGAATGGTCCGTAATATGGTTCTCCATTAACAAATCCAACAATATCGGCACCTTTAGGTGTAATACAATCAATAACTTGCTTGATTTCACCTTGATATGATGGTCTAGGTGCTAATTGTCCTTTTAATAAAGCACCTATTCCTGTTGAAGATATAATTTCTATTTCAGGAACTGTTGTAAATGTTTCAAGATTATTCATAGTAGGATCAGGTGGTATCACATTTAAAACCCTACCTTTCTCATCTAAGAATTTTTCATATACATTTCCCTTATTATCAATAACAACATCTTCTGGTTTATAATTCTGACCAGACTTTACAACAACCACATGGTCAACAGTGTATTGTCCACCACTATTATCATCCTCATCGGGTTCAATCACTGGATAATTTTCACCTGCACTCACAATATAAACGTCAGTAACTTGTTGATAAGTTGGTGATGATGGATCATAATCAATCACAGACCTTGCAACTGCACCATATCCTTTACGACAAGTATCAGTTATTTCAACAAATGGTGGAGATTTATAACCACTTCCAGGATTTTTAACTCTCATACCTATCAAACTAGCAGTCTGTTTTGCAAAAGTGTCAGTTACAAGTGCACCTAAAATAGGATTTACTTGTGCACCTTGTCCTCCACCACCGAATAGATTTACTTTGATGCCTGAACAATTTAAAGGTGGTCCTGTATAACAACTACTCAAAGTACTACTAAAACCAGGTGTACTAACATCGGGTAACATAAAGTCGAATATTCCAAGATTACCAATAATACCACCTGGACTTGCTGCTGCCTCTCTTAACGACTGAGCAGCATTTGCAATATCTAAAATTTCACCAGCAATATTTTCAAGATTAACTCCAATAGGTCCAATTCCAAGTAACCACCCGTTTGTTTTTTCACCTAAATCAGCACTAGGAACATCACAATCACTAAAAATACTAGCAATACCAAGTAATCCTTCTGCCTTTGATCTTAACATTCCCTCAATATCACCACTTGGAAAGATGCTGGCAACTCCCTCTATAGCACCTGCTAACTCACCATTGATTCCTTTTATAATATCATTAAATAATGCACCAATAAATTGATCACCAATACATTCTGTAAAATTCTCAACATTGTTTAAAAAATCAGTAAGTAAATTTGCAACATCAAGTTTTAATTTATCTGTTACCTTTTTCATAACGCAAGGCATTGCATCTTGAATATTTAAAACTGGTCCTATCATTGCCTTCTGAGCAGCAGTTGCTGCCTTCTTCGCAAGTAAAATGTTTCCACCAGACTCTAAAAGCACTTTACCATATTCATCTTTATATAACTTGTGTAATCCACTGTTTAATTCAGGTGATAATGAATCAAATGTTGAATTCACCATATCTTTTATCATACCTTTGGATGCACTCACTATTTGATCTGCACCTTCAAATATACCTTTAAACTTGTCTTTAAAGGTCATGGACTTCATTTCACTTAATGTATTTTTGAGTGTATTTTTTATTTGATTTGTTGCCTTTGAATTATCAGCAGAAGCCTTTCCACCTTGTGCGTATATAATTTCTTGACCTAATGCTTTAAAAGCTTGTGTATCTGGATATTGAAATTTCTTTTTCAGTCCATCAATAATTTTTCTAGAACTTTCGGCAGCATTATTCAAATCATTTTTTATTCCTGTCTGAATAGCACCACCCTCCATCACTTGCTTTAATTCCTCTGATACTTCAGTTGCTGCTTTTCTTAACTGATCTGAGTCTACAAGTTGTTGAAGTTGTGCCTTTCCTGATTCGGTTGCCTCATTTAGATCCTCTACTAAATCTTTAGGTAAAAATCTAGGAGACTTTTGACTACTTGATGAATCATCACCACCTTCATTTTTCGCTATAAATTCATTATTTGGTTTAATTTTACTTGTGTAACCAGTAAATGGTTTGAAAGGTCCTGCATAATCATCGCTAGGTGAATAACTTGTATTACCAAAAATACCTAATACAACTGGTAGTTGAGCATCATCACCATCTAAAAAGAATCCTAATACTGTATCACCAGGTGCAACACGAATTGATCTTGCACGATTTGCTTTACCTGAACCACCTTGAGGTGATAATAAAATTTGTGCCCAAGGTAGATCCTCATCCTTTAATTCGACAGTATTTTGAGGATGATATCCCATAATACGAACTTTGATGCGACATCCCCAAGTGCTTCCTATCTGATTGAGTTGATCACCTTGTGCTTCCTCAGAAGCAACTTGACCAATCCACCAACGGAATCCGTCTCTTCCTATAAAATTACTTTTTAGTAAACTATCTTCTAACATATTAATTTCCGAATGTATCTCTGATTAGTTTTAATTTTGTAAACGAACCCTCTGAATCAAATTGATGGCAAAGTTCTTTTATTATATAGAGTCCACTCATTTCAGTATCTTTCTCAGACCTTTCCTCTCTATCAAGTTTAGGAAATTCACATTCAATAGTCATACCTGCTCTAAGATTTGCATTGAATGGTATAGTCATTTCCATAATCTGAGTGAATATGACATTATATCTCATAATTGCCTGTGACTGCACTCTAAATGGATCACAGTTCTCAGCAATATTAGGATTTTTAGGAACAAATGGTTCCTTTTCCATTGTACCAATATCTAAAACTGCAGTCATATATCTACTTGGAACATCCCCAAGTGTCTCGTCACTATCATCACTGATTGGTGGTAACACAATTTCTTTACCTAAATTCTTAACGTCTTTTTGATAATCAGCTAATTTAAATAATCCTTTCTGAGGATTTGTATATTCAAATGTAAGAGGATTGAAAAATAAACGATAAGAACAATATGCTCCTCTTTCTAACTTTCCAATTAAGTCCTGATTCTTGTTTGTACCATAATTTAATATCTTGAAATTTTTTCTTGGATCTTGATCATCTATTACATTTGGTGTGTAAACAAATTTATTTTTATATGCTTTCTGGTCAATCAAATCATCTATTGATCTAAAATTAAATCCATCTTTTGTTTGATAAAACAAATATCCAGCAGAAGCATCTTTTCCAGTAGAAGCAGGAACTCCTTTACTTGATAACCATGTTAAAATTGTAAAAGGTTTTTTTAGATTACCTATAAAACCATAAGGGTTTTGTGTTTTATCAATCTTTGCTATTTTGTCAGACTTTAAATAGTCTTTAATAATATTTTTTACACTATCTGATATTGTTTGAGAACCTGGAAACTTTTTACCAACTCTTGTAGTTTCATTTGTAATCGCTTCTCTTGGAACCAAATTTAAAGTAAATATTTCTCTTCCAGAGTCAATTAAAACATTCGTAATTGATGCAACATAAAAATAATCTTTTGGATTTTTAGAGAAATCTAGTCCTTCCTTATTAACGTCTGAGTTTCCTGCAATTTTTAAAACTACTCTTTCACCACCACGAAGAGGAAATCCATTGTAAATTGATTGCATCTTTCCATCTTTACCAACAATGGAATCTCCAGTGTTCACTACATTAATCTTTGCGGTGACAATAGGTGAGAATAAATTCTCATAATATGTAACCATAAATGCACCTGCATTTATATCTGCTGTTCTTGAACCATCAGCAGACTGGATTGTCATTTTTTCATATATTGAAGGTTTTGAATTATACATTATGTAAACCTATGAAGAATATGGTGTAATTTTGATAAAGGATTAGTCTCAATTACTGAAAAAGCACCACCTTTAGATCCGCCACTAGGAGGTGGAGATGGTGGATTAATATTAGTCTGTGACTTATCCACAACCATAATTGTACTTCCTACTCTTTCCTTTGTAAGATTAGCAATTTTTTCAGTTTTATCAATTAACTGTGTCTGTATTGATTCAATCATATCAGTCTTAGGTTGTATCATCTGCTCAATATCACCACCCTTATTCAACATTTCTAAGAAATTAGCACCAATTCTTTCAGTTGTCTCCTTCGTCATAATAAATTCACCAGAAGTCAATTTGGCTAATACGTTATCAATACCTGGTTTACCTTCAACTTCACCACCTGTACTGAATTTTTCTTCTTCTTTATTAGGTTTATCCAAGTCCTCATTTGTTTTTGCATCCTCTGTTTCTAAACTCTGTCGCAACTCATCAACATTTTTAACTTGTTCTACTTTACTTACATTTGGTGTTAATCCCTCAACTTGAAATCCATCTATCTTTTTGTTTAAACTTACATCACTATCTTCTCCTTGATCTCCTTGCTCCTCTGTCTGACCTTTATCACTCTTAATTAAATCCCCTCTTTTATCCAAATCAGTCTTACCAAAAGTTGCAAAGTCAACTAGTCCTGTGAGTCCTCTCATAAAACCACTTGGTTTATCCTCTTCTTCATCTTCCTGATTACCCTTTTCTTCATCTCCCTGCTGCTGTTGTTCACCCTGCTGCTGTTGCTGTTGTTCACCCTCTTGCTGTTGTTGTTCACCCTCTTGCTCTTGATCTTGTTGATTCCCTTTTTGCTTATCTCTCAATTTCTGTGCTTCATCTTCAACATCGGCAATATCATCATCTGTTAATCCATAATTCGCATAATCCTGAAGAGGAGTCACCGCATTGATTAGATCCTGATTCAACATATTAAATCCATTCTCTGCCTTTGTCATATTTTTATCCATCTCTTGTCTTGGTTTCTCAAAATCTTCTCTCTTAAATCTCTCAACGAAACCACCAATTATTTGACCAATACCACCTAGTACATCTGCAAGAGCATCCATAAATCCTGTCATTATGTTAACTACTTGTCGCATCTTTTTAATTAATTCACCTACCATTTTTATGATGCCTGGTAATGTATTAATTAACCACCCTAACAATAAAACACCAATAAAATCCATTACTCTTCCCAAAAATCCTCTTGTACTCTTTGCAACAAGAGTACCTTGCCTTCTCAATACACCACCTACAGTTGTTGCTTCTAATTCATCCTCTCTTACTTTTCTTGCAACACCTTCTCTTCTTTTTCTAAAAAATTCATTATCTTTTCCTATCAAACTTTGTTTAAATCTATTTGAATCACTTGTAATCTTAGCAACTTCACCAGCAGATGACCTTGCTTTCATAATACCAGATGAAAATTTTGTTACAGAATCTTGTATTGATTTAATACTTAATGATGACTTTAGTAACGAATTTCGTACTATTCTACTATTATTTGACATTAATCAAGAACTCCATAGACTGATTCAGAATAAGGAAGATATGGATTTGTTGCATCAGAAGATGCTATATTTGGAATATTTGATGTAGGTGTTTTTGATGAACTAGAACCACTTGCACCTGAACCAGAGGGAACATTAGTTCCTCCCATTGGAACTGTTAAGATATTAGGTGGTGCTTCTTCAAGTGAACTAATCTTATCTCCAATTTGACTTTTATTATTATCAACTGCCTTTATCAACTCTGGACCACCAAACTGCATACCAGTTACATTAAGATTATTTTCAGAATCTGATTTATTATCTGTAGTAATATCTCCAGTATCTAATTGATTAGTATCGCCATTTACTTCACCTTTCGTATCATCTCCTGAAGACATACCAAACAAGGAATATATTCCATCAACTAACTCTTTTGCCTTCGCTTCACCATAAAAACCAGCACCTAAACTCAATGCTCCCACAGCTAATGCACCCCACGGTCCCTTGAGTGCCAAGAATCCTAATTTACTGGCAACTAAACTTGATGCTGCTGTAAAACCTACTGCACCTGCAAGTGCTTTTTCTATTTTTTCACCCATTGCTAAATCGGCAAAAAAGTTTATTGCTGGAGT
>Ga0066861_10000212_pt1 | contig 16666 bp, 18 predicted proteins | sample ETN02SmetaG_3_FD_66434 | JGI IMG/M metagenome (GOLD analysis project Ga0066861, IMG submission 66434) | Marine microbial and viral communities from oxygen minimum zone, Eastern Pacific Ocean - ETNP2014F10-02SV257 | ecosystem: Environmental > Aquatic > Marine > Oceanic ... | reverse complement strand
AGCATTTTTACAACATTTGCTTTAACTTGTCTTACGTCTATTCTTCTGCCATCCATCCATATTTCGCCAGTTGGTCCCACTGCTATTAAAATAGCTGCATTTTCTTGGGTCTCTGCCGTATCAGAATCTGGTCTATTAATTTCTAAACCAGGCTCCTTAATGAAATTGGCTGTAACAATAAAGAAAATAAGCATGATGAATACAACATCAAGCATTGGAGTTAAATTAATCTCACTTTCTTCTTCTTTTACTGCACTACTAATTGAACCTCTTCTCACAATTCTCTCCTAATATCTTTTAATAATATCATTTAACATATGCTCTCTTTTTTGACTGGCACTATTTAAATAAATAGTCGCAAAAACTCCAGATAAAGCCACCACCATACCAGCCATGGTAGGTAATGTTGCTTTAGAGACGCCGCCTGCCATTGATCTGGCATCTCCGCCTCCATTAAAAGCCATAACTTGGAATACTTCTATCATTCCTGTAACTGTTCCCAGCAAACCAAATAATGGCGCAACGGCAACGCAAGTTTGAATTAATGATAAATTTCTATTGATCTCAACTTTAGCTTGAGACATATACTTTTCACGTATTTGAAGGGCATACCAAGAAGTTTTATCTTTTCTTGATTCCCATCTCTTAACTATATCTGCAATATAAACATCATAGCCTTGAGCGTAATAGAAGATTCGCTCAAAGATCATAGTCCACATAAATAAGACTAATAAAGCTATTCCCCAAAGAACATCTCCACCCTGTTCCATGAAGTCTCTAATTGAGACAAATGCTTCAGTTATTGCATACATAAATAATTAACTTGTTTCTGAATGCTCAGCTAAAATACCAGTGCTTTGCTCTTCTAAGATACTAATTATTCCTTTAGCTGAAGATGCGCTAAATGAATGAAGTAAAGTAGTTGGAATAGCAACCAGTAGTCCTAAAACAGTAGTAACAAGTGCCTGAGAAATACCACCAGCCATAAGCTTAGGATCCCCAGTACCATATAAAGTAATTTGCTGGAATGTAACGATCATACCTGTAACTGTTCCTAATAGTCCTGCTAATGGAGCAACAACAGAAATGATTCTTACAACACTAATACCTCTCTCAATATCTGGTCTTTCGGCCATAATTGCTTCGGCTAGTCTTAGCTCTAATGTATCTATATCTTTCTTAAAGTTATCTTGTCCTACCTTAAGAACTCTTCCTAAAGGATTATTTGCATCAGCAGTTTTTGATTTAGTTTGTTTATTAACAGCAATGCCTAACATATATAAACTGTATAGTTTCCAGAATGCTATTGCGATACCAATAATACCAACAAATATTATTGCGTAACCAACTTCTCTTCCTTGAGCAGCTCTTTCTGCCAAGGATGGAGTTTGAATAAGATTTGCCAATAAACTTCCGCCAGTAGGGCCAGTAGGATCTACTCCAAATTTGACTTGCTCTCCTGCACTAGCATCTCCTAAATTCTTTGCGCTTTTAGTATATCTGCCAGCAGGCTGTCTTGGTAGAAAGGCGTATTGACCTTTTGATGAAGCAAATTCAAGATATTTACCATCACATACAGCGTTAAATAAACCCACTCTAGTAACTTCACATTCAGTGGTTTCGCCATCAACATCTATAACTGTTGTATTGAATTTAACAACATTTCCACCAGCCACCATTTCATTTTGTAATTCAAACCATAAGCGTTCAATTTCTCTAACGGTTGGCAATTCGGTTGTTTCTGACATTTTCCCAGTTAAATTATTTAAAAAGGAGACTCTTTCTAATCCAAATTCTGCTGAACTAAGGGAGCTAGCAAACATTGATGAAGCTTCACCAGCTGAGCTTTGCAGATGTCCAAATAATTCTACTAAAGATCCTAATTCTTTCTTATAAGCTTCTTCTTTAACTCTAAGGATTTCAGCATTTGCTTTGTATTCAGCTTCTAATTTATCTGCAATCCTCTCTTGTCGAGCTAATTCTCTCTTTTCAGCAGCTAAAATACTTGCTTGCTTATTCTTATTAGCTAAGAATTCAGCCTCTCTTTTTGTATTCTCAGATTGCTCTTTAACTTTTCCCTCTTTAACGAGAGCTAATAGAGCTTCAACTGTGCTAGGCTCTTGATCAACACTTGCATCTTCTGCATCTTGTGTAAAAGATGGATTTGCAAATGTAACAATTAATATAAAATAAAATAAATTTAAACGTTTCATTAGCTTTGCCCCTTAACTACTATTGGTAACATGAGCATATCTGTAGGAGCTAGTTTTTTAGCCATCCTAATGCCGTCTCTAATTGCGGTTCTATAACCACTATCAAGCTCAACCCAATCATTAACTTCTTTATCCCATACACCGCTACTTCTTTCATCTTTTGTTTGATAAAACATTCCGATTCTGCCGATAACCAGAACATTCGCAACAATCTCTTGACCGTCAATAATAATTGGAGCTTCGAATGCGTCAATCTTTCTGCCGTATTCACCCTCGATGTTGTAGGCTTCTAGGATCTGTCTAACTTGCTCTGAAGCAGTAACCTTTGGATTAGACAATGAACTTCTAACCAAGTCTAATCTTTGTTTTCTTTCTTCTACATGAAAAGGTAAATCAAGTTCAACAAATTTCTCAAGGCCTTCTAACATTCTCTGGGCAAGAGGTGGTATTTGTCTCTGCATAACAACCACTTGTGTAAGCTGGTCATCTAATTTATCCATTAACTCAAGCTGAGCTTGAATTTGGATCCTTTTTTGTTCGTTATAAATCTTTAAGCCTTCTACTTGCTTAGATACAACTTTCCATTCATTTATGATTCTATCTGTCTTTTTCTCTGTGCTATCGATCCTCTCCTGAGATGCGGATGATAGATTTGAATTTTCTCTTCCTACTTCTAAAACTAATTCCATTTCAGTTGCACTAAGCACAAAAGGAAAAGCTAAAGCAAGAGACATAATCATGGCTCGTAATTTCGACATATTATTTGCTCCCCATATATTATTAACTTATGTTAATAATCTCTTTAAAAGTCCTGACATTCTAGCAAGTTAATCCAATAAAGGACAAATTTAATTCAGTTGTAGCGTATTTTTTTTTGACATTAGTATTTAAATATACTTACCAAAACTTGATAAAGACCATGGGCGTGTTTTCAATATAAGAAATATAGTCTTTATTATCTCCCCATTTAACACTCCCTCTTCCTTCTAGCATCCTTACTCCACTAATTTTTACTAATAATAAATATGTCCAGATTGGTGATATTAATGTCAAAAATTCTATGCCTGACAATGAAGAAAAAGACATAAGAGCAACGCCAGTCCATAAAGCAATCTCTCCGAAATAATTTGGATGCCTTGATCTACTCCATAAGCCAGTAGTTATAAATTTATCTCTATTTTCAGGTATTGCTCTAAAAATTGTTTTTTGCTGATCAGCAATTATTTCTATAGCGAATCCACCAATAAACATAAATAGGCCAATATAAAAAATAGGATTAATAATAATACCTGTATCGCTTGCTATTCCAGTTATAGCACATAGTGAGCACAAAGAAACCCAGGCTCCCTGTAAAGTCCATGTCATAAAAAACTGGCTTGGTGATGGCTTTATAGTCCTAAATCTCTTGTCTTCGCCATCTTTCGCTATTCTTGAAAAAAGAAATGTTCCTAGCCTGCCAGCCCATAAGATTACACAAACTGCTATTACTGTAGAGCCCCAGTTAGCATTAATACTCCCAGAAGCAGTTAAATAAATTAAATAAGCAAATACGCCTGAATAAGTAATACTGCCAGTTAAATCAAAAAATTTTTCTGTCTGAAAAACATATGCTGGAATAAAAGCAATCCATTGAATTATATAAATTGCTAGAACTATATTTTGAACTAATGGGTTGCCAATTAATAAGCTAATACCAAATGGAATAATAAAACCTAAAGCAGCAAAAGATAAATAATGTATTGGTTTCATAATTTACTCCCACCCACAAGATCGACCTTGATTTTCTTTTTCAAGCCAATCTTGAAGAGGCTTATAATAGTTTAAGATTGAGCGTCCGCTTAATGCCCTATCTCCGGTTAAAGCTTCAAATGCATCCTGCCATGGTTTGCTCTGGCCAAGGGCCAACATATTCCTAATCTTAATTCCTGCCTCTGGATTGTTATAAATTGAGCATTCATGCAAGGCTCCCTCAAAACCCATTTCATTACATAGTGACTCGTGAAATTGATACTGCATAATTTTTGCTAAATAGTATCGAGTATATGGGGTGTTTCCTGGAATATGATACTTAGCACCCGGATCAAAATATTCTTCACCTCTTTGCATTGGAGATGTTATGCCTTGATATTTCTCTCTTAATTCCCACCAGCTCGAATTAAGATTATCTTCTGTTATCTCACCGGTAAAGACTCCTGACCTCCATTTATCAAGCATTAAAGTCCATGGAAGAGAAACTACCCCATCTAGAGCTTGTTTCATTAAAAGTGCTATAGGATCTTTTTCTGCCGCTTCAGCCTCTGCTTCTGTAACAAAGCCTATCTGAGTAAGATAATCAGGTGTAATAGACAAAGCTAAAAGGTCTCCTACTGCTTCATGAAAACCATCATTTGCTCCACTTCTGTAGACTGATGGAAGGTGATTATAAGCTTGATAATAAAATATATGCCCCAGCTCATGATGAATGGTTACAAAGTCTTCTGCATTTTTTTCTATGCACATTTTAATTCTGATATCTTTAGTTGCTGGATCTAAGTCCCATGCTGATGCATGACAAACAACATTTCTATCTTGTGGTTTAATAAATAAAGATCGCTCCCAAAAAGTATCTGGTAATGGCTCAAAACCTAAAGATAAGAAAAAATCCTCTGCTATTTCAACCATCTCAATTTCAGTTAGATTTTTATCTAGAATGATTGATGTCAAATCAATTGATTCTGTATTTGGATCTTCTTCAAAAACAATATCGTAAATATTTGCCCAAGATTGTCCCCACATATTTCCTAGAATATGTGCAGGCAGCATTCCTTCAGCGGGTGCTATCTCATCGCCATATTCCTCATTAAGTTTTGCTCTTACATGGCATTGAAGAGCATCATATAGAGGTTTTACCTCTTCCCAAACCCTATCAGTATCAGCAAGAAAATCCTCTGCTGGCATATCATATTTACTAAACCATAAATCAGTTAATCCTTCATAACCAAGGTCTTTAGCGCCTAGTTCTCCTATTTCAACCATTCGTAAATATTTATCTTTCATGGGTTTGCCAATTTCACGCCAACCTGTCCATGCTTTTAAAAGCTCATCAGGATTTCTAGATGAGTCTATTATTTGCTCAAAAGCTTCAAGGTCATAACAATCATCTTCGGTAAAACAGTGTTTGCCAGAACCATACATTGCGCCCAATTCAGACTCTATATCCGCTAACTCGCCAGCGAGAGCATCATCTAATGGTGCTGGCATAACAAAACCACCTTTTATAAGGTCTAATTTTCTTCTCATATCTTCAGGGAGGTCTAAATTATCAAATGTTGCCGCTTCATTGGCTCTTTCTACAGACATAAGTGAATAACGCTTGCCAAAATCAGCAACTATCTTTTGTGAATCGTAAGTTATAAAATTAGAACTAATCCAGTATGCAGAAGAAATAACTGGACCAAGAGTTTTATCCTCTTGTTCTACTTTCTCTAAAAATGACTCTACATCGGATATGGTTTTAACCTCAGAATCGTTTGAAGAACAAGATACTAAAATAAATATTGATATTACTAAACTAAATAATTTGTTCATTTTACATTCACCCCTTTAAAATAGACTTATAGTATATTATGAAAATTTCAACAAACCAGTTTAAAAATGGAACTAAGCTTTTATTAGATGGGGCTCCCTGCTCTATTATTGATCATGAGTTTCATAAGCCCGGCAAAGGTCAAGCAGTTATGAGAGTAAAATATAGAAATCTTTTAACTGGCAATGTTATTGATAAGACCTTTAAATCTGGCGAAAGCGTTGAAACTGCAGATGTTAGTCATAATGAAATGGATTTTCTATATTCAGATGGTGAAACATGGAATTTTATGGACCCAATTAGTTTTAACCAATTAGAAGTAGATTCTAAGACCATTGGCAATGCTAAAAAATGGCTTGTGGGACAGGAGAGATGTGAAATAGTCTTATGGAATGATCAGCCCATAAGCGTTGAGGCTCCTGTATTTGTTAATCTTGTTATTTCAAGCTCTGAACCTGGTGTTAAAGGAGATACAGTCTCTGGGGCCACTAAATCAGCTACCCTAGAAACGGGTGTAAGCATACAAGTGCCTTTATTTGTTGATGAGGGAGAAACGGTAAAAGTGGATACTCGTTCAGAAGAGTATGTAGGTAGAGCATAGAGATGATTAAATTTTTTAACCAACACATTGAAAACTTTCTAGTTAAAGAGAGTGGGTATAGCAAGGAAGATGTAATATTAATTAAAGATAAGTATAAAACTGAAATAACTGATGATTTGAAAAAGGGCCATATTACAACAAATATTGGTCTAGTGTCTGGGAGCGTTACAGGGACTAACCCCAAAGAGGTTGCAGAAGCCCTAAAGAAGAATTTAATTAATCTAGATGGAGTGGATCAAATTGAAGTTGCCGGTCCTGGATTTTTAAATATTTTCTTAAATAGGTTATATTTTGTAAATCTTATAACAGATTCCTTAAATGCTAAAAAAGCATATGGCACATCTAACTTGGGTGAAGGTCAAAAAATCCAAATTGAATTTGTCTCTGCAAATCCAACCGGGCCTCTGCATGTGGGCCATGGAAGAGGTGCTGCTTTTGGAGATGCTCTTGGTAGAATCTTGGAAGCAAGTGGTTATAAGGTTTCAAAAGAATATTACATAAATGATGCTGGCAGGCAAATTGATATTTTGACTGTTAGTGTTTTGCTAAGACTGTTTAAATGCTTTGAAGAAAGTAGTTTTCCATCTAGTGGCTATAAAGGGAAATATATCGTAGATATTTCTAATGAAATTGATAAAAAAGATTACATTAATGAAAATCAGCTCAAAACCATTATTTCGAACCTCCCATCTGATCCAGAAGAAGAAATTGATGCCCTAATAAGAAATTTTAAGAATGAAGCTACCGAGCTTTGGGAGCATGCTAAAAACAAGTCTTTAAATATTGTCTTAGCTTTAATTAAAGAAGATCTGGCAGCCTTTAAAGTAGATTTTAATAATTGGTTCTATGAATCAAGTCTTGGGACTTTGGGCGATAAAGAATCAAAACTTTATTCAGCAATTAGCCAATTACAAGAAAGTGGGCAGGCCTACAAAGATGAAGGCGCGCTTTGGTTGAATACTGAAAATGTGGGCGATGATAAGAATAGAGTTCTTATCAGAGAAGATGGGAGGGCGACATATTTTGCTGCTGATGTTGCATATCATAAAGACAAGGTTGATAGAGGTTTTGATAGACTTATTAATGTATGGGGTTCAGATCACCACGGATACATCAAAAGAATTGAATCATCACTTGAGGGTTTGGGCTTTTCTAAAGAGAGGTTGCATGTCCAGTTGGTTCAATTTGCTAACCTTTTTCAAGGTAAAGAAAAAATTAAAATGTCTACTAGAAGTGGAAAATTCTTCACTCTTAGGAATTTAATAGATGAAATAGGAGTTGATGCTGCAAGATTTTATTATTTATCAAAACAAGCAGATCAGCATCTAGATTTTGATATTGAATTAGCAAAATCGCAAAATAAAGAAAATTTAATTTACTACATTCAATATGCCCATGCGAGGATCTGTTCTCTCCAAAATAAATACTTAGAGCTGAATGATTCATTGCCAACTAGTATCAAATCAATAGAAGATGGTGCTTATTTGTCTTGTGATAAATTAATTCATGAGGCTTCAAAATTCCCAGGCGTTGTGCAAAGATCAGCAGCAGCCCTTCAGCCGCACTTATTAGTTTTTTATCTAAGAGATCTTGCTCACCAGTTTCATAGCTTCTATAACGATAATCCTGTCCTTAAAGAGTCTAAAGAAAATCAAGAATCTATCTTACAAAGCTTGAATCTTGTTAGGCTTGTAATTGCTAATGGTCTAAATCTCTTAGGAATAGATGCTCTAGAAAAAATGTAACGATGAGAGATTTTGCACCTAGAGTCTCACCGAATAAAAAGAGAGCAAAAAAAACCAGAACAGTTTTTAGATCTAAAAATAAAAACAAGCCTGTCTTTAATAAAAAAATAATAATAACTTTATTGTCTATCTCACTTCTTATAATTTATACATCTTTCTATTTATTTGATAGTAATCTAGAAATTTTTGAACCCGGGCCTATTTCTGAAAACAAAGTCTCAATTACTTTTCCAGAAAAGTTAAAAGAACAGAATACATTAATTGAAATTAAAGAAGTTTTAGATAAGTCTAATTGCACGTATTTTCTTCAGGTTGAGGCCTATGGGAAAGAGAAATTTGCTTCTGAAATGTTATATAAGTTAAGAAGTATGGATCTAGAGCCCTATCTTGAAGAAATTAATAATATAGACAGAAAATTATATGGTGTCATGCTTGGTCCATATTTAAATAAGTCAGATGTAAATAATGCAAGAGAGGTAATTATCAGGATAGGGCTATCCCCTCTCATTAAAACAAAATGCACAATTCAATAAATAATAAAATAAAAAACTTTAGCCATGATTTTGCTATAGCTTGCAGAGATTCAAAGAGGAGTGAGGAGGATATTTCGATCATAGCTGTATCTAAAAAGCATGACCTATCATTAATAAAAGATGCATATCAAAATGGATTCAATAATTTTGGAGAGAATTTTGCGCAAGAGCTAGAAAAAAAAGCAACTGCATTAAAAGACCATGAAATAACTTGGCACTTTATTGGGCCAATCCAATCAAACAAAATTAAATTAGTGGCAACTCATGCTCATTGGGTTCATTCTCTGGATAGAGAAAAAATAATCTTAAAACTAAATAATCAATGTAAGACTTTAAATAAAAACATAAATGTTTGCATTCAAGTTAATATTGATAATGAGGTATCGAAGTCAGGTATTAATCCGAATAAATTATTAGAATTATCTTCTTTGGTTGAGGCACAAAGCAATCTTAATCTTAGAGGCATTATGGTTCTACCAAAGCTCTCAAATAAAATAGAGGAAACAAAAAAAGTAATGGGGAAATGCTTTGCTTTACATGCCAATTTGAAACTTAGCTATCCCAATGCAGATATTTTATCGATGGGGACAACTTCAGATTTTAAGACCGCAATTGAATCTGGTTCAAATATGATAAGAGTTGGGGAGTCTATTTTTGGAAAAAGGCAATGAAAGGAATAGTTTTTTTTGGTGCAGGAAATATTAGTCAATCAATAATAATTGGTTTAATAAATAATGGTTTTCAGAAGAAGTATATTAACTTTATAGATAGAAATCCTTTAAATAATAAAATTATAAAAAAAATGGGTATTAAGCCTATAGATATAAAGCAGCTAACCAAAAATAATCATCATATAATTCTTGCTGTAAAGCCAAAGGATGCTATTCAAGCATGTAATCAAATAGCCATTATTAACAATAAGCCGAATTTAATTAGTCTTGTAGCTGGCATAAAGATTAAAACAATTAAATCGGCGTTTAAAGACCCAGCAATCGTAAGAGCAATGCCAATAACTTCTTCTGCATACAACAAAGGTATTACGGCTATTTATGGAAATCCTGGGTCTAATGATCTTATAAAATATTCTAAAAAAATCTTTGATAAAGTTGGCATTTCTTTACTTCTAGAAAAGGAAAAAGAAATAGATAATTTTACTGGCTTGATAGGAAGTGGTCCTGCATATTTCTTCCATATTCTTAAAGTCTATGAAAAAAGAGTTCTTAAACTCTCCAATGGAGACAAACAGTTGACTAATAAAATTATTAGTACTTTTTTAGATGGTATTTCGGCTTCAGTGAAAGATAATGTTGGTTTTGATGAGGCAATAAAAAAAATTGCTTCAAAAAAAGGTACCACTGAAGCTGGAATTAATTCCCTAATAAGCAATAATGTTCTCGAACTTTTTGAAAAAGGCATATTAAATGCCATTAAGCGATCAAAAGAAATAAGTGATGAATACTAACTTAATAAATCTTCTAAGCATCTTAATAAGCTCCGTAAGTTATGCTTTGGTTATATTGTTAGTATTTAGATTGCTGAGAGTTAATTATTACAACCCAATAGTTAAAAGTCTGGTTAAGATCTTAAATCCTTTATCAATTGCCTTTACATCTTTAATGGGCGGCCTCTTGGGGATTTTTGCAGCAGCACTTTTATTTAAATTTTTAAGTTTCTATATGATTACTGGATCAACTTATGAGTTATATGATTTATTTGTCTATGCTGCTTTAAATATCTTAAGCAGCATAAGTCAGATTCTATTATTTGCAGTTATTGGAGGAGTAATACTAAGTTGGGTTTCTCCTGGAAACCCCCACCCTCTTCTGCAATTAATTGAAGAGATCTCTAATAAAATAATGAGCCCAATAAGAAATTATATTCCTGCAATGGGTGGTCTTGATTTCTCTCCTTTGTTTGTTTTGATACTGTTAAATCAAGTAGATATTCTTTTGGCTCAAATAGCTAGGGTTTTACTGTGAGGTCAGAAAGAAAGTTACATAGCTTTGATTCGGGGATAACTCTTGAATGCGGAGATATTCTTAAATCATTTGATCTGATGGTTGATACTTATGGTAATTTAAACTCAGATAAATCTAACGCTATTCTGGTTTGTCATGCATTTTCAGGGAGTCATCACGCAGCTGGTAATTCCTCTGAGGATGATAAGCCTGGTTGGTGGGATGAATTAATAGGTCCCCAAAAAGCTATTGATACAGATAAGTTCTTTGTTGTTTCTCCAAATAATTTGGGGAGTTGTTTTGGTTCCACTGGGCCTACAACTGTTTCTCCTGATACAAATGAGGTGTATGGGAAAGATTTTCCTGATGTAACGGTATTGGATTGGGTAAATTCACAGAAAATGCTCCAGGATAAACTTGGAATAACATCTTGGGCTGCTGTAATGGGAGGAAGTATTGGCGGAATGCAGGCTTTACAATGGGCAATAACTTTCCCAGATAATGTTAAGAGATCAGCTGTTATAGCTGCCGCAGCAAAAGCTAGCTCACAAAATATAGCTTTAAATGAAGTAAGCAGAGAATCTATAAGGAAAGATATTGATTTTTGTGGCGGTGATTATCTTAAAAAAAATACTTTCCCAAAAAGCGGTGTTAAGGCTGCGAGAATGTTGGCTCATATTACTTACTTGTCTGAAGAAAATATGAACAAAAGATTTGGAAGAAAATTTCAAAACTCTGAATCTAAGGTTGGTGAGTTTGTAGATTATGAGGTTGAAAATTATTTACAATACAAGGGAACAAAATTCTCAGAATTCTTTGATGCAAATACATACATAATTATGTCTAAAGCAATGGATGGATTTGATCCTGCAAAAAAATATAACGATGAACTAAAAGAAGCCCTTAAAAATATAAAAGCAAAACTATTAATAGTAGGTTTTAAATCTGATTGGTTATTCCCGCCAGATAGGGGAAAAGAAATTCAGTTAGCTGCAATGCAATCAGGAATAAACTCTTCCTATCTTGAACTAGATGGTCAACAGGGGCATGACAGCTTCTTATTTTCAAATGAAAGATATCAGAAAAATCTAGAAGCTTTTTTGGACAATTAAATGATTAATCCTATTACAAACATTATTAAAAATTGGATAGAGCCTTCTAGTCATATTATTGATTTTGGTTGCGGGGATGGTTCTTTGCTTAAGGAATTAAAAGATCAGAATAATATAATGGGTTATGGAATTGAAATAGATCCAGAGGGGATTGCGGGTTGCTTAAAAAATAATATCCCAGTAATAGAGAAAAACATTGACGAGGGTATAGATGAGTTTTCTGAATGTAATTTTGATGTCGCAATTATGGCCAGTTCAATTCAATGCCTTAAAGAGCCAAACGTCTCCTTAAAAAAAATTCTTACACTTTCTAATCGATGCATTGTAACTATCCCAAATCTTGGGTATTGGAGATGCAGGATTGCTTTACTGCTTGGAAGAATGCCTGTCACTCCAAGCCTGCCATCAAGTTGGTATGGAACTAAAAATATTCACTTATGCACTATTAAAGATTTTGAAGATTTGTGCAGAGATGAAGGTTTTATAATTGAAGATAGTATTCATTTAAACAAGAATAGGAAACCCAGCAAGTTCTCTTTAATCTTTCCTAATCTTTTATCTTCAGAAGGAGTTTATCTGCTTGCAAGAAGATAAGAAAATATTATTGGCAAGCTCAAATAAGGGCAAGCTGAAAGAATTTAAAAAAATATTTAAAAATTATCAAGTTATCTCTCAGAGTGAATTAAATATTCAAGAGCCTGTAGAAGATGGTCTGACTTTCTTGGAGAATGCTTTAATAAAAGCCAGGCATGGATCATCTAATTCTGGACTGTTTACAGTTGCTGATGATTCGGGGATTGTTGTACCAGGTTTAGATTTTGCTCCTGGCATTTATTCTGCTAGGTATGCTGGCGAGAATGCTAGCGACTTAGATAATAGAAACAAAATAATTGATGAACTAAAGGTAAGAGGCTTAAAGTCTTTGCCAGCTTATTATGTATGTGTTCTGGTTGGCGTACATTCTGTTGAAGATCCAATGCCAATTTTTTCTAGTGGAGAGGTTCACGGCGAAGTGTCTATCAATAGCTCTGGAGAGGGTGGGTTTGGATACGATAAAATCTTTTACCCCTCTGGATATAAATTCTCTATGGCGAATATGGACCCTGATGAGAAGAATGAAATTAGCCATAGAGCAATAGCATCTAAATCATTTTTAAATAAGCTTGAAGATCTTAAAACCAAATAAAGTTCCTATTTCTTTATATGTTCATTTCCCTTGGTGTGAAAAGCAATGTCCATACTGTGATTTTAATATTGAAGTCAAAAGAAATGCTGGTGATGAAGAAGATCTCCTAAAGGCAATCATAAATGATTTAAATTTTTCAAAAAAATATATAAGTAATAGAAAATTTAAATCAATATATTTTGGAGGCGGTACTCCATCTTTGATTCCTATAGAAGTGATTAAAAAGATTATCCATAATTTATATCAAAACAAATTATTAGAAAAAGATTGTGAAATAAGTTTTGAGCTTAATCCTAAAGAAGTTCGAAAGGATTATTTAGATGATCTTGTAAGTATAGGTATTAATAGGATCTCTATTGGCATACAAAGCTTTAATAGTAATACTTTAGCAGCCCTAGAAAGGAACCATGATGAAATAGATGCTTTAAAGGCAATAAAATTAGCTTCTGAAACTAAATCTATCAATACAACAATTGATCTAATTTATGGAGTTATGGGCCAAGAACTCGAATCATTTAAGAATGACATTGAAACTTTTTGCAGTTTTGATATTGATCACTTATCTCTTTATCAACTGACAATTGAGCCAAATACTATTTTTTATAAGAAAGAGTTAGTTTTACCAGCAGACTCCTTAATAGAGTCTATGGAAATGGCAGCAAAAGATCTCCTCAATAAAAACAACCTATACCAATATGAGGTTTCTTCTTGGTCTAAAAAAAATAAAGAGAGCCAACACAATATGAATTATTGGCTCTATGGCGACTATCTTGGCGTGGGGCCAGGTGCTCACAGTAAAATAACTACAATTGATTCAATTACCAGAATGATCAAGCTAAAGAAAGTTTCTTCTTATATAAAGGATCCGGCTACAACTATTGATTCAAAAGTCACACCTGATTCATATGATCTTGATTTAGCAATGAATCTTCTTAGACTAAAAGACGGTATCAGTCTTAAAGACCTTGAAAAAAAATATATCTATATATCCGATACCTTTTTAGATAAGTATGAAAAAGGTATAAAAGAAAAGTTATTAGAAAAAGATGGGGTGAAAGCTACACCTAGGGGTTATAAGTTTCTAAACGATACTATTAATCTTTTTAGTTAAAGGAAATGAGAAAATCCTTCTGCCCTCCTTTACAGCCCTTTCTTGAAATTTAGTTAGTTTACTCTCTTCATATGATGAAAAGCTTTCTCTTTGATAGCCATTTGATAATCCGATAGATTCTTCAATGCTCTCTGCATACTCTTCCCAGTCTGTTGAAATAAATAAAACTCCGTGATCTTTAATCGTTGGGTAAACTAATTTAAAAAAATCTTCATTGATCAATCGTCTTTTATGATGTTTAGCCTTTGGCCAAGGGTCTGGACAAATAATCAGCATCTCATCAAAAGTAAGTTCATCAATTGTTTCAATTAGCAGTCTTATATCGCCTGTATTAATTCTTATATTAGCTATCTTTGATCTAACTATCTCTCCCAGTAAATGCCCTATTCCAGCTAAATATACTTCAGAGCCTACAAATAATGTTTCAGGGTTGTCTTTTGCGAGAGATAAAATATTTTCACCATTTCCAAAACCTATTTCTAAAACAGTTTTCTGGAAATCTTTACTTATATCATTAATTTCTTTGCCGGTAGTAACTAAATATTTGGGTAATAGGTCTAGGTTTTTTTCCTGACTCCTAGTTATTCGTCCTCTTCTTTTAACAAAAGATGGTAAAAATTTGTGACGCATTTAGATTGTTTGATACTGCCTTATTAGGCTGCGTTAGACATAAGTGCTTTTAATTTCTTAAGAGCTCCATTTTCAATCTGTCTTACTCTTTCTGCCGAGATATCATATTCAGCAGCTAAATCATGAAGGGTTTCTTTATCTTCAGATAGGAACCTTCTTTGAATAATATCTTTACTTCTTTCATCGAGAGTTTTAATTGCTTCGCTTAATTCTGCTAAATTAAGTTCACTCATCTGGCTCTCTTCAGCTAAAATTTCTGGGTTGCTGCTTTTGTCTTCTAAGAACTGTGATGGAGACATCATCTCATCGTCTGAATCTCCTCCAATTGGTGAATCAAAGGCTGCATCCGTTGCTGAGAGTCTATTTTCCATATGAAGGACATCTTTAACCTCAACATTTAAATCTTTTGCTATGCTTGCAGCTTCATCTTTTGTAAGCCATTCAAGATTCTTTTTCTTACTTCTTAAATTAAAGAATAATTTCCTTTGGGCTTTTGTTGTAGCAATTTTAACCAGTCTCCAGTTTTTAAGAATATATTCATGAATCTCTGCTTTAATCCAATGCACTGCATAAGATACAACCTTTACACCCCTATGAGGATCATATTTATCAACCGCCTTCATTAAGCCAACGTTACCTTCTTGAATAATATCAGCCAAAGGAAGGCCGTACCCTTGATAAGATCTTGCTATATGCACAACAAATCGAAGATGGTGGATAACAAGTTGTCTAGCTGCATCTAGATCATCATGCTCATATAATTTGAGGGCGAGCTCCTGCTCCTGTTCTTTTGTAAGAATAGGTATCGAGTGAACACAAGCCAAATAGGATTCTATATCCTTACCTGGCGTGGTTAACTGAATTGGTTGTAATTCTGTTCCCATATATGAAATATTTATAATTAAATATAATAATTATTAATATAATTAGTTCAATTATAGCAATTTTTTATAAAATTCGCTTATTAATGGAAAATATCGGTCTTTTAGGTATGTATTTCTAAAAGCTACGAAGGCTGGATTAAGTATTGAATCTTCCTTTGAGTAGGTTAAATGGTCTCCAGATAAGATCTGACATATTCTCCCACCCTTTTCCCATAAATATGAATGTCCCGCTGCAATATCCCATTCAGATGTAGGTCCAAATCTGGGATAAATATCGGCCTCATTATCTCCAAGCGCGCATAATTTAAGTGAGCTGCCTTTTTCAACTACCTCATATGCTATTTCATTGGCTGAGAGGTGTTCTAGGAATTTTTTATCAATATCGGTTTGGTGGCTTTTACTCATAACTATTCTTAAAGGGCCATCTTTATACAAAACCCTTCCATTTTGTTTTGTTTTAATAATTGAATGGGGGCCATTGTTCCTATTTACCCATAGCCATATTGGGAATCCCAATAAATTAAAAAATAATAAATAATGTCCCAGCAAAAGCGATGAAGGTCTTCTGTAAGGCATGCCCATCCAAATCTTAGATGTTGTAGGAGATGCAATAATGCCGAAAATTGGAGTCGCTTCCTCTATTAACGCTATATTTACTGTGAAATCACCATTCTTATTAATAAATTCTTTTGTTCCATCAAGAGGATCAACTAACCAATATCGTCCAATGGGTGAGTTTTTTGAAGCTTCATAACTTTCCTCAGAAATAACTGGTGTGTTTGGACTTAGATTTTTTAATCCTTTAACAATTACATTGTGGGCTTTTCTGTCAGCCTCAGTGACAGGAGATCCATCCATTTTTGTTTCGGTGTTAAAAGATTCGCTTTCGTAGACCGTCATTATTTCCTTAGAGGCATCAGAAACAATTTTTCTTAAGGGTTTAGAAACATCCCTTATAAAACTCTTTGAACTTCTAGCCATAAAATATTAATTACAGATAGAGCGACCTAAAGAGGTAATTTTAGAGATTTTCTTATAAATATCTGTGTTATCCATTGTGCCTGTAAAATTGTCTGCTCCAGGACCATAAGCATAAACATTAACTGGGAGTGCTGAGTGTCCCTGAGT
>Ga0066861_10000209_pt1 | contig 16712 bp, 16 predicted proteins | sample ETN02SmetaG_3_FD_66434 | JGI IMG/M metagenome (GOLD analysis project Ga0066861, IMG submission 66434) | Marine microbial and viral communities from oxygen minimum zone, Eastern Pacific Ocean - ETNP2014F10-02SV257 | ecosystem: Environmental > Aquatic > Marine > Oceanic ... | reverse complement strand
ACTCTCCTTTGCAGTAACGCTTGATTGATATGGATCAGTAGCAAGCATAGCGTTATTAATACCAAGGCCCACATGAAAAATTGATCCATTGACAAAAATAGGCAAAAGTTCTGCTTTCTGCTCTTCACTACCATGCTCTGAAATAATTTGAGCAGTCAACAAAGGAATAGACACGGACATTGCTAGTGATAGGTCTCCATATGCAAGTGCTTCAAGGGCCAAAGCATTTGAAACAGAGTCCTGCTCCAATCCCATCCCGCCATATGCCTCAGGGATGATGAGAGGAATAAGATCCAAAGATCTAATTTTCTCAAGTAATTCATCGCTAGGCCTGCCATCGCTCTCAGCCTGTCTCGCATGAGGTCGAAGCTCAGTTTCAGCAAATTTTCTGAGCATATCCCATGTCATTTGTTGATCCTCAGAAAGAGTGATGTCAAATGGATGTTCTGTGTTGTAGTCTTGCATCAGATTTTTGGGTTGAATTTAACTCTTGATTGCTTGTAAAAGTAAAGCATTGTGTAAAGATGTTAAAGGTATTGATTGGTCAAATCAATGACTATCAATATGACGAATATTTAAAAATTTGAATTATAAAAAAACACTAATATTTCTAATTAAAGTTTAAAAGATGACAAAGGCAGAACGAGCTTCAATTGTACAAAAAATTTTAGAGGAATATTATCCTGCAACTCCTGTACCGCTTGATCATAAAGATAATTTCACGCTTCTAGTTGCAGTTCTGCTATCTGCCCAATGCACAGATGAAAGGGTGAACAGGGTAACTCCTAAACTTTTCCAGCTGGCAGATAACCCAAGAGATATGAGCACCAAAAGCCCAGAGGAAATATATAACATTATCAAACCTTGCGGTTTAGGGCCTCAAAAATCTAAAGCTATACATAAACTTTCCAATATCTTATGCGATACCTACAAAGGAGAAGTTCCTGAGGATATTAAAGCGCTAGAGAAACTCCCAGGAGTTGGTCATAAAACCGCATCAGTTGTAATTAGTCAGGGGTTTGGACAACCAGCATTTCCTGTAGATACCCATGTCCATAGACTTGCCCAAAGATGGGGTCTAACCAAAGGAAAAAATGTTCGGCAAACAGAAAAAGATTTGAAAAAAATTTTTCAAAGAGATTCTTGGAACAAGCTTCATCTTCAAATCATTTTTTGGGGAAGAGAATTTTGCCAGGCACAACAATGCCATGGAATTACTTGCAAAATTTGTAAGGCAACTTTTCCCAAAAGATCGCATCCTTTTTCCCACAAGAAGCCGTAGATAATCTAGAATAGGTTCTCAAACTTTTTAATTAAAATTATAAGTACTTTTGGAGTAATCAATGGAATCTCAAGCTGATTCAATCTTTGCTAATTCACAGAACATAGAAAAATATGATGCCGAGCTTTGGCAGGCTCTTAATCAAGAATCTACTCGCCAAGAAGAGCACATTGAACTCATAGCATCTGAAAATTATGCCAGCCAAAGAGTGATGGAAGCTCAGGGGGGATTGCTAACAAATAAATATGCAGAGGGCTATCCGCACAAAAGATACTATGGTGGTTGCGAAAATGTAGATATAGCAGAAGAATTAGCCATTAATAGAGCCAAAGAACTCTTTAAGGCAGATTATGCAAATGTTCAACCTCATTCTGGATCCTCAGCAAACGCGGCTGCGTTTTTAGCTATGCTTGAACCAAATGATACGATTCTTGGAATGAGCCTTGATCATGGAGGCCACTTAACTCATGGAGCAAAGGTAAATTTCTCAGGTAAAAACTACACGGCATTTCAATACGGCCTTCATCCAGAAACACATGACATCGATTACGATCATGTTAGGGATTTAGCCAAAAAACATAGTCCAAAAATGATCATTGCTGGCTTTTCAGCTTTTTCGGGAACTATAGATTGGCAAATTTTTAGAGACATTGCTGATGAGACAGGTTCTTATTTTCTTGTCGACATGGCTCATGTATCAGGTCTGGTTGCAGCCGGTCTGTACCCCTCACCTGTTCCTTATGCTGATGTGGTGACCTCTACTACTCATAAAACCTTAAGAGGTCCAAGATCGGGAATTATCATTGCAAAATCCAATGAAGCTTTAGAAAAAAAACTAAACTCAGCTGTATTTCCTGGATCTCAAGGTGGGCCACTAATGCATGTGATTGCGGCAAAAGCTGTATGTTTCAAAGAAGCTCTTGAGCCGGATTTCAAATTATATATGCAACAGGTAATTGATAATGCAAAACTAATGTGCAAAGTTATTCAGGACCGTGGCATTAATGTTGTCACTGGTAAAACTGATAATCATATCGTCTTAATGGATTTGATAAGCAAAGGGTTGACTGGCAAAGATTGTGAGCTAGCTTTAGGAAAAGCAAATATAACTGTTAATAAAAATGCAGTTCCGGATGATCCGCAGTCACCATTTATAACTTCAGGCATTCGATTGGGCACACCTGCTGTTACCACTAGAGGTTTTGGAAATGATGAAGTGGAGCTATTAACTAATTGGATCTGCGATATTGTTCTTGACCTTGGCAATGCTGATAAAATTAATCTCATCAAAGATCAAGTAGTTCAACTATGCAGAAAGTTTCCGGTATATAAATAAAAATGTTTTGTCCTTTCTGCCAAGCCCAAGATACTAAAGTAATTGACTCAAGGCTTGTTGGTGATGGCTCGCAAATTAGAAGAAGAAGAGAGTGTGAAGTCTGTCATGCAAGGTTTACAACCTTTGAGACTGCTGATCTTGCTCTACCTAGGATCGTTAAAAGTGATGGTGAAAGACAACCGTTCAATGGGGTGAAGTTGAAAGGTGGGATGCTTAGAGCCCTTGAAAAAAGACCTTTATCTGCTGAAGAAGTGGATGGAGTGTTTGGAAGTATTTTAACTGAAATTCGTCAGCTAGGAGAAAGAGAGATAGCTTCACGTCAACTAGGTGAGATTGTTATGCGAAATTTAAAAAGAGTTGACCAGGTTGCATATGTTAGATTTGCATCTGTCTATCGTGACTTCCAGGACATCAAAGAGTTTGCCGAAGAAATATCTTCTTTATCCAAAGAAAAACCAACAAGAACAAAAAAGAAAAAATGAAAGACCTAGACTTTATGGCTAGAGCCATTGAGCTTGCCAAAAAAGGTCAACTCAAAGTTCAACCAAATCCTATGGTTGGTTGTGTAATTGTAAAAAATAATAAAATAATTGGTGAGGGATGGCATAGGGAATATGGCAAAGATCATGCTGAAATAAATGCCATAAAAAACTGTAAGAAAAAATTTGGTGTTAAGAAAGCTCTTAAACTCATTGCTGGATCAAATGTTTATGTGAACCTTGAACCATGCTCAATTGAGAAAAACACTCCTCCCTGCTCAAATGCTTTGATTGAATATCAAATTAAAAAGTTATTTTGTGGAACTCTTGATCCAAATCCAAAAATTAATGGGCGAGGAATTAAATTGCTTAAAAAAGCTGGCATTCAAACAAGCGTTGGCATACTTAAGCACGAGTGCAAAGAATTGAACCGAGTTTTTTTTACCAATCAAAGAAAATCTCGTCCCTACATTATTCTTAAAAGTGCTCAGTCAATTGATGGGAAAATTGCCCTTCAAAGCGGAGAAAGCAACTGGATCTCAAATTCTGAGTCACGTAAAAATAGTCATCACATTCGATCAAGAGTTAAAGGGATCCTGGTAGGAAGAAATACAGCCGAACAAGATAATCCTTCGCTTACAGTTCGATTAGCTAAGAATGAGTTAGGTTTGAGTAAGGGTGAGGCAATTGTGCAACCAGTAAAAATTATCCTGGGCAGCCTGAAGAAGTCAGGAAAAGTTAGCAAAATTTTTGCTGGTAATTCAAAAATTATTATTGGATCTAAGCTATCAGCTAAAAAGTCTAAAAATGTAGAGTATTTGGAGTACAAGAAGAAAAATTTTCTAGAGGAATTTCTTCAAGATCTTTTGCATAGAGATGTATCTAGTATTTTGGTTGAGGGTGGTCAAAAGACTTTAAATGCATTTATTGTTAATAATTTATTTGATGAATTGGTGCTATATACTGCACCCATGTTTCTGGGTAAAGGAAGCAAGGATGCTTTGAATCTTAATCCTCCTGATACCATCAGAACCTCAATGAAATTAAAGATGGTTAGACTGGAGAGATTTAAAGAGGATATCAAGACAACTTACTACAATAAGAATCTTTGATTGTTTTTGAGCATTTAATGCCTATATATAAGACAAATGGAATTTAATACAACAGAAGAGATCATTCAGGATATTGCAGCTGGCAAGATAGTTATTTTGCTAGATGATGAAGATAGAGAAAATGAAGGTGATTTGGTTTGCGCTGCCGAGCTTGTTGATGATAAAAAAATCAATTTTATGATTAGCAAAGCAAAAGGTTTAGTATGCTTGCCACTATCTCCTAAAAAATGCGATCAGCTTAATCTCCCTATGATGACCAATAATAATCGAGCCAAACATGGCACAGGGTTTACTGTTTCCATCGAAGCTGCTGAAGGAATCTCTACAGGCATTTCTGCTGAAGATAGAGCTAAAACCATAATCGCAGCAGCAAAAAAAAATGCTAAAGCAGGAGATATAGTTCAGCCAGGCCATATTTTTCCATTAAGGGCTTTCGAAGGGGGAGTCTTGAGCCGTGCAGGTCATACCGAAGCTGCATGTGATTTAGCAAGACTGGCAGGTCTTGAGGAAGCTGGTGTGATATGCGAAATCATGAATGATGATGGAAGTATGGCTCGAAGAGATGATTTAATGAAATTTGCCTCAACTCATGAAATGAAGATTGGGACAATAGCTGATTTAATTCATTATCGTACTCTCAAGGAAAAATCTGTTCATCTGGAATACTCAAAATCTGTTGAAATTAATGGTCTTCAGTTTGAACTTTCTGCATGGCGAGACAGCATTTTTGATAATCTCCATTTAGCTTTTGTCAAAGGTGATCTTACTGCTTCTGATTCCCCGCTTGTTAGAGTTCATGTTCCCAATACATTGCATGACCTAATAGGCATTGAAGAATTTGGTAAAAGACTCAACCTAGAAAAAGCCCTGAAAAGAATAGGCAAAGAGGAATGCGGTGTTTTACTTTTAATTGGCAATTATCAAAATGCTGACGAGGTTATGAATGATCTTATGGGAACAAAATCATCTGTTAAACCTGAAACAAAGACCGTGGGCATAGGATCACAAATTCTTAAAGAACTTGGATTGCAACAAATTAAATTGCTAGGAACGCCAGTAAAATATCCCTCCTTGTCTGGATTTGATCTTGAGGTCACGGGGTTTGAACAATGAGCAAAGATGGATTCTCATACTCATCAAAACAAGTTGATGTAAATAAAAAAATTACTATAGTGGCATCAAAATGGAATGCTGAGCTAGTTGATGAATTATTAGACTCAGGAAAAGCACATTTAGAAGAGCTTGGTTTCACTAACATAAAAACTGTACATGTTCCTGGTGCATGGGAGCTTGTCCATGCAGCTCAAAAAGAATTAACTGATGCAGATGGAGTCATTGCATATGGAGTGGTAATTAGAGGTGAAACAACGCATTACGAACTCATATCAGAATCAACTGCTCATGGATTAATGCAAGTTAGTGTGAATGCAAATAAGCCCATTGGCTTTGGTTTAATTGCTACTGAAAATTTATCTCAAGCTCGAGAACGCACCGATGCATCAAAATTAAATAAAGGTAAAGAAATTGCTCAGTCACTTGTTGAAATGCTCAGCTAAAGATGTCTAAAAACTTAGGGAAGTACAAACAAGAGCTTCAAACTCGCGAGTGCTTGGTTCAAGCAATCTATCAATACATATTTCATGAATCAAATTTAAACTTTCTGATAGATCAATTCCTAAAAGAAAATACACCCAAAAAAATAAGCTTTAATTACTTCAAGCAAAGATTAGAAAATATTTTTGAACAATCAGATGACTTAAAAGAAATCACAAGAGATCTCAAGAATAATGAAGGTGAGAATCTAGAGATTATAGATGAAGCCATTTTATGGCTTGGAATAGTTGAGATACGCGCTAATGAGTTGCCTCATCCTGTCGTGATTGATGAATGCATTCGCCTAGCAAAGAAATTTTCTAATCCAAACTCTTATAAATTTGTAAATGCAAAGCTAGATGATTGGTTAAAGACAAACAAAACAGACTAACTTAGGAAGGGTAGTTAACGTAAATTGGGCTTGACCAAGCTCTATTTTCTGCAGGAGCAAGACAGTCTCCTCTATTCTCATGAACCCCTACTCTACATATTTCAGTTTTGATACATTTACCATTTTCATCAAATTCACAACCCAATGGATCAGCAGAAAGTTTTAGCGAGGGCTCTTCGATGGCTCTAACATAATAAACAGCATCTCTTCGACCAATTGAGAATTGCTCGTCTTTAAATGACACCTCGCAAGTTGTACTATTGCAAGGTAAAGTCTTCCATACATCTTCTACAAGGCCTTCAACTGGTTCATTTTCATATTGTTGTGGCAAAATTCTAATAACTTCAATTCGTGTAATAACTCTTCTTTCATTACTAGGGTTGTAACATTCTGAATTACAAATCTTCTCTAAACGCTCTTTTGTTAATCCATTATTGCTGTAGTCAGGACAACCAGGTTTTTGCTTAAGAGAGCCCGCTGCTTTTACAGTGAATACTGGTGATTCATTACTTTCAACTTCTGAGCCCATTGATAAAGATTCAGATTGAGTTTCTGCATCAAACCACAAAAGAATTCTTGGTCCCGAGGTTGCATAAACTTCTTTTCTTTCTAGAGCATCCCAAATTGATTCTCTTTTTCTAGATGTTGAGTGAGCAGCAACTAGGCCTCCAGACATAAAGTATGCACTTTGTCTTTCAGCGTCCGTAGCTATATTTAAATCCATAATGCTGCTCAAGTTCGTATTGCCCAAATCAACATAAGAGGGTTCTAATTTACCTTTTGGGCGCCTTAAATCGCTCATTTTTTCATAAAATGGGTCATTGAAACCATTAGCCTCAGTATTAAAAAGTCGATCAATTTCTTTATATCCTGTACCCGGTCGAGCACCATGATTGTCGCTTGAACCAATAAACCCAAACTTAAAACGTTGTGGATTTTCTTTATCGGTAAAATCACTTAATGCTAAAACATACTGAGCAGAGCCTAGAGGCCTATAGTTAAATGATGGCAGGAAACAATCATTGCATTGCCCAGCATTTAAATAATCATCAGGATTTGTTTCATTCACTGCAGCATATCCTGTTGAGCCCATTTGAGCCGCAAATAATTTTGTTTGATCTACTAAATACTTACAAGTTTGATCATCCATCCCAGAGGTTTGGCATCTTTCAGCCATAATATTGCCAGCCTGTTGGCAGGTTGGTAAGAAATCTTTAGTTTCATCGGGACAAAAAAGCTCAACGTTTAGATCTATATCTGAATCATTCCAAGTTCTGTATTCTTCTGAGTTGCCATGACCAGAATAAATTTCAAATAAAAATTGAGACTCATCGTCCTTAAAATCTTTTAATTGTTTCTTCCAATCAGATGTTGGTGGAGTATAAAATCCCCAAGTAGTGCCATGAGGAATTACCATGTAAGGTGTATCCCAATCTTTCAATTTCTGAAACAAAATATTTGGATTAGTTGCCTCCTCGTAACAATTAACAGGAAGATCTCTGGTATTAACTCCTTCAGGGCATATAGGCGTTGCTTGGATTTCGTCAAAAAATTTGTCAAACGCGAAGAATCTATCTCTATTTTTAAAATCTAGAGTTGCCGGCAAAGCAGACATTGTCCATGGCAAACCAAGTCTCATTACCAATGGAGCAACTCCTCCCGAGCCAATAGCTCTTGGTGGAACCAAAGCATCATCGGTTTCTAAAAAAATAACATTTTTATGCCCATAATGATTTTCTGGATTCGGATCAACCTGAGTCCACTCCCATCCTAAAAAGCTAACTAAATCATCTGTCCCTTCTGATAAATTATTACATTGTTGAATGCTTTGTTTTGTATCCAGCCATTTTCTTGGAGTGCTAGCTTCAGCATGATCGTTGATAGACCAAAAATCTAAAGCTGAGCAAAATCTTGCGTAATCACATGCGTCTGCTAATGGTGAGGCTCCTTTGCCATTCATAAAAGGTAAAGACCACATGAATGCATCTGTTGAGTAGGTTGTATGAACATGTAGATCACCAAAGAGAATTTGTTTTTCATCCAAAACCTCTAATTCTGATTTCACCAGATTAATCCTCGTGGCTCTATCTTGAAGTGCTTTTTCTGGAAGAACTCTTCCCTCAATAACTCCAGGCCCATCCAATGTTCCAAAAACTTTTAAAACTGCGCCTCCAAAAAAAATAGCTACAGCAAAAATAAAAAGTAGAGCGAGTGAAGTTAGAAGGTTTCTCATATGTCTCCAGAATTGATAAAGCTAAGCTCTATAAATTGTTTGATCTCTTGATGGTCCTACCGAAACTATGCCAACAGGACAATCCAAAGTCTCTTCAATAAATATTATATAGTCCTGAGCAGCTATAGGTAAATCATCAAAAGATCTAGCATTAGATGTATCCTGCTTCCAACCAGAGAATGTTTTATAAATCGGTTGCTGATTTTGGTCATAATCAATACACACTTGAATTTCTTCAAAGTTATCTAGAACATCTAATTTTGTGATGCATAGATTAGTAACAGAGTTAATAAAAACAATGGTTTCTAACGCCTTCAAATCTAGCCATCCACATCTTCTTGGACGGCCAGTTGTTGCGCCAAATTCATGTCCAACCTTTGCCAATTGCTCTGCATTGGAATCAAATAACTCGGTAGCAAAAGGGCCTTCGCCAACACGAGTGGTATATGCCTTGGTAATTCCCAAAATAGAATCAATATGTCGCGGGCCCACACCCAACCCTGAAGATAAACCGCCTGCAGTAGTGCTGGAAGAGGTGACATATGGATAGGTTCCATGATCAATGTCTAGCATAGAGCCCTGTGCACCTTCAAAAAGGATGTTCTTGCCCTGTTTTACCCAAAGTTTTAAGAGATCCTGAGTTTTACAATGATATTTATTGTAAAGATCTATATTGCTTGTTAACTCTTCTAAAACATCCTCAAAGGCTATAGGTTGAGCATTGTATAAATTCTGTAAAATTTGATTATGATAATTAACCAATGTTAATAACTTTATTTTGAGCTCTTCAATATTTTTTAAGTCTCCAAAACGCACTGCACGTCTAGCAATCTTGTCTTCATAGGCTGGGCCAATTCCTCTTCCAGTTGTCCCAATGCCCTCTTGTTTATCTCGCACCTTATCAATAGCTATATGAGTGGGCAGAATCAATGAGCAATCTTCACTGACATAAAAACGGTCTTTAAAACTAATATCACTGTCTTGTAATTCCTGAATTTCTTTAGACAAAGCAGGAAGAGATAAAACCAAGCCATTACCCAAGACACAATGAACTGATGGATGGAGAATGCCTGAAGGAACTAGATGGAGGACTTTTTGCTCACCATCAACTTTGAGTGTATGTCCTGCGTTATGGCCGCCTTGAAAACGACATACTGCTTCAGAAGTTTCAGCCAAAGCGTCTACGATTTTTCCTTTGCCCTCATCACCCCATTGCAAGCCCAAGATAAGGGTGTTGTTGCTCATAGAGTATTAATTATTGCCTTTGGACTTATTCAAGTATTTAAAGAAATCAGACTTAGGATCAATAAGCAAAACATCTGATTTATTATTAAAAGTTGCATCATAAGCTCTCATACTTCGAGTAAACTCATAAAACTCAGGATCCTTAGAGAAGGATTCAGCATAAATTGCTGCTGCTGTAGCATCGCCATCTCCTCGAATTTGTTCAGAAGTTTTGTAGGCTTCTGCAAGAATAATAACTCTTTCTTTGTCTGCAGTGGATCGAATTTCATTTGAAAGCTCATTTCCTTCAGCGCGCAATTCCTCAGCTAATCTATTTCTCTCTGAACGCATTCTTTCATACACAGAGTTACTTAGCTCAGGCGGTAAATCAATTCTTTTAACTCTAAAATCAATGATCTCTATGCCTAGGTCAGATACAGAATTTCCTAAATTTTCTCGCATGTCGCTCATCAACTGGTCTCTTTCACCTGAAACTAATTCAGTTACTGTTCTCCTACCAAATTGATTTTTGAGTTCAAATGCAGTTCTTTGTCCAAGCAAATTATTTAAATTAATAAAACTTCCACTAGTAGCATCGTAAAAAGTTCTAACGTCAGTAATTCGATATTTTACGAACGAATCAACAATAAGGTATTTGCTCTCTACTGTTAATATTCTATTGGGCTCTTCATCAAGAGTTTGAAGTCTTGAGTCGTATTTTTTTACATTCTGGATAATTGGTAATTTAAAATTTAAGCCAGTTGGAAGATCTGATTTGATGGCTTCACCAAATTGGAAAACTATTCCGTCTTCTTTTTCATCAATAACAAATAAGCTATTCAGTATTAATGCAAGAATAAGCCCTGCAAGAACCAAGAGATTCATTCCTTTAGTCATTAGTCTTCCTCCTGTGGTCTGTTTTGCTCAAGAATTTTGTCTAATGGGAGGTACATAAGATTATTACCTCCTTCGACATCCATCAAAACTTTTGTTGAGTTGCTATATAGACCTTGTAAAGCATCTAGATAAAGTCTGTCTCGAGTAACTTTTGGCGCTTTTTGATACTCCGCTAATAATTTATCGAAACGAACAGCCTCTCCTTCTGCATTAGCCACGACCTCCTCTCTATATGCTTCGGCGGCCTGAATTCTAGCAAATGCTTGTCCTCTGGCTTCCGGAACAATCGAAAGTCCATATCTATCAGCTTCATTTTGTAATTTTTCTTTATCCTCTCTTGCTGCAACAACATCATCAAAAGAAGCTTTTACAGCAGAAGGTGGATCAGTTTTCTCTATATTAACCTGCTGCACTACAAGCCCAGTTGCATATAAATCTAAATAGCTTTGAAGTCTTGAATTAACATCTTGCGCAATCATTTCACGACCAGTTGTAAGAGTTTCCTCAAGGGTATTATCCCCAACAACATGTCGCAATGAACTTTCCGTGGCTTCTCTAAGGCTGCTTTCTGGATCACGGACATTTAAAACGAAATCTTTTAGATTTTTGATTCTGTATTGAACAGAGATAGTTACATCAACTAAATTTTCATCCTTAGTAAGCATGTTTGCTGTCTGTGAATAACGTCTGGTTAAGGCTACATTTTCGACATATCTTTCATCGATTCCAGCTAACATAAAGTTTAAACCTTCGCCGGTTTCTGAATGATATTCACCAAACCTCAAAACGACTGCTCTTTCAGGAGAGTCTAATTGATAAATAGACATACTCGCATAAATAACTAGCAGTCCAAAAAATCCATACAAAAAAGCTTTTTTTGTAGGAAAGTTAAATCCGTTCCCACCAGAAGAACCATTGGAGCCAGAGCCTTGTTTTCCAAACATGACAGAAAACTTTTTTATCAAATCATCAAACGAAACTTCGTCTTGATCTTTTCTGCCCCAAGGGTCTTGATTGTTTTGATTGTCCCAATTCACTTAGATACCTATAGTTATAAAGTTTAATTATAAATTTAATTTGGGGGTAAATCCTTAGAATTAAACTATTTCAAGCAAATTAAGTTGCTTTTTTAGTTGCTCGGCAGCTTGTTCTGCCTGATGAAGATCAAAATAGATCAAATTTTCCCATCCTCTCATCCAAGTACATTGTCTTTTAGCAAATTGGCGTGTGGCAAAAAGAGACTTTTCAAATAATCTAGATTTCTCCAACTTACCCTCAACTACTTGCAACCCTTGTCTATAATTTATTGCTTTCATTGCGGGATGTTCAGCAGAAAGATCAAAAATATTTTGAATATTAGTTATTTCTTCAAGCAATTTCTCTCCAACCAATGTCTCCTGTCTAGACTCTATTCTTTCATGAAGCTTTGCCCTGTCCTCGGGAAAAATTCCAAACTCTATTAATGTATATTTTTCTTTTAATTCACCAGTCTGTTCAGATAAAAGATTTTCATTCAAGCTCCTGCCTGATGAAGTGATGATCTCAATTGCTCTTACAATTCTTTGAGAGTCATGAGAATCAATATTTTTTGCCGCTTCAGGATCAAGCCTCTTAAGATCTTCATGCAGGGCATCCACTCCATTGATAAGAATTTTTTTCTCTAAATCCTCACGAAGAATTCTATCAGCTGAGGGGAGAGTACTCATTCCTGTTTTTAAAATATTAAAATACATCATGCTGCCGCCAACCATTAATGGAATCTTATCTCTAGCATGAATATCATTAATTATTTTCATGGCTGAGTCATAAAAATCTGCAACAGAAAATATAGAATCCAAAGAAACATGATTTACCAAATGGTGAGGATGTTTTTTTAAGATTGCATTTGAAGGCTTGGCAGATCCAACATTGCATTCCTTGTAAACCATGACAGAGTCTACGCTTATAATTTCTAAGGCTTCAAATTGATTTTGCCAGTTAATGGCCCAGTCTGTCTTCCCAGACGCGGTTGGACCTAAGAGGAATATTATGGGCTTTTTTATAAGTTTCAAATACTCTTAAATTGCGTCTTGATCAGTTTCACCTGTTCTAATTCTGATGACTTTATCAAGAGTAGATACAAAAATTTTACCATCTCCAATTTTTCCCGTGCTTGCGCTTTTTGTAATAGCATCTATGGCCTCATCAAGCTGGTCAATTGATACAGCAATTTCTAATTTGATTTTTGGTAAAAAATCAATTACATATTCAGCTCCTCGATATAATTCAGTATGGCCTTTCTGCCTTCCAAAACCTTTTACCTCTGTAATTGTCATGCCGGTAATGCCTATCAGATCAAGTGACTGGCGAACTTCTTCTAACTTAAATGGTTTAATGATTGCTGTAATAAGCTTCAACTTGTTTCTCCTAATTGCCTAATTATATAAGATGCTTGAAGCTCTGTTGAGCCTTTATTTTTTTCAACAACCTCCCTAGCTCGGTGCACATAATTCTTTGTAACTTTTAAATCTCCAATAAAAAGTTCCATCGCAGCCAGCAATTCATCCTCACTAATCACCTTAATGCATGCATGATTATTAACAAATTGCAGAACAATGTCTTCGAAATTAAATGTGTGTGGACCTATGATGATCGGAGACCCTAAGACAGCCGGTTCAATTAAATTATGCCCTCCTCTCGGGACTAAACTACCTCCAACAAAAGACATTAATGAAGATGCATAGAAGCTTGGTAAAAGACCTGTACTATCAATGATGCAAACATCATAATCTTCTGAGTCTATATCTGAATATAGTTTTGCCCTAAACCCCATTAAAACTGCTTGCTTAGCTATCTCTTCCGCTCGCTCGGTATGTCGCGGACAAACAAATAGTTTTATGTCTTGTTTCGCTTGTAGCCTATTGTATGCATTGAGCAATATTTTTTCTTCTCCAGGATGAGTGCTAGCTCCCAAAATAAAAGGAGCAGCTTTAATAGGATTAGCACCTATATCAGAAATATCAAATTTAACTGAGCCAACTACCTCAATACAATCCTCTTCAATACCAAGCCTTAAAAAACGTTCCTTATGTTTACTTGTTTGAACAAAAGAATAGGTGATTTGTTTTAATGTATCTTTGAAGAGCCATGATGATATTGCATAGGCTTTATATGACTTTTCACTAAGCCTGCCATTAACTAAATAAAGAGGAATATTTTTATGAAATGCTTGCGAAATCATTGATGGCCATATTTCTGTCTCAAATATTAAAATGGCATCCGGCTTGTAAAAATTTAAAAATCTATTAATAAATAAAACAAGGTCCCAGGGAGCATAATTAATTACTATTTCTTCAGGAAATATTTCCCTTGCTCTTCTTAAGCCAGTGGGTGTTGAGGTTGTTATTACAATATCAAAGTGCTCAGCTAATTTATTGATCACAGGCTGTGATCCTATAACCTCACCTAAACTAACAGCATGAAACCAAATAATTTTTTTATTTGTTTGTCTTAGGTTGCTGTAGCTATATCCAAGTCTATTAACAAAATGCTTTGCATAATCTGAATCAGTAAAACTCTTAAAAAAGATCCGTAATGCAAATACTGGGATGAGCATTACAATTAAAAGGTTGTAAATTACCAACTTCATATCAAAGGTATATTTAAATTAATGTAATAATACATTCTTTAATTTTTATGTACTCATAATATTGATCAGGTTAATGATGACATTATGGCAAGGTCTTTGCCATCTACCAACTTCATGGCATCCAGCAATGGGAAAAGTTTGTGGCAAGCTCCTATTTATGATTGCTACTGGTAGGAAAAAAATTGCACAAGCAAATATTGCGGCATGTTTGCCAAATCTATCAAAAGCGGAGCAGCAAAAACTTTTGCAGGATAATTTTATGCACTTGGGAAGATCTTTGATTGAAACAGGCATAGCTTGGTTTTGGTCAGATAAAAAAATACAAAGCAAGGTGGATTATGATGTAATTGGATTAGATCTTTTATCTGCCAATGATTCTAATAATGGTAACTTAATCATTTTTAAGCACTCCCAACACCTAGAATTGGACGCCCGTCTTTTGGCCATGAATGCTGCAGTATTTGGTGTAAGCAGAACACATAATTCCGCTTCAATGAATAAAATTCAAGATAAAGGGCGGCTTTCAAGCATGAAAGATACTGCAGATAAAAATAATCCACGCAAATTCATGAAATGGCTTAAAGCTGGAAAAAACGTTATGTATTCAATAGATCAGGATTATGGATGGGATCATTCTGTTAAATTAAGATTTTTTAATCAAGAGGCTGCTACGATTACCACAACTAAAAAGATTATTGATACTACTAATTCAAATTTATTGTTTATAAATTCATATTATAAAAATAATAAATTGATTCTTAAGATAGAATTAATTGATCATGTGGGACTAGATTCAATAGAGTTGGCTCAAAAAGTTAATGACTTGATGGAAGAAAAAATTCTTCAACATCCAGCTGAGTATCTTTGGATGCATAGAAGATTTAAATCCACGCTAGGAAAAAACTTTTATAAGTAATATGAACTTTGAACAATTAAATAATCTTAAAGGATTCATGCCCAGTCATGAGGGCTTAGCATTAACAAAATGGGCAGAGGAATTTTCTCATTATGGGCCTGCGCTAGAAATTGGTACCTTTGGTGCCAAGTCTACTTTATACATTGCAGCTGGGAGTTCAATTCTTAATCAGCTTGTTTATACAATAGATCATCATTCTGGTTCAGAGGAACACCAACTAGGTGAAGAGTATTTTGATCCAGAAATTTATGACGAAAAATTAGGTCGAGTTAATACGGTGCCTTTAATGCAATCGAACCTTCAGCAATTTGATGAAAGTAAATGGATAGTCCCAATTCTTGCAAACGCAAATTCTGTTGCCCCTTCATGGAGCACAGAATTAGGGCTATTGTTTATTGATGGCAGTCATACTGAAATATCGGCAATGAATGATTATGACAATTGGCGCTCTAAACTCCACTCCAAAGGAGCATTGGTAATTCATGATATTTATGAAAAACCAGAAGATGGTGGTCAAGCGCCATATCTTATCTATCAAAAAGCTTTGGAAGAAGGTTTTCAACTTTACGAGCGAGTTGATACGATTGTATGTCTAACTAAGGCTTAAATTGTTGTTTGGTAAATAGATTGGCTCCAGGGGTGAGTTGATAGTTTGCATCGGCAGCGAGGATGCATGCCGCTGAAGTCCATGAAGGTGTTTCTTCCGGCCAGTAAATATTTTCATGAAATTGCCAACCCATATAAGGTATTCCCTCTCTATCAACTATAGCAATAGCATTATGAAGCAGCTCTAATGCAATTTTGTCTTCTCCAATTTTTTTATATGCAATCGAGCATTCGCTAGTCTCTGCAACAGTTATCCAGGGCTCATCTGAGACACATTTAATTCCAAGGCCTTTGATCCAAAAAGAATCTTCTATGTTAGTTGTCAAAGAGGCGATTCTTTGTTTGGAGTTAACTCCCCCAAGAATGGGATAATACCAGTCCATTGAAAACCTACTTCGGTCTTTTTTTAAATCAAAAATTTTAGATGGGTGTTCAAGCGCAGTTATTAATTTTGAATGTGCAGCTCTCCATTCTGATTCAAGACTCTGCCACTCCAAAATTTGGCAAATCGCTATAGCACACTCAAGACTTTTTGCGATGGAGCTACATCCAGTCAAAAGATAATCTTCATCAATTTTTTGAAACTCATCTATATTCCATGCAATGGCTCCATTGTTATGTTGAAGAGAAAGAGAAAATAAAATACCTTTTTTGACTGGCTCCCAAAATGTTTGAAGAAAATTAATATCATTATTAAGCAAATAGAAATGCCATACAGCCACAGCAATGTATGAGGCGTAATTGGTCTGTTTATTAAGCTCTAATGGCTCTTCATCTTGATAAAGGTTATACCAACTGCCATCTTCATTTTGATTAGCAGCCATCCAATGAAGGCCTTTGAGAGCTTGATCATAATAACCTAAAGTAGTCAGGCCCATGACGGCCTCAAGATGATCCCAGGGATCATGTGAGCCATCTTGATTAGAGGGGATGGCTCCAGAAAGAAATTGAGTCTGGTCTAAAAACTTGCCTAGATTGCTTAGTCCATCGAGAGAACTGGGATCAATGTGAGATA
>Ga0066861_10000203_pt1 | contig 16974 bp, 14 predicted proteins | sample ETN02SmetaG_3_FD_66434 | JGI IMG/M metagenome (GOLD analysis project Ga0066861, IMG submission 66434) | Marine microbial and viral communities from oxygen minimum zone, Eastern Pacific Ocean - ETNP2014F10-02SV257 | ecosystem: Environmental > Aquatic > Marine > Oceanic ... | reverse complement strand
TAAGCAAGCATCAGAATTAGAATAAATACCAATATATTTTGTCTATTTTGTTGACGATCCTCCAGTATTCATTTTATATCATAAGAAAAATTTGCAATATATGACATAAGGGATAAACATTTGAAAAACTTTACTGGAGCTGAGATCGTAATTAAGTCTCTTTTGTCACAGGGCGTTGATACTGTTTTTGGCTATCCTGGTGGAGCCGTCCTCCCAATTTACGATGAAATATTTAAAGAAAAAAAAATTAAACATATTTTAGTCCGACATGAGCAAGCCGCCGTTCATGCTGCTGAGGGATATGCCAGATCAACAGGAAAGCCAGGTGTAGTTCTTGTCACATCAGGACCGGGTGCTACAAACGCAGTTACAGGCATGACTGACGCATTAATGGACAGTATTCCTTTAGTTGTTTTAACCGGTCAGGTTCCAACATTCATGATTGGTAATGATGCTTTTCAAGAAGCTGATACAGTTGGAATTACTCGTCCTTGCACCAAACATAATTGGCTAGTAAGAGACACAAATAAACTTGCAGAAACAATTCACAAAGCCTTTCATGTCGCTGCTAACGGTAGACCAGGACCGGTTTTAGTAGATATACCTAAAGACGTTCAATTTGCTGATGGTATTTTCAAAGAACCTAAGGAAATAAAGAATACTTATCACGTAAGAAGAGCCAGACCGGATAATGCCTCTATTGAAGAAGTTTCCCAGGCTATAAGAAATGCAAAGAAACCAATGATATATTCTGGTGGGGGAGTAATTAACTCGGGGAAAAAGGCTTCCAATTTACTTAGAATGCTTGTATCGAAAACAAACTTTCCTATTACCTCAACCTTAATGGGTTTGGGCTCTTATCCAGCTTCAGGAGAAAATTGGCTGGGCATGCTTGGTATGCACGGTACATATGAAGCAAACATGGCCATGCACGATTGTGATGTTTTAATTTGTATTGGAGCTCGTTTTGATGACAGGATAACCGGCCGCACAGATGCCTTCAGTCCAAATTCATATAAGATACATATTGATATTGATCCTTCATCTATAAATAAGAATATACAAGTAGATGTTCCATTAGTTTCAGATATAGAGATAGCTTTAAAAGAAATCATTAACACTTGGGAAAAGGGTGGTAGTGAGACCCAAACGACCAGCATAAAGAAATGGTGGAGTAAAATTAGTGAGTGGAAAAATATAAAATGCTTGGCATACAAACAAACTGGAGAATTTATTAAACCCCAGTACGCTATTGATAGACTTGAAAAAATTACTTCAAAAATGGATAGATACATAACGACGGAAGTGGGCCAACACCAAATGTGGGCGGCACAATACATGAAATTTGAAGAGCCAAATAGATGGATGACATCTGGAGGTCTGGGAACTATGGGCTATGGTTTCCCATCATCCATTGGGGTACAGATTGCTTATCCAAAATCACTTGTAATAAATGTTGCTGGAGAAGCCAGTTGGCTGATGAACATGCAAGAACTTGGAACTGCAGTCCAATATGGGCTACCAGTAAAGCAGTTTATATTGAATAATGAGCGATTGGGAATGGTCAGACAGTGGCAAGAATTGTTACATGGAGAGAGATATTCACATAGTTGGTCTGAATCACTCCCAGATTTTGAAAAACTGGCTGATGCCTACGGCATTAAAGGTATTACCTGTAGTAACCCGAAACACCTAGATGATAGTATAGAAGAAATGGTTAACCATCCTGGTCCCGTAATTTTTAACTGTGTTGTTGAAAAGCATGAAAATTGCTTCCCGATGATCCCATCCGGCAAAGCACATAACGAAATGATTCTTGGTGAAATAGGAGAAAAAGATTCAGTGGATTCTGCCGGTGCAGTTTTAGTTTAACATTTATTTTAATCATAGAAGAAAAAATGACAGATCTTGATATAAAAAAGGGCTCAAATAATAAAAGTGCATATAATTTAAGAGACCCTTTAAGTGAAGTAACCGAGTCACACACACTTGCTGTTATGGTTGATAATGAATCTGGAGTCTTAGCAAGAGTAATAGGGTTATTTTCTGGCAGAGGCTACAACATAGATAGCTTAACTGTTGCTGAAGTTGACCATTCTGGAAAATTATCCCGAATTACTATTGTTACTAATGGGACGCCAGCTGTTATAGAACAAATAAAGGCCCAACTTGAACGTATGGTACCAGTCCACGCTGTGCATGATCTAACAGTTGAAGGCAGAACTATTGAAAGGGAGCTGGCCTTAATTAAGGTAGCAGGTAGCGGAGAAAAGCGCGTTGAAGCTTTGCGCTTAGCAGATGTATTTAGAGCTAACGTTGTTGATTCAACATTAAAAAGTTTTACGTTTGAAATTAAAGGAACTCCAGAAAAAATAGATGCTTTTTGTGATCTTATGAGGCCGTTAGGCTTAAAAGAACTAGCTAGAACCGGGGTAGCTGCGCTTTCCAGAGGTAAATAGCAGTCTTTTAGCTACAGCCAGATGTTCCTCCACATGTATTACACTTCATACAAGTTCCATTTCTAACTAAAGTAAAATTACCACATTCTCCACAAGGATCTCCTTCATAACCTTGTATTTTTGCTCTCTGTCTTGCATCATTTTCCAAAACTTCAGTTGTTTCCACATTATTTGTAGCCACAGTTTTAGAAGGTTCCAATTCATGGCCATCTTCCTGGTTTATCTCTGTTCTCATAGCTATAAGGTCGTCGGGCAGTCTATTTCTCAAATATCCCGAAGAAGATATTTTCCTTATCATATCCATTGAGTCTTTTTTCTCATCTTCACTTTCGTCCTTTGAAGACAGCTTGCCTTCGCTTTCCCCCTGCCCAACATCATCAAAACTTTTTCCTTCAGGAATTACATGTGCTAAATCAGTTCTGTCTAAATACGATACAGCAAGCTCCCTAAATATATAATCTAAAATGGAGGTGGCATTCTTAATAGAATCATTACCCTGAACCATTCCAGCAGGCTCAAATCTTGTAAAAGTAAATGCCTCAACAAACTCTTCTAAGGGAACACCATATTGCAAGCCTACAGATATCGCTATTGCGAAGTTATTCATCATAGCCCTAAATGCTGCTCCCTCTTTATGCATGTCTATGAAAATTTCCCCTAATGACCCATCTTTATATTCACCAGTTCTTAGATAAACCTTATGGCCTCCAACTATCGCTTTCTGTGTATAGCCTTTACGTCTTTCAGGTAATTTCTCACGAAATCTTTCAACCTCGGCCGACACTATATTTTCAATTACTTTTTCGACTGCTGTAGCTTGCTGTACGGTAGTTTCTTCAACAGTTGGCGCACCCATATCCTCATCTTCATCAATTAATGCTGACGATAAAGGCTGAGACAACTTAGACCCGTCTCTATAAAGAGCATTTGCCTTAACGCCCAGAGAGTGACTTAATTCGTAAGCAGCTTTACAATCTTCAATTGAAGCGTCTTTAGGCATATTTATAGTTTTTGATATCGCCCCAGATATAAAGCTTTGCGCAGCAGCCATCATCAATATATGGCTGTTGACCGACAAAAATCTTTTACCTACTTTTCCACACGGGTTCGCACAATCAAATACACTATAATGACTTTTCTTTAACTCAGGAGCTCCTTCTAGTGTCATTGTACCACATATAAAATTATTTGCTTGATCTACTTCATCCTTTGAAAAACCTAAATGTTTTAGTAAGTCAAAGCCTGGATCCGTTAACTTATCTTTAGGGACACCCAGTGTACCTGTGCAGAATTCCGTGCCCAAGGTCCATTGATTAAAAACAAACCTTATATCGAATGCCGAAGTCAGTGCCGATTCCACCTTATCTAATTCAGCTTTTCCAAATCCGTGACCTATTAAAGATTTTGCATTTATATGAGGTGAGTTATGCATGCTCCCATGCCCTACCGCATAACTTATTATCTTTTCTATCTGATCTTCTTTATATCCCAAATTTAGCAGTGCACTTGGTACTGAACGGTTGATTATCTTGAAATATCCACCACCTGCCAATTTTTTAAATTTAACTAATGCAAAATCTGGCTCAATACCTGTAGTATCACAATCCATAACCAAACCTATCGTGCCAGTAGGAGCAATTACAGTTACTTGGGCATTTCTATACCCATACTGCTCTCCCAGTTCTAGAGCTTCATTCCAAAGTTCATGAGCCTTATTTATAAGCTTACCATCAGGGCAATTATCATGATCTAACCTTACAGGTACCGTTTTCAGCCCTTCATAGCCATTTGTTTCACCAAAAGCTGCTCTACGATGATTACGCATTACCCTAAGCATATGTTCACTATTCTTCAAGTAACCCAAAAATGGTCCTTGTTCCTTTGCCAGTTGGGCTGAAGTTGCATATGAGGCTCCGGTCATAATTGCTGTAATAGCTCCACAGAGGGCTCTACCCTCACTACTATCATATCCATAACCCATATTCATCAAAAGACCGCCAATATTGGCATAACCCAGCCCTAAAGTTCTAAATTTATACGAAAGTTCAGCGATTTCTTTACTGGGAAATTGCGCCATTAAAACAGATATCTCTAGAGTTAAAGTCCAGAGCCTGGTCGCATGCTCAAAAGAACTAACATTAAATGTTCCATTTTCCAAAAATGTTAATAAATTCATAGACGCTAAATTGCAGGCTGTATCATCCAAAAACATATATTCGGAACATGGGTTTGAAGCTTTAATTTGCCCATCTTCAGGGCAAGTATGCCAGTCATTAATAGTATCATGAAATTGTATACCAGGATCTGCACAGGCCCAAGCAGCATGACCTATTTGATCCCAAAGATCTGCCGCCTTAACCACTTTATCTACTTTTCCATCTGTTCGACGTAACAACTCCCAATCTGAATTATTCTTTACAGCCTGTAAAAACGCATCAGTAACTCTCACTGAGTTATTAGAATTTTGGCCTGATACCGTCATATATGCTTCTGAGTCCCAATCGGTATCATAAGTCGGAAATTCTATCGAAGAATACCCCTGTCGAGCATACTGTAGTATTCTATTTATGTAAGTTTCTGGTATTAATGCTTTTTTTGCTGATTTTATCGCTGTTTTCAGACTTTCATTAACCTTTAAATCATATGCATCACTCTCTGATCCATCCCATGATTTAATTGCCAAAAATATTTGGTTAAGTTTTTGTTCATGAACCTTAGATCCTGCTACTAGTGAAGCTACTTTTTGTTCTTCAACTACTTTCCAGTTCACAAAATCTTCTACATCGGGGTGATCCACATCGCAGATTACCATCTTTGCTGCTCTTCGTGTCGTTCCTCCTGATTTTATGGCACCAGCGGCTCTATCTCCTATTTTAAGAAAAGACATCAATCCTGATGAATTTCCTCCACCAGATAAATTCTCTCCTCCCCCTCTTAAATTTGAAAAATTTGTTCCTGTTCCAGAACCGTATTTGAATAATCTTGCCTCCCTAACCCAAAGGTCCATTATTCCGCCTTCATTAACTAAATCATCACTTATTGACTGAATAAAACACGCATGAGGTTGAGGATGTTCATAAGCTGTATTTGAACTAACTAACTTTCCTGTTTTATAATCCACGTAATAATGACCTTGCCCAGGACCATCAATTCCATAAGCCCAATGAAGCCCCGTATTAAACCATTGTGGTGAATTTGGTGCCGCCATTTGCGTAGCTAGCATAAATCTCATCTCTTCATAGTACGCTCTTGCATCATCCTCTGTAGAAAAGTATCCACCTTTCCATCCCCAGTACGACCACGTTCCAGCCAAACGATCAAATACCTGCTTAGATGATGTTTCCCCTGTATAGCGTCGTTCCTTTGGCATTTTTAAAAGCAACTTTTCATCTGCCACTGACCTCCATAGAAACTCAGGGACTCCTTTTTCAGCCACTTTTTTGAGCCTTGCCGGCACTCCTGCTTTACGAAAATACTTTTGGGCCAAAACATCAGACGCGACTTGGCTCCATGATTTAGGAACCTCAAAGTCTTTTAACGAGAATACAGTCGATCCATCCGGATTCCTAATCTCAGATGAAGTTTTTATGAACTCTATCCTATCATAAGCATCTTTTTTATTAGATGTATATCTTCGAACAATTTTCATTTTGTACCTCTCCTCATTACCAATCTAAGTTCTTTCCTCTTAGAAAATCAATATACTTCAAGAACTGCACTTAATTGCAGAACGTTTTTATAATTTGTAATCTCTAATTTCCAGAACACTGCTTTTTTTGCCACCCCCGTCTTTACGACTGATAAATACTACATCTTGTATCAACGACGAGTAGGAATACTATGTGAAGCATAAATAGGGTAAAGGTCAATCAAAATATTTATATTTTTTTTACTTTTTTTAATTGACCTTTATCATTTTTATTGAAACACCGATTCTATTTTTGATTCAATGAATGAAATATTATTAGTAACAGTTTGAAATAGATAACTTTTGTCATTTTTTTAGTGTACTTTAAATTTTTTTTACTTAAATTGATCATTTTTGAAATTTAATAAAAATTAAGGGAAAGAGTCCTTGAAAGACAGAATTGACTATGCAGGAGCAATTTCCTTGATTGGATTTTCTGGACTTCTTGGAATCAATCAAGCCTTGATTAAAATAACAAATGAAGGTATTGACCCTATTTTTTCAGCTGGTATTAGATCCTTAATCGCCATGCTATTTCTTTTGGTCTGGATGATTGTATCTAGAAAGCCGATCGAACTTAAAGCCGGCACTATTTTACTGGGAATAATTACTGGTTTAATTTTTGCTCTAGAGTTTTTGTTGTTATATATTGCGCTAGATCTTACAACAGTGGTTCGTAGTTCTATAATATTCTATTCAATGCCCGTATGGCTATCTATCATTTCACATTTTTGGTTTAGAAACGATAAATTAACCAAAATCAAATCGCTAGGCTTGATACTCTCGGTCACAGGTGTCACATGGGCAATCTTATCTAATTCTTATTCTACGGGCTACGGAAATATAATAGGCGATCTTTTAGCACTTGCTGCTTCAATCTTATGGGCTTTGATAGCAATAATTAGCAAAGGCACTAAATTCAGCACCCTAAGTGCTGAAATGCAGCTACTATGGATGTTAACTATCTCTTTTCCTGTTCTGACTCTATTGTCCTTAAGTTCCGACAGTTTGCTTAGAGACTTCAAAGATTACCATGCTATGATACTTCTCTTTCAATCTTCAATAGTTGTGGCAGGCGGTTTTGTGTTTTGGTTTTGGCTGCTCTCAATCTATCCTGCGTCTGGAGTTGCAAGCTTTGCATTCCTAGCTCCAATTTTCGGAATTTTCTTCGGATTTATCATTTTAAATGAGACAATTAATAAGAGTTTCTTGGTTTCAGCTCTTTTAGTTATAGTAGGAATTTTTCTGGTAAATTATAACAGAAAGCGAACTTAATCTATAACAAACAATTCTCGGCTCAAGCCGGAAAGTATACGTGGACCGTTTTTTGAAAGATAAACAACTTCTTCCAACCTTACTCCAAAATCTCCAGGCATGTAAATTCCTGGCTCTATTGTAAATACCATCCCCTCCTCTAATATGATTTCTGAAGAGCTTGTAATATATGGAGGCTCATGAATTTCTAGCCCTAAGCCATGACCTGTGCGGTGAACAAAATATTCACCAAAACCAGCTATTTCAATCACTTTTCTTGCTGCATTATCAACTTCTGAAGCTGCTGTTCCAATAGTAGCCTTATCAAGTGCTGCCTGCAAGGCTTCCTCTACTACATTATGTATGAATAAATATCTATCTGATGGTTCCCCGATATGGATCATCCGAGTCATATCACTGAAATATTCCCCAAAAACACCACCTATATCTATAATTACTGGCTTGCCTTTTTCTAGAGTATCTTGACAACTATGGTGGTGAGGAAACGCAGCATTACTTCCTGATGCAACAAGCGAAAAAGCAGGTCTTGCGCCTTGCTCATGAAAAGCTTGATTTATAATTGCACTCACCTCCAATTCAGAAATCTTAGGGGAAATGTTTTCTAATGCCGCCTTCATTGAATTATCGGCTACCAATGCACTTTTCTTTAGTTTCTGATATTCACACTCAGTCTTCAACATCCTCAAATACCCTACCGTTGATTTAGAAAAAGTAATAAGTGTTTTGGGAAGTGTGTCTTGTATCAAATATAAAAAGTCTGCTCGCATTGTCTCATCAACTGCAATTTTAGACCCCTCTGGCAGTGACATCTCAGAGACTAATTTCATAAAGGCAGTGTTAGGGCCTTCTTCATCCTGCCAGGTATAGAATGAATAGTTTAGCTTTGACCTAAACTGTTCTAAATTTAATGACGGCACTAAAAAAGATAAATTATTAAGGGACAAACACGAAAAACATGGTCTTTCATCAGGGAGAGGATAAAAATCGAACAACCAAGCCATATGCGGACCAGGAGAAAGAACTAACATAGAAATCCCCTCCTTTACCATCCTTTCTCTAATTAATTTAATTTTTTGATCTAACACTATAAACAAATCCTAATTTAAACCGTTTAAGGGGTAACAAATTTTGTTTCATATTTTAACCTCCCTGAAAACTTAGCCGAGTTACTTTAACTCGGCTTTTATTTTGTATAGAGTTACCTAAGAGGTGCTGTGTGAAAAAAAATAAAGTAATAATTCTAAAAGATCTACCAAAATTTGCGCTTAATTCAGCATGCTTCACCACTACAGATAGACCTGTTAAGGAACCTATGCCGGGGGAAGTGTTAATAAAGGTAAAACTTATCTCTATTGACGCTGCAAATAGGGCTTGGTTAAATGGGCCAACATATAGACCAGCTGTGTCAGTTGGTGATATCATGCCGGCGTACGGCATTGGCGAAGTAGTTAAATCAAGAAGTAAGAATTTAAACAAAGGGGATCTTGTTTCTGGCGAACTAGAATGGAGTGAATATACAACCAAGCGTGCGAGTTTTTTAAAAGAAGTTGATGGTAATTATAACTTAACTGACCTTTTAACTTATAAGGGTATTGCAGGGTTAACGGCTTACCATGGCCTATTAAACATAGCCAAAATTGAACCAAAAGAAACTGTTCTTGTTTCCACCGCCGCAGGTTCGGTAGGAATATTTGCGTGCCAAATTGCAAGAATATTAGGATGCAAAGTAATAGGCCTATCAAGTTCAGACGAAAAATGTGATTGGGTAGAAAAAAATTTGGGAATTGATAAATGTATAAACTATAAGGGCGAAAATTTTTCAGAAACTCTAAAAGAAATATGCCCTGAAGGAATTGATGTTTATTTTGATAACGTTGGAGGGAATTTATTAGAGCAAACGTTATACCGGATGAGATTAAAAGGGAGGGTAGTTTGCTGTGGTGCAATCAGTCAATACGACCAGGAGACAACTGCCTCTCCAAAGAATATACCAGGTGTGATTGTAACGAAGAGACTTAAGCTTGAAGGGTTTATTGTAATGGACTTTCAGAAAGAAAATTTCAAAGCTTTAGAGGACCTTTCTAAATGGTTTGAAGCAGGCCAGCTAAAAGTGTTCACGGAAGAATATAAAGGATTAGATAATGCCCCCCTGGCACTAATTAATCTTCTGAAGGGTAAAAATTTAGGAAAAACAATTATTAAAATATAAAATAGTCAGATGGGGACAGAAATGGAATTAAAAAACAAGGTTGCACTGGTAACTGGTGGCAGTAGCGGAATAGGCGCCGAAACAGCTAAAATTCTTTCAAAAAATGGATGTAAAGTAGTTGTTGGTTATAATAGGGGCGAGAAACGTGCGAGAAATTTGATTAAAAAACTATATAACAACGGACATAACATCGTAAAAATTGATCTACGTGACCAAAATTGTTCTGAGGTTGCAAAAAAGTTTATCAAAAAAACGTATGGTAAACTTGATTATTTAATTAATTCGGCTGGGTACACAGAACCAATCAATCATGCAGACATATCTTCACTAACTCCTGAAAAATTTAATATGATAATAAACATAAATACAGGTGGAACTTACTCAATAATTAGGACCTTTGTTCCGTTACTTAATCTTTCGAAGTCAGCTACAATTGTAAATGTCTCCTCAGTTTCTGCATTTACTGGATCTGGAAGCAATATTGCATATTGTGCTGCAAAGGCTGCAATAGATACAATGACAATTTCCCTCGCAAGAGCATTAGGACCAAAAATTCGTCTTTTATCCGTTTCTCCAGCAGCCGTTGCTACAAATTTTGTTGAAGGCAGGACACTCGAAAATTTGAAAAATATAGCCAAGAAAACACCCTTAAACAAAGTAATCAAACCAAAGGACGTTTCATTAACAATATTAGCCTGCTTGACCCATCTGAAATCATCCACAGGAACCAAAATCATAGTAGATGGTGGTCATCACATAAAATAATTGCAGCAAAAATGTCCCACAGAACAATTAACTTATTAATTAGATTTACGATCTTGGTGTAAAATCAGTAATAAAAAACTAATTAGCAACTCAGTCTTTTAGTGAAAATATTCAAATATTGGTCGGGGCGGAGAGATTCGAACTCCCGACCCTCTGGTCCCAAACCAGATGCGCTACCAGACTGCGCTACGCCCCGACATATAGGCTATCTAACCTGAAAAAACAGATTTGAAAAGGGCAAAATTCACTGAAAAGTGAATACTAAAATTAGATTAATTCATCTATTTATTTTCTATATAGCAGTGGCTTATAGAATTTCCAACATTTATAAGATCTGAATTTTTTCCAAAAGATGGGACCTCAAGAACAAATTTAACAGGCCTATTGCTTGAATGTATTTCAAGGCTAAAGGGCTCTGCCTCTCGTACTATTTTCGTAATAATGCCCAGTTCATTAACAAAAATTATATCCAGCACAATACTAGTGTTTTTCATCCACATCTTGGCATAATGCAGCCTATCAAAAATAAATAACATGCCTCGATTCGATGGCAAATGTTTTCTATTCATCAGCCCCTTCTGTCTTTTGTAAACAGTATCAGCTACTTCTACCTTATATAGCAATAATTTATTTGTCGTCACTATCTCTAGATTTTCTGGGTCACAAAAAGAGTCATCCGAGGCATTTAAGATATTTACATATAGAAATAACCCTGAAAAAACTGGCAAAGCAAACTTGAGCAAGCTGACAAAATACCAAATCATTTAGACTTTCCAAAACTATGATTTATACAGATAAACTAACCTTAACTTAACCAAATCGCATATTTAAGCTTGTTTGGCAAAACCTAGATAAACCCAAACATATTTATCATTCTTCCCAAAGCTTATGGGTATAGTCTGCTAACAGTCCAGTTTTCCCCAATTTTTTCCCTATGCCATCTAAATCTGTCGTGTAATCTATGTTTGCCATCTGCCCAAAACTCAACTTCAAATGGTATTAATTTAAAGCCACCCCAAAATTTTGGTCTTTCAGGGTTGTTGCCCAATTTTTTCTTCAGATCTTCTATTTTATCATGCAACAAATTCTTATTAGGTAACGCTTTGCTTTGCCTAGAAGCCCAGGCTCCATAACGGCTTTCCAAGGATCTTTCACTAAAATATTGGTCAGCCAAATATGAATCTTCCTTAAACACCTCACCGCGAACTCTGATCTGCCTACGAAGTGTTTTCCAGTGGTATAAAAAGGATGCCTTATTGCTATATAAAATCTCAGATGCTTTTACTGATTCGTAGTTAGTAAAAAATACAAACCCATCATCTAAAATTAACCTCATTAAGACCATTCTGATATTTGGAAAGCCTAAAGAATCTACTGTAGAAAGTGCAACAGCATCAGGATCACTGGGCTCAACCGCTTTAGCTTCCAGAAACCACTTTCTTACAATTTCTATAGGCTCTAAGCCATCAAAAATTTCTTTCTTAGGTTCTTCCATACTATTTTCTTTCGGTGACTATGTGATAAACTTGTAGTTATATTAGTAATTGCACTTGAAGCAACAAAAAGATTTTCGTATCACTTAGCCAGGCTTACCTTTATAGTTTACCAAAGCAAGGAAATAAAAGATGGACATAATGAAGGATAAAAAAGGGTTAATTTTGGGACTCGCAAATGAGAGATCGATAGCGTGGGGAATCGCCAAAGCTTGCAGAGAGGCAGGCGCGTCTCTAGCTTTTACCTACCAAGGTGAAGCCCTAGGAAAAAGAGTTGAACCTTTAGCAAAAAGCTTAAATTCTGAAATAGTCTTACCTTGTGATGTTAGCGATGAAATTTCTGTAAATAATGTTTTTTCCGAAATCGAAAAAAAATGGGGGCACTTAGACTTCATAGTTCACGCTATTGGATTTTCTGACAAAAATGAACTTAGAGGACGATATCTCGATACTTCAGAGCAAAATTTTATTACTACAATGCAAATATCCGTATTTTCTTTTACTTCACTTATTCAAAAAGCAGAGAAACTAATGAAAAATGGAGGCTCGGCACTTACCCTGACTTATTATGGTGCTGAAAAAGTACTCCCCCATTACAATGTCATGGGAGTGGCCAAGGCTGCACTTGAAGCGTCTGTGAGATACCTGGCAATGGATCTTGGGCCATCTAATATAAGGGTCAATGCAATTTCTGCAGGTACAATAAAAACACTTGCTGCTTCTGGCATTGGGGATTTTAGATACATTATGAAATGGAATGAACTGAACTCACCACTAAGGAGAAATGTTACCCAAGAAGAGGTTGGAAAATCCGCTGTTTATCTGTTGTCTGACCAGTCATCAGGAGTAACCGGAGAAATTCTTCATGTCGATGCGGGTTATAATGTTATTGGAATGAAAGCAGAAGACGCTCCAGACATAGATGTTGTAACTGGACGTAAGGATTAATACATATGAAAAAAACTCAACCAGATAGACTGCCTCATGAAAAAGGATTTCACATTTCCTGGGACCAAATGCATAGAGATAGTCGCGCCTTGGCTTGGAGATTAGATGTACAAAGAAGTTGGAAGGGAGTATTGGCCGTAACTAGGGGGGGCATGATACCAGCAATGATTGTGTCTCGAGAGCTAGATATCAGAACTGTGGATACAATAAGTATAAAATCCTATGACCATCAAAAACAAGCTGAAGCCGTTATTTTAAAAAAACCCGATCCCAGGCTGGTTGGAGATGGTAATGACATATTAATAATAGATGATTTAGTTGATACAGGTAAAACCCTGAAGATAGTAAAAGAAATATACCCAAAGGCCCATTTTGCAACTGTTTATGCTAAGCCAAAAGGAAAAGAAATGGTGGATACATATATCACAGAAGTTTCCCAAGATACCTGGATATTTTTTCCTTGGGATATGGCATTACAATACGTTGCTCCTTACAGCGGGAATGATTGATTGAATAAAAAACATAGAGCTACTAAGCACATAGAAACTGAATTAGTTCAATCACTCCACTTTTTTGATAAAGAAACTGGAGGCATAATCCCAAGAATAGACTTCTCTACAACCTTTGTGCGAGACAAAAATTACCAACCATCAGGGGACTTTATATATGCCAGAGAGGGCAATGCAACTACAGCTGAGGCTGAGAAAATTTTAAAGGTTCTCGATAAAAGTGAAGATACTTTGCTTTTTTCTTCGGGCATGTCAGGGCTAATCACTCTTATGGAAGTTCTGGAATCTGGAGACCATATTATTGTGCAAGACCCAATCTATTATGCTATTTCAAGATATCTAGAATATATTTGTCCTAGACGAGGTATAGAAATATCAAGAATTAAAGCTGAAGAAATATACAATGCGGAAAGATATATTCAAAAGGGAAGGACAAAATTTTTGTGGATTGAAACCCCCTCTAATCCACATTGGATCACAATAGATATACAAAGAGTATCAAAAATTACCTCCTCATTAGAATGTAAATTAATAGTGGATGCAACTTGCTCGCCTGCCTGTACTTCAAATGTGTTGGATCTAGGTGCTGATATTTCTTTTCAATCAACAACAAAATACTTAAATGGACATTCCGATTCATTAGGAGGGGCTTTATCTACAAAAAGGAAGGATGGATTCTGGGACCTAATAATCCAAGCTAGGAATTATCAGGGAAGCGTAATGAGCCCATTAAATTCCTGGTTATTAATAAGGGGGCTTAAGACCCTTTTTATTCGATTTCAAAAATCTAGCAATAATGCGTTGCTTTTAGCAAAACACTTAGCCAAAAATCCTGCTGTAGAAAAGGTCCTGTATCCGGGTTTAGAAGATCACCCCACATTTGTTATAGCAAAAAAGCAGATGATGAATGGATTTGGCGGCATGATCTCAATAAAAATGAATGGTGGATCAAAAATGGTCAAAAAGGTGATTAGAAAAGTAAAAGTATTTTTGCCTGCTACTTCTTTAGGAAGTACAGAAAGTTTAATCGAACATAGAAAACTTGTTGAAGGTCCAGAATCTAATGTTGAAGACAATCTAATCAGACTTTCAATTGGAATTGAATCTAGTGAAGATCTAATTTCAGATCTTGAGCAAGCTATTAATAGCTAGATGCAGAAAAAAGAAAAAGATGAAAGGTCACCTGCTAGCAAACAAAGTGCAGACAGAATCCTTCAAATCATGAGCCAACTGAGAGATCCTCAAAATGGTTGCCAGTGGGATTTAGAGCAAAACTTCGAAAGTTTATCAAAGTATGTCATTGAAGAAGCATATGAGGTAGCTGAAGCCGTTGCTGATGGTAATGTTGATGAGATAATGGAAGAACTAGGTGACCTTCTCTTACAAGTTGTGTTCTTCTCTCAAATTGCTTCTGAAAAAAATCTATTTCGGTTTTTAGATGTTGTAAACGCAGTAAGCGAAAAAATGATAAGACGTCACCCTCACATATTTTCTAAAAATAAAGAATTTAAGACAGCTAAGGAACAAAAAGAAAATTGGGAAATAATAAAAGACTTAGAGAAAAGTGAAAAAAACAATATAAATGAGAAATCCCTGCTATCTGGGGTTTCAAAAAACTTACCTTCCCTGATAAAGTCAAAGAAAATTCAAGAAAAAGTAAGCAGAGCTGGATTTGATTGGAAAGACGAAGGGGAAGTTTTAGAAAAAGTAAAAGAAGAACTAGCTGAACTTTCTGAAGCAATAAAGAATAGCGACCGTTCTAATTCTGAAGAAGAGTTGGGCGATTTGCTTTTTACACTTGTTAATCTTGGCAGACATATGGATATCGATTGTGACACAGCATTAAGAAAAGCAAATTATAAATTTTCTAAACGGTTTAACCTTCTCGAGTTGCAAATGGGCAAGGAAAATAAAGAGTTGTCGAAAGTTAATAAATTATATATGGAAAAAACATGGTCCAAGGTTAAAAAACTGAGTTATAAGAAAAATGATAAACCCGAAACAACAATCGATAGAAGCTAGATGTGAATCAGCTGGGCTAAGAATGACAGACCAGAGGAGAATTATTGCCAAGACCCTCCAGAACAGTTCTGATCATCCAGATGTCGAAGAGCTGTATTCAAGAGCAGTTATAAAGGATCCAGGCATATCCATAGCAACTGTTTATAGGACTGTAAAATTGTTTGAAGAAGCAGGAATTTTAGACAGAGTAGAGTTTAATGATGGAAGATCTCGATATGAAGATGCAGAAAGGGACCATCATGATCATTTGATAGACTTACAAACGGGAGAAATTCTTGAATTCTTTGATAATGAGATTGAAAAGCTGCAAGAAAAAATTTCCGAAAAATTTGGATATAAGCTCCTAGGTCATAAGCTTGAACTTTATGGAATCAAATTAGAAAATACTGACGAAAATAATAATGACAGTAATTAAGGATATCTTAGCTCGACAAATCATTGATAGCAGAGGAAACCCAACGGTAGAGGTGGATGTATCGTTAAGTGACAATTCCATTGGGCGAGCATCAGCACCTTCAGGCGCATCTACAGGAAAGTACGAAGCTTTTGAACTTCGTGATAATGATAGTAAGAGATACAATGGTATGGGTGTGCAGAAAGCTGTAGCCAATGTAAATACTGAAATTAAGGACTTACTGATAGGAGCAGAACCTTTTGATCAGGAAAAGACTGACACATCACTCATAGAGTTGGATGGAACAGAAAATAAGTGCAGGCTAGGTGCAAACGCTATTCTTGCAACCTCCATAGCAACCGCCAAAGCATCTGCCATTAGTCAAAAATGTAACCTTTTTGAGTATTTTGAAAACAACACTTCGACATTTTTGCCGGTACCCCTAATGAATATTATTAATGGAGGTAAACACGCTGACAACAATCTAGACTTTCAAGAATTTATGATTGTGCCATCTGGAGCAGATTCTATAATCGAAGCTATTAGAATGGGCTGCGAAGTATTTCAATCACTAAAAAATGAATTAGCAAAAAATAATCTAAATACAGCAGTAGGTGATGAAGGAGGCTTTGCTCCCAACCTTAAATCAAATGAGGAAGCTTTGGACCTTATTGCTGATGCAATAGAAAATTCTGGCTACAAAATTGGAAGGGACATTTATTTTGCACTGGATTGTGCAGCAACGGAGTATTTTGATGGAGAAAAATATAATATTTCCGAAGAAAAATTGAATATGAATTCGGGTGAGAAAGTAAATTATCTAGAGAAATTGGTGAAATCTTATCCAATAATATCGATAGAAGATGGTATGGCAGAAGACGATTGGCAAGGATGGCAAATGCTGACAGAAAAGTTAGGAAGAAACTGCCAATTGGTAGGAGATGACCTATTTGTTACAAATTTAGAAAGATTAAAGCTAGGCATTGAAAGGAAATGTGCAAACTCCATTCTGATAAAACCCAATCAAATTGGCACACTAACAGAAACCTTTAATGCTATTGACCTAGCCCATCAAAATCAGCTTAGTTGTATAATGTCACACAGATCAGGGGAAACTGAAGATAACTATATTTCTGACCTAAGCGTAGCAAAGAATTGTAATCAAATAAAAACGGGTTCCTTAAATAGATCGGAAAGATTATCCAAATACAA
>Ga0066861_10000202_pt1 | contig 16983 bp, 10 predicted proteins | sample ETN02SmetaG_3_FD_66434 | JGI IMG/M metagenome (GOLD analysis project Ga0066861, IMG submission 66434) | Marine microbial and viral communities from oxygen minimum zone, Eastern Pacific Ocean - ETNP2014F10-02SV257 | ecosystem: Environmental > Aquatic > Marine > Oceanic ... | reverse complement strand
ACCCCACATCTCCCCAAGGTTTCCCAAGGGGATTCGGTTTGTCCTATTCCGTTTTCATTCGCCACTACTAACGGAATCTCTTTTGATTTCTATTCCTCCCCCTACTGAGATGCTTCAGTTCGGGGGGTTCCCTTTCCTTCAATGAGGAATGGCACTGAGTGCCAGGAGGTCCAATTCGGTAATTCGCGGATCCATGAGATTCATGCCTCTCCCCGCGACTTATCGCAGCTTGTCACGACCTTCTTCGGCTCTCGAGCCGAGCCATCCCCCAGTCGGGTTGTAGCATCTTGTGATTCCACATACCCACCTGTATGAGTTTTAATCGCCCCCCCGCTAAAAATAGCGGAAGGGTAATTCCTCTGGTATTCCAGGCATATCAATTCAGGTTTCTCTGGCCATTCCGTCTCCCCGCGGGGCGGAGCGGCCTCAACCTCTTACCCTGGTACGCGATGTACCAAGGAGCACACAAAGCATCCCGGCGACCTACATTCGGTATATGAAGTAACCGGGGTAAGCGAGGTACTATAATGAGTGATAAATTGCTACCAGTGGTTCGATTATGCATCCTCATTCGGAGAGTCTGAGAGGTCGAAGGGGAGTGGTTTCGATATTTCTTCACTAAGTGGCTCAGAATTTACTGTGGTTTCTTCGTCTTGATGATGATCTCTGGGAGATTCCTCTAAACCAAATGCGAGTTTTCTTTTTTCGTGCATAATGGGTGAAATATCGAGGCCGAATGGAATACTGGAAATGGCAGACTGCCCACTACCCCCTTCAAGTCCGAATGGTAACATCTTTTCTTCATCGGAACCAATATCTTTCCTAACAACAGACTTGTTTGGTTTTTCCACGGTTGTTTCACTGCCACATACCGAGCATGGCGATAAAGTAGTTACCAATCCACAAACGTTGCATTCTGGCATAGCCTTCTGAAGAGGTCTCGTGCTTCATTATAGCGGGCTACATGCGTCAAGTTCAATGTAGAAAGTTGCCTCGGACAATTATGACGGCCATACCCCCGACCTGGTTGCAGGGCCTCCTTGGAGCTCTGATAATGTCATTATTGGTGGCACTGGGACTCAGGTGGGTGAGGTTGCCATACACAATCGCCCTTGTTATTGTTGGATTGATGCTTGGTTGGCTTGGAGAGGGATTCCTGCCACTTGAGCCCGGAGGTGGGCTTATGTCTGCTGAGATTATCCTGTTCATCCTACTTCCACCGCTCCTATTCGAGGGAGCAGTGCAGATGCACATAGATAGGCTTCGTAGGAACTGGAGACCGATCTCCATTCTTGCTGTCCCGGGAGTCCTCCTCAATACAGCAATCATTGGGACAATACTTTGGAAGCTACTCTGGGCTGATGCGGAATATGGAATGATCTACGGGCTCCTGATTGGAAGCATTCTAGCTGCCACAGACCCTGTGAGCGTACTGGCACTTGTCAGGACATTGGGCGCGCCCAAGAGGTTGTCAGTATTGATTGAGGGGGAGTCGTTATTCAACGATGGAACAGCTGTTGTCCTGTTCAACATATTACTAATCTCACTGCTCACACTTCTAGCAGGTGGAGAACTGGGCACTTCTGCCATGATCACAGAGGGAATTGCTTCATTCCTTACTGTGGTCCTCATAGGCCTCATCGTAGGTTCTGTACTTGGGTCCATAGGAAATTGGCTACTGGAACATAGTGAGGATCACTTGGTCGAAATTGCCCTGACTGTGGCTCTTGCTTTCGGATCCTTCCTTATTGCCGAAACATTGCATGGTAGCGGGGTAATTGCTGTAGTAGTTGCAGGGTTGTTGGTTGGTAACCATGGAGTTGAACATGGGATGACTCCGACTGCGAGAATTGGCCTTCATCATTTTTGGGAAGTTGTTGTATTCCTGATTAATAGCGTACTTTTCCTGATGATTGGATACGAATTGCAAAGTGTCCTGACCCCCACTACAGAGACACTGCGATTGGCGTTCTATGGGATTTTTGCTGCCTTGGCAGCAAGATTAGTGGTATTCCCCCTGACATCAATTACAAATTTATCACGGCAACAGCCAATTTCAAATGAGTGGCAGTTGGCCCTATATTGGGGAGGGCTAAGGGGAAGTATACCAATTGCCTTACTTCTCTATATGTCGCACATTGTCCACGAAGGAACTCATCTTGAGGGTCATAGTGGACTGGTATTCATTGACGAGTCTGTTTACGAAACAATGCTTGTGATAGGTTTCGCTGTTGTCCTCTGGACCCTGCTTGTACAGGGACTTACGATGAAGCCTTTACTACAGAAACTCGGAATCACCGGCGTGGTTTCCGAGAGTGAGCAGGAATACGAGATTGCTTTGGCTGAGGTTGTGGCCAGTCGTGCTGCCCTGGAAAGACTTGGCGAAATGGCTGAAGAGGGCTTGGTAAGCAGTGAGGATAGGGAGCTGTTAGCAGAGTCATACGAGCAACAGGAGTTTGCTGCCACACAACGGGTTTCTTTACTCTCCAGGTCGAGCATTGTTCATGCAGCCAGGGTGGAGAATGCTAGACGGGAGATGCTTCTGGCACAGATCGAATCTCTTAGAGATGAAGAGAGAAGGGGGACGATTTCTAGGATGGTTTCCTCTAGGGCACTAGACCGTTTGGACGAGGCGCTCTCGGAATCAGTGCATGCCAGGGAAGGAATTGAGATAGCATCAATGTCGAACGAGGTTGGTGATGAGACTACCTCTGAAGTTGTATTCGATGATCTTCTTCCGAAAAGGACGGACGAGGTCGTTGGGGGCCTGAAAGTAGAGAATCAGGATGAGTAGAGGGTTTCGTGCTCCATGATGATGGTAGGGACGTGTTCTGAGACGTCACAATGGAGCATACAATGCGCCATGGAAGAAGTACATGAATAAGGTCGCCACGAAGCATGTGATCAGCATCACGGGAAGCCCTGCCCTAACCCATTCTCTCGTGGTTATCGGATACGGTGAACGCTCGCTGATTGCTACCGTCATCACATTGGCGCTGGATCCAATCGGAGTCGCATTTCCACCGAATCCAGCCCCCATTGCGAGTGCCCATAGTAGGGGCTCTGGACTCAGAGTGCCCCCACTGGCCTCGGTGATGCTGAATATTACCGGAATCATGGCTGCTGTGAATGGGATGTTGTCAATCAGGGCACTGGCTAGTGCAGAGACCCAGATGATAGCTATGGCGAGCTTGACCTCGTCATCTCCGAAGTTATCGAAAATCCAGTTGGCGACCTGATCGAGATAGCCGACATCGCCAATTCCTCCAACTAGCAAGAATAGCCCTACAAAGAACAGTAAAGCTTGCCACTCAACCTTCTCCACTACGTCATTGATGAATCCTTCTCTTATTTCCTCACCCGGCCTAGCAGCAATCAGTGCGAAACCAGCACCTGCTAGGGCTATCCCATCAATCTCTATCTCTAGATCTAGAAGAGACTTAGCGGAGAACGCTACTACGGTCATGCCGAGAATAAAGAGAGTCGTATACATCAGCTGCTTGTCGTTGATTGCATCCCACTCGTCCTCTTCCATAAGAAGGTCGACGTGTGGTGACTTCTTCTCCGCCCAGTCCTTGTAGTACCACCTGAAGTAAATCAGAGTTGCGGCCCATGCAATGAATGTTAGAATACCTAGCTTGAAAAGAAAGCCATTGAAAGAGAACGCTTCCAAAGCAGGGGTTGCATCAGCAGCGGCTGCAGCGATCATGACATTGGGAGGGTCGCCTACCATCGAGGCTACTCCACCGGTGTCGGACAGGATTGCCTCTGCGAGCAACGGGGGGACTGGATTAATCTCCAATTTATTGCAGATTCTCAAAGTCACAGGAGCGATAATGATGATCGCAGTGACATTGTCGATGACAAGAGATAGCAATGTGGTGAAGGTTCCGAGCAGGACAATCAACCTCCAAGGGTCGCCCTTGCTCATCTTAGATGCCTTAATCGCCACATACTCGAAGAAACCGCACAGTTCCAAGATGGAAGCGAAAATCATCATCCCAAGTAATAGGCCGATCACCTCCCACTCTATCCAACCCAGCATGGTATGCTCAAGAGTGTACGTATCAATCAATTGACCGGCGGAGTTGTATTCTTCATGGAGGTGAAAGACCCCTGTCCAATGACCGTATAGAAGCATCAAAACGGAGCCGAACCATGCAGCTATTGTCCTATGTACTACCTCTGAGAGAATTAACACAAAGGAGAGTATGAAAATCCCCAATACCACTTGTTCCTGACTGACCATGAGACTCCGACCAATGTGCATCCTAAATATTTCGCGACTCGAATGGTTCCTTAATTGGCGTAGAGAGGGTTATTTACCTGACCAGAAAACTGCCACGTTCCCTCTCTGAAAGACTAGTCTTGATTTCGTTTCCGAAGCCAATGAACTGAAGATGTCTGTCCTCTCTTGGGAGTCTCCGGCTATTCCCCTGTTCGCCTTAACTTTCACAAGTTCGCGAGTTTTCAGTTGGTCTTCCAACTCTGCCACTATGGCATCAGTTGAGCCGGATTTTCCAATCCTTACAGTCACCTTAAGTGAGGGATCAGATGACTGCCTAACTATTCTTTCTGGTATTGAACTCATACTATTCACCCGGACTAAACTTTCTGACCCTGCCACAATACAGGCATGTTGTAACCACCTGCTTGGAGACAATTCTAATTCTTGAGTTCGCACCTGGTGAGAGAGATTTTTTGCAGGACCTGCATATCATCCTAGAAATCCCGGAGTCTGGCCTCTTACCATGTCTCCTTCCAACTCTCAATATATCCCTTGCTGCCACATTTGCGATCTCTATGTCTCTGGAAATATTACTGGAGAGGGTTTCTGATAGCTCAGATATTGTCTCCGCAGCGTCCGACTTCCTCCTTCGGGAAGTTCTTGACCGGCTTTGCCCTCTTCTAGAAATTTCAATCCCTCACAGTTTGGAAGCTATTGACTTGCCTACCTCTTCGATTGGCATATCCCCATCGATTCGAACTAGTAGGCCTTTTTCGGAGTACCAATCAGCTAGTGGTGCCGTCTGTTCGTGATATGCGGTTAATCTGCTCCTAACAGTCTCCTCGGTGTCATCCCTCCTTTGGATGACCCTAAGGGATATTTCCTCTGGAGGGGGTTTGAACTTGATGTGGTATATCTCCCCGGTTTCCGGATCCATCCTCCTTCCCACTATTCTTTCAATGATCGATTCGTCGGGAACTTCAATTGATATCACTGATGTTACTGAGACTATTTCTTCTAGTGCCTCTGCTTGATGAATTGTTCTAGGAAAGCCATCAAAGAGAACACCATTCGATGCATCATCATTTCTTAGCCTCTCGGAGATTAGTCCAATAATTATGGAATCAGGAACGAGGAGCCCCGCATCCATGAACGTCTTGGCTTCGTGACCCAATTGTGTGCCCTCGGCAACTGCTGACCTTAGCATGTCCCCAGTAGAGACCTGTGGTTTCCCAGTAATTTCAGATATCTTACCTGCTTGTGTCCCCTTCCCAGCCCCAGGCGGACCAAACAATACAATAGAGCCAGCCATGTGATTCCGACCTAGGATGCAGTGATAATGGTCACGGACGATTCTGCTCCCACCAGAGGTGCCCGTAAGCGACCCACTGATCCATTGTCCATCCTTCTGGAAGGCCACCGAGAGGAAGAGGTGGAGCTCCCTCTGGAGAACTGGGAATCTCAAGTGATGGCAATGAGGAAGAGCTCAAGGCCGATTCAATTTCGTCGTCAGAAACCGTTCCAGTTAGAACCTCGCCTGAAACGCTTGTCTCCATTGCAGCTGCCATTCTCTCATTTTGGGTCCCCGAGAGGAGTGCGGAACCAGGCGGGATCAATTCTTCTTCCGGCCTTAGCCCTTCGGAGGTTGACTTCCTCATCCTCAATCCGAGGACAACCGTGGTCGAAAGTAGCAATAGGAAAATTATCGCGTACGCCCAAGGTGGAATCAATCCAGAATCTGAATCTCTGGATTTACTAACCTGTAATTCGATATTGCCATTGGTGGATGTCACATCTGACGAGATTGAGTTCGCTTGCAGAGACAGTTGAACGAGGCCGAACTCCGTGGAGTCGCCGGGGCTTGCGGTTACCAATATCTGGATAGTCTGTCCAGGGGAAAGTGGTCCTGAATGTGGAGAGTAGATTGATACTGACCAACCATCGGGCGTTACCAAGTCAATTGTAAACTCGGAGTCCACATTCCCCCAGTTTGTTAGAGTAACTTCAAACTCCCCTTCAGTGCCAGCAACGATTCCCTCTATCGAGGTGCTCTGACATTCGAACATGAGCCATGATGACGGCAGTACTTCGACTTGCATCCACACTGTGTAGGACTGGGAGACCCCACTAGGCGTTAATGCCTCAATGATGACAGGGACAGTACTCGCTAGAGGTCCAGAGGTTAGGTTTCCAGGCAATTCTAAGGCCACCGTTATTGTCGCTTCCTGGTTCATCCCCATCTGAAAATCACGAGAAGATAGGAAGCCGGCTGACCACCCATCTGGGAGGGTTCCCATCGTCAGAGATACTGATAATTCCACATTCCCGACATTGTGGGCATGTATCGAAGCTATCCCGCTAGTGCCCAGTGCTACCGAAATCTTCTCATCACCGACTAGGTCCAAGTGCGCCAACTCTAGTACGACTAGCTTGGTGGCATTAGTGACCATCTCCCCTCCCTCCTGAACGGTCCTGATGGTTATGGTATTCGAGTCCCCCATCTGTGCAGTCATGGGAACGATTGTGTTTACGGTTACAGTTGCCTGCGAGCCAGCAGGGATTGTGAAAGAAACACCCTCCAATGACTCGTCCGAATCGTGTACTATTTGCACGGGCCACGTGTTTAGCGAGGAAAGTGCTGTAACTTCGAATGTCATTGGTACATTTCCATCATTAGTTACCACCATCTTAGTTGCCACGGTGTCCCCATTGAGGACAGCTCTGTCTGATGCGGCAGCGAGTGCCCCCAGCGGTGTCCAAATATCAGGTTCATCCACAGAAAAGATATCCGTCAGGAAATCCATATTCTCTAGAACCTCCACAGTTGCATCTTCAGTTGTGGTAAGGGTAGGATCATTGACAGAAGTGGTAGTGCATGACAGATCCTCCGTGGTACCAGCAGACGGTTCCCCATTCTGGGAATCTGGGACTCTTACCTTAATCGGGATTGGCAGGAATTGCAACCTACCAAGAGGATCCAGTGTGATGTCCGAGGATTGGCTGTTTCCAATGAAAATAGTCCATTGATTTTCTGAATCACAAGTTACCCTATACTGGGTCGGGCCGTTTCCTGTGTTCTTCACTGAAAGGGAGAAAATTGCGAATTCGCCCGGTTCTGCTCCGAGATCCTCAGTACCAGCAGCAATGGTGTATAGTCCCTCGACCCTCTCCACCTCGGCCTCTAACCTGATGGAGTTAGAGACAGTGGGGGCATTTACGTCGTATAGATTCAGGTCCGTGACGAAAGTCCCTGGAAGCGCATAAACTGCTCCGGCGGGATTGTCTATGTCTGTGTCGATGTCTGTTAGGTTCAACTGTACCACAATACGATCACCCTCATCGCCGAATGGCGCGAGGTTCCATGGGCCGGACTCATTGAGTAGTTTCCACCACTCATCAGATGGTTGCTGCAATATCCCATTCTCGGAGACAATCTGGACCGGGGAGACGCTCAGTCTCACAGAAATTGGCGAGGTTCCCTCATTCCTAAGTTCGAGGTCGAAATATATCGAGCTCCCGGTTCGAGGGTCAAGGGTTCTGCTCATCGCCTGTTCCAACTGTGCGGGATTGCTTGGGAATCCCCCATCCTCCATCATTGGCGTTACCCTAACGCCAATCTGAGAAACCGTTACCGATACTGTGACTTTGTTGTTATCTGTCCCCGATATTTCATCGTTAATTTCTTCCACTACTGAATCTGGGTCCAGCCTCAACTCAAGAAGGTGCTCCCCAGTTGAAGAGAATGAATGAGGAAATGAGTAGGAGTCCAATTCTCCCCCATTGAGTGAGGCCCTGGTAGAAGTGTGGATAATGTTCCCTGTCGTCAGGTCCTCGATCTCGATATCGTAGATCCCAGTAGGTGCAGAGGCCCTATTGCCCCATGCTGCCTCAATTAGCAAGGTATCCCCTTGCAGGGGGCTTTCAATGGAGGTAGTCAATGAGCCTTCGAATACTGCAAGATCCGCTTTCTCGACCTCTGATGCGCTGGCCGTTACCACTAGGGAGTAATCCTGCAGGTAACCACCGGCATGACCCACCTCAACAGTCCACGTTTCGATAATGTCGCTGACCCCAGAGGGCAGTCTAATTCTCTCGACATTGTTCAGCCTGTCCTCATTCCCACTCCCCATAATGCTGAATCCAGCCGAGAAGCTGTTTCCAATGTATACTGAGCCATTTGGAGCAGTGAGCCTGAGGTCAAGGTCATTGACTAAGCGTGGAGCGCTCTGGTTAGCAATTGCTGATCCCTCTCTGTCATTCCACACCAATGTGATATCAATCCCCCCCATGGCATCGCTGGACATCTCAAATGTATAGGCAAAACTGTGACCTGGCATGAGTTGTCTAGAGTCGTCATAGAATAAATTCAAGCTCCCCTCTGAACTTCCCATGATGTCATCATTGAAAGTGCCAGATGGATACAAACTCTGTTGCAGATCCAGTTGCCCCCACCCCTCAAGTGCGTTTGGAATATCGGGATTGCCAAGATCCTCGGCCCCATTAATGAGAATGGCCCTGATTAGGTCGGAGCGCGGTTCGCTGATCCCCTCTGATTCCCTGAGGTACTGCCTGGTCATCGCAGCGGCGCCAGCGGCGACGGGAGTGGCCATAGATGACCCATTCAGGGCCATATACAGAGGAGTCGTCCCATCACTATGGGTGGCCGATGAACATGAGTTGCCACTTGCGTACTGGGCTTCCTCCGCCCTAGCAGAGCAAATCATCACCCCTGGAGCCACGATGTCAGGCTTTATCCTCCCGTCCAAGGTAGTTCCTGAAGATGAGGTTTCGGAAACCGAACCTTCCGGTACGCTCGAGTAGGCGCCTGTGGTTGAGGCTCCTACGGTCAGTGCATTTTTTGCGGTACCTGGAGGTGTTACTGAGTTGGAATTCGGACCGAGGTCGCCCGCTGAGAATAGTGCTAGGAATCGCGGATAGTCGTAGACGAAATCATCGACAGAACGAGAATCGGAGGAGTACTCTCCGACTAGGTTTGTATTGCCCCAACTGTTTGTCTGAATCCTAGCTCCTTGGTCCCATGAATGGGTGAACATCTCGTAAAGAGAACCCCATCTGGCCAGAACACCTGAGCTATCGGCTTCTAGTTGGTAGAAGTGGAATGTGGCATCAGGAACCATACCCTTTGAGGCAGTATCGCCTGATCCATCGCCAAGAAGGGTGGCAGCAACATGGGTGCCGTGTCCGCTATTCATATCAGAATGGCTGTTATCGGGCCCGAACTGATCATATATGCCCCTAACCCTGCCATTGAAATCTCCATGGTCTTCATCCAGACCTGTATCGGAAATAGCCAAAACCTCACCAGATCCGTTGAGGGTGTTTGAACTACTCGAGTATGCCCCTTCTAGGCCAGAGATTGTCCATGCATTGCTATTGTGAATTGCCAATTCACCATATTTCTGAACGCTCAAAACCCTCCAGTCCATTGCTATTGGAGCGATCCACATTGGATCAACTGCCCTGAGTTGGCATAGATTCAAATCGCAAATATCCCTATTGCCATAGTCTTCTGAAATCTGGGACAAATGCCAAGATAGTTCGGATAATTGATCGGCGTCTAAGTCTGAGGTCGGTATTATTTCCAGATCAAGGAGTTCCTCTGAAGGGGCCAAGGCCAAGATTTCAGGCGAAACCTTCCATGAAGTTGGCATGACGCTGGACCATCTGACATGGCCTATATTGACGAGTTTTTCTTGGTGGTCAGAGGGGGCCCTGACGATAAGAGAGCTGTCGGGGATGAAGTCAAGAATTCTGAATCCGTTATTTTCTAGATCTTCTATCAAGGTGGATAAGTCTGAATCAACTGATTGAATGATGAGGATGGGGGGGTTGTTTGGATTTGCCGTATTTCTAAGCCAATCTGGACCCATGGGCAATGGTTCTTTGGATGGATCAAAGTTGCCGAAGGGAGAGAAAATAAGACCTGATGACTCCCTAATCTGATACTCAAATAAGTCTGCACGTGAAAGTAGAGACCACTGCCCGGACCATTCGGAGGAAGGGGCTTCCAGGCTACTCGAATCAGCATCCCGCATTTCTGCTACGGCCGATCCCGACCAAGTTGAAATCAGTAGGAGGAAAATAGACAATAGCGTCTTTCTCCTTGCGTACATGGGTCCTACGGACCCAAGTCTGACTTTTGACCGTTAACTACAGTTGATTAGTTCACAAGTCGGTATTTTGGGGGCGATAATCCCACTCAGAGGCCGTAATAGCGGGAAATTGCGGCATCTGTCTTGGCGACACTCTTCTTCCAGTCAGACTCGGTCCCCATGAGTGCACGGATGCAATCCACGTTCTCAGGAATAACGTCGCTTTCTTGGTGAATGGCTTGGAAATAATACAGCCTATCACCAACTAACTTGACTCCGTCCTCCCATACGAAAATCTCGTGCAAATCGCCCCATTTCCTACCGATGTCTCGAGCCATCTCCATTACTTCTGCGGTAGTTGTAATACGATTTTCTGAACCATTCATAATTATGACTCTGGGAGTATTTCCCCAGAGCTCCAGAATAGTCTCTGTAGTGAGGCCGTGACCGGGGGGCAGGTCAGCAATTATCGAGTGGACGTGCATGATTGTTGTCGGTACTGCCACTGCGAGGCTGTTTATCTCAATCTCGGGCTTGACCGTCATCACATCGGGACCGTGGTGGCTAGGCACCTTGAGGACGGGTTTGATTGCATTGATGGGACCCTTGTGTGAGTCTCCCGGATCAGCTGCACGACGGATCATTGTGCACTCGACTTTCAAAGAGCCGCAGTGTTCGTAAAGTGGCACTAAAGTTCGAGAGAGTCCGGTTGTATTGCATGAGACGACTCGCGTCCCCTGAGCATTCAGATTCTCTGAGTGGTTTGCAGATGATGTATAGGACAGTCCCGTGAGAGCGTGCTTTTCTCCCCCTTGGAACATATATTTGATTCCGGCTGATTGATATTTAGCCAGATTTTCTGCGCCCATCTTTCCAGGTGCACAATCTACAACGACATCGGCTATTGACAGCAAATCGGAGAGTCCCCCGGAGCAAACATATCCCTGCTCGGCGAATCTTGAGACAGATGCTTCATCATCAAATGTACAGTAAAGTGGGAATTCCTTCTTTACTGCTAAATCGCATCCGAATGAGGGTCCGGTCTTAGTCACCCCCACTACTTCCATGTCATCTTGGGCGTCTACGGCGTCTGCAACGCGCTTTCCAATTGTTCCAAAGCCATTGATTGCAACCCTAATAGCGCCCATGAGAATCCGCGTCTCCCCATTTGGAGGACCATGACTGCCCTCTATCAACATACCCATTCGCTGGATTAGTCTGTTCAACAAAAGTCATGACAGTTATATTGTGGCCCGTCACAATGAAGACCACTTGCTCGTGTCCGCGTACCGAGTGCGATGAGAGAATTGACCGCGAAGAGTCTCAAGCTCAACAGAGACATTGCCAAAATGCTCCCTGAGGCTATGGAAAAGGACCGTCTGATTAAGATCGGTTATGGCTCAGGAGGGGACCTAAAACCTCGCAATGGCGAGTTTGGTGTAATCACCCACCTCCCCCCCAAGTCAAGGGTGCTCATACTGGGCGATCTTGGAGAATGTGTGGGTGGTATGAATAGAGGAGGATCTCTAACTGTTGAAGGCGGATGTGGTTCAATGCTAGGGGCTTTCCAAACTGATGGCAGGGCAGTGGTCGAGAGAGACGTAGGAGATAGGGCTGGTTTCCATATGTCCGGGGGTTCAATTACCATCCACGGTTCTGCTGGTAGCGATACGGGAGCGGGGATGTCTGGGGGCGCCCTAGTTGTCAGGGGGCACGTTGGCAGCAATGTCGGAGCGGGGATGTCTGGGGGTGTTGTGATAATAATGGGATCCGCCGGACCCACTCCCGGAGTTGGAATAACTGGTGGAAAAATTGTGATTGCAGGGAGTTGTCCGCCACCGGGCCATGGAGCATCAATGAGGTCAATTTCCAATTCTGAGATCGAAGATTTTTCTATTCATCTGGAGCCCCTTGGCCTTTCTGTTGGCGACGATGCATTGGTCCTAGAAGCAGAAAATCAGGGAATATCGGAAAACGTTTCCCCTCGAAGATGGGTCTCAGAAGGATTCCAGAATATTGGTATCTTTCCATCGGCGACTGATAGGCTGTCCGAACAATTTCCTGTCGAAAGCGGCACTAGAGTAATGCCCGTGGGCAAGGACGAGGGAGGAATGTTTTTCCAGATTCCGTGGCTCATTCGTGGCGATAATGGGAGCTCAATAAAATTCCCGGGCAGAGACAGGCAACCGGCCATGGTTGGTAATGACCCCCAGGGAAATGACCTACTCATTGTTGGCAAGGATGGTTTATCCAATGCCACTGAAAACATTGTGAGGTGCTCTGGAGTTGTGCTTGATCTTGCAGATTTGCCCCCGCTCAATGATGCTGAGATCGAGGCCCTAGTTGTTTCATTGACCAGCTCGATGGGCGATTCATCCCTAATTTTCCTCAGGGATGGGGTGGAAAGGGTGGAGCACCTGTTCAGACTTGTGACTGAATTGGATCTAGATGGGGCCATAGTTCACGCCGGGACACCGGGCGGGAATAGGGGTGCATCCGCCCTACCAAGAATTGGATTGGCATCTAGGGCCATGGATTTCGAATCACAGGGTCGGACAATAGCAATTGAGATGGACACTACGCCAAGTTCTGAAGACCTCATTATTGCAATTTCGGCTGGATGTTCGCTGTTTGTTGGACCAGTTCCCGGAGATGACGAATTGAGCTCATATATTTCGACAATTAACTCAGGCCTCAGGGGTTGGATGAGAGAGGTGGGGGTGGAGAGAATGGACATGTTAAGCAGGAGGAACCTCAGGGCCATGAATATGGACACTGCTGCAATCAGCGGACTCAGATTAGTTGGATTTGAGCGCCCATTGCCAATGTGGCTTGGAAACTGAGGTGGATTTGTGCCAACAATAAATCTCCAGCACTCAATATTGAATAGGATCCAAAGTATCAACAATTTCAAACATGAGAGTGGTAAATGGCCTGATTTGCTTCCTGAAATTGGATGCCCCGTGGAAGATTTTGATAAGGCGGAAATAGAAATTGAGGTATTTCCCGATAGGCCTGATCTACTCAGTCATGAAACTATGGCTAGAGCAGTTAGATCATTCTTGGGCTCCCATGACACTGTAAACAAAGTAGAAGTCACAAAGAGTGGAATAAGAATCGATGTCGATAGTTCATTGAAAGAAGTCAGGCCGGTAATTATGGCTGCTGTAGTGAGAGGCGTGGATACAGGAAAAGATCAATCGGAAAGGGACGCATTTATCCAGTCTCTGATGGATCATCAAGAGAAGTTGCACCTAACCCTTGGGAGAAGAAGGTCTCTTTCATCAATAGGGGTTCACGATTTGTCTAGACTTAAGGCCCCCTTCAGATATGAAACTGTGGAGGATAGTTTCTCATTCACGCCCCTGTCATCAGATAGAAAGATGTGTATTTCCGAGGTACTTTCTGAGCATCCAAAGGGAATTGAATATGCCCACCTCATGGATTCAATGGATCATTTTCCAGTCATACTTGATTCTAATGATGAGATTCTCTCTTTCCCCCCAATAATTAATGGTGAACACACCACAGTCAGAGAAGGCACAACAGACTTCTTCATCGACGTTACTGGAACAGATGAGCGTGCGTGTGAAACATGCCTGCTCCTGGTGTGCCTATCTCTTTCAGAATTGGGTGGAAAGGTGGAAAGTGTGGAGATATCTGGATGGAACGGGGAGGTTTCAACAACTCCAAACTTCGATGACAGGATACACCGGGTCCCAAGTAGGCTTGTCAAGGCGATACTTGGGATCGATATTGATGAATCTGAGATTTCCAATGCCATTTCGAGGATGGGCGGGGAACTAATTGAGACGCGGACGGTGACGGATGGTTCCGAAAGGGCGGAAAGGTGGTCGGACTGCGTAGTCGGGGAAATGGAACACATTGTTTCCATGCCGAGATGGCGGAGCGACATCATGCATCCCGTTGATATTATTGAAGACATAGCAATTGGATTCGGATATGGGAATCTTCCTGAAAAGTTATCTTCTGTGCACATCGACGCCGTCCCACTTCCATCCTCTCACATCAAACGTAGGATTAGATCCAGTTTTAGGTCAGTTGGGCTACAGGAAACTCAAAGTCTCACACTTTCCAACGAAAGGGACCAATTTGAAACAATGAGGTGGGAAAAAATTGGAAACCCATCGGAAATATCGAATCCAATAACGATGGACCACACATTGATGCGTCAGTTCATTCTGCCATCTCTTCTGAAGCTGTTATCATCAAATAGGCATCATGAGTTACCTCAAAGGGTTTACGAGCTCGGAGAAGTAGTTCACAATTCGAAGAATGGGACAAGGGCATCATGGGCCTGTGCCGAAGTCGGAAGTGGCTTCACTGCCGCAAAGGGGATTTCTCAGGCACTAATAAGAGACCTGGGATGTGAATTCGATAATATTGAGTTCGCCCCCCTAAGGGATGGCGAGGGGCCGTGGATATTTGGCAGGGGAGCTAAGATTTTGATTGGTGGTGAAGAAGTGGGGCAGTTTGGAGAAGTAGACCCTCATGTTTCCTCCGAGTTTGGACTTAGGTCCCCAATTCAAGCCGGTGAATTCGATGTGGAAAAACTGGCCAGTCTAATACCGGATCCAGTTCTCTAAGGTGCAATACTATTTCTCATCCAGAAGTTCCATCGCATCAAGGAAGTTCTGATCCTCGAGATGACTTCTGTCTTCCAACTTGCTCTTTTGTCCGTCTTCCGACTGACGCTCATAGTTGATGACAGGCTTCTCCTGGACAGGCTTTGCCTTGGGCGGTTGGGGCTTCTTTCTAGAGAAGGGCCATACCGGTGTCATGACTGGCGAACAGAGCCCAACCTCATGAATGCTCCGTAATACACCCATATGGGGGCAGGAATGAAATCACCCTACATTCACAGGTTGTTTGTGAGATGGGCGGCTATCACTCTAATAGTGCTGATTGCACTAGTAATCCCCATTAGTGCTCACGCACAAGAAGCTCAAGCAGAGGGAGGGACTACTTTTGGGGTTGAGTCTGGTTCTATTTTTGACATAGGACCTGGTTCCACCATCGGAATTAATGTCAATTTCACCAATAACGAGGATTTCTTTGATAGTGCAATTATCTCGATTACTGGACCGGATGGTTGGAACATATCCTGGGCAAATCAAGAGTTGCCTTCTGTGGGGCATGAATTTGATTTGCCAGCAGGGGCCACTGAATGGACGGGATACTCAATCGAGGCTCCATCGGTTTCCGGGGGCCTTCCACTATCCGAGTCACTTCATCAATTCTCAATGAAAGCGCAGTCACTAGAAAATCAATCCTCAGACTGGTACAACTTCTCTCTGAGGTATGGTTTCTATGACGGAGCCAGTATCATAGAAGGTGGTGGAGTCTCATCCATTGAGCCAGGGAGTACAGATATTTTCGAGATTACTCTAAGGAATGAAGGAAATTCTTGGAGGGACCTGATTATGGAGATAATTCCCCTAGATGCCGATTCACAACCAGTGGGGCAGTCGAATTTATTCTTCGAATATGAAGGTTGGAGTGCGTCGATAATTGATAGATGGCAACTAGAAAATGTAGCCCCAAATGGGACTGTCGAAGCGCGTATTCAGATTGATTCCCCTTCGGAAATTGATAGTTCCCTTCTATTCGAGGCCCGAGTTTGGAGCGAAGCTTCTCCGGGCATTATTTCTACAACGATCCAGAGTGTGAACATTGTTCCGAGAGTTGGCGGTTCAATAGAAATGGCCAGTGATGGGTGTTCTGGCATCGAAACCAGTCCGGGAGATGATTGTGGAGTCACATTGGAAGTCACTAACACTGGAGATGTTGATTCCTCATACGAACTCAAAATGTTGGGAGTCGAAGAATGGATAAATGTGGAAATTGAGAGTAATCACATTGATCTCGAATCAGGGCAGGTATTGGGAGGCATTTCTGTGAATGTTACTATTGCTGATGGGACAATCTCTGGACGGACAGCTAATGTCTCAATCCAATTATTCGTAGATGATTGGTCTCCTGGCTACATTTCATTCGGGGTTGTTTCGGGCGACCTACATGCATGGATTCTGGAAATGGCAACTTCAGAGATTATCGGAGAGAATAATCTAACTTCGACGTGGATAATGACTAATTCGGGAAATGGTCCTGATGGGATAACTGCAAATCTCGATTCTAACATTGTAACAGAATTCTCATTTATTCCGCCTGATGGTTCCAACATTGATTCTATTTCAGGGGGTTCAAGATCTTTTGAGATACTGAATGTTCAGCCGGGAGAAACTGTGACATTCAGTGCATGGATGATTGTCCCGGACGTTGCACCAGTTGAAACACAGGCACTAATGACCATAGAGGTCAGATCAGTTAGGGATCCACAGATTGCATTCACCGGAACAGATTCAGCAATGATTCCAGGTGAGGAAATTATTGAGCCAAGGGAGAAAAAAGATGGCATACGTGAAACAATTATCAAATGGATGAATGAATGGCTGGAAATTTCTTTGACCATAATAGTCGTAGTAATTGGGACGATTGGCGTGATTAATGCGGTTTCAGTCAGGATGAGTGAAAGAAATGCATCAAAAGGTGATGATGCGGCAAAAACGGAGAACGCGGAAGACTGGATTTCCAGATTCAAGAAGGGTGAAGTTGAGGGGG
>Ga0066861_10000201_pt1 | contig 17043 bp, 15 predicted proteins | sample ETN02SmetaG_3_FD_66434 | JGI IMG/M metagenome (GOLD analysis project Ga0066861, IMG submission 66434) | Marine microbial and viral communities from oxygen minimum zone, Eastern Pacific Ocean - ETNP2014F10-02SV257 | ecosystem: Environmental > Aquatic > Marine > Oceanic ... | reverse complement strand
TGTGAATATAAAATGAACTTCGTACGGATTGTTGTTACACTACACGCGATGAGCGAAACTCTAGAGTCGATCTTTACGTTTGCGTCCCGTAAACTTTGAGTCGTTCGCGACGGAGATGCCGCGGTTTCTGTATTGCTCCTTTTTCTTGTGAACCCAAGCCTTGCCCTTGATTTTCTTCGCGTACTTGTTAAACTTCGCGCTCTTATCACTCTTTCTACCGTCCATGCGCATGCCTCGGCGCTCGATGTCGTCCTCGTCGAACTCGCCCTTGGCTTGCGGCAACGCCTCGGGCGGACCCGCGGCGAGCACTAAAAAATATTTCTTCGCCCGCGTCGAGTTCGGGTAATCGACCACTAAGCCACCACTGAATCCAACTCTCAGCGCCGCCGTCGTGATCATCTCCGCTTGTCTCGGTCCGTCGGGATAAATTTGCAAAATCGCCTTGGCGCCGCGTTTGAGACACTTGTACAACTGCGTGAAAAACTTCTTCAATCTTCTCTGCGGCACGTGCGCGCTGTTGTCCGCGTTACACAACCACTGCACGGCAGAGATGCTCACACACCCATCGAACACACCGGGTCGAAACGGCACGCCGTGTCCCATATCGTTTCGCAACACGTCCCCCTCCACCTCGCGTTCCTTCGCCACCTCGAGCATGCTCTGCGCCAGGTCCATCCCCACCCACACGTGCCCGAGCTCCGTCAACCGATCGCCCGAGAGCCCGCTCCCGCATCCGACATCGAGCAAAAATCTCGGCACGCCGTCGTCCGGGAAGTTTAACAGCTCCACCGCGCGCTCGGTGAGTCGCTCTTGGATTTCAATCACGCGCGAGCTCTGCGAGTACTTGCGCGCTTCGGTGTCGTTGTAGAAGACGTCCGCGGGCGCGGTGAGCTCGGGACGGGACATGTCGACGGTGGTTGGTCTTTCGTATCTCTCGCTCGCGCGCGACGGTCTCTCTCGTCGTTTGTCGCGCGCACACGCCGGCGGCGGTGAGTGTCGGGACTCGCGGTGGCCCGGCGGCGGAGAAGCGCGTCCGCAGAAACGAGCGCGGCGACCGACGGTGAGGCGTCGGAAGCGCGGGACGACGCGGGAGGTGGACGACACAGTCGCGAGGCGCGAGCGATGACCACGATCGCGGGCGCGGACGAGACGCTCGACGTCGAGGCGACGGATGTCATTAAAATCGTCTTGCAGTGGGCGAAGGAATCCGGTCTCGAGGAGACGCACGCGGCGCTGTCTTCGGAGACGAACACGTCGCTGAACGCAGTGGAAGATGTCGATGCGTTCAGGCGCGACGTGTTGCAGGGACGGTGGGATGCGGTGCTTCCGCAGTTGGCTACGCTGCGTTTACCTAAGAATGTGCTCGAGGACGTGTACGAACACGTGACGCTGGAGATGTGCGAACTCGGGGAACAGGACACGGCGAGGGCAATTTTGCGTCAATCGCACGTCATGCGAGCGGTGAAGTCGGATCAAAGTCGTCGGTATGGACGGTTGGAACATTATGTGAGTGCGAGACAGTTTCCGGCGGAGGACGCGTACGGCGGGACGACGAAGGAGAAGCGACGAGAAAAGCTGGCCGAGGCGCTGTTGCGGGAGGTGACGGTCGTACCACCGTCAAGACTTTTGGCTCTCATCGGTCAGGCGCTCAAATGGCAGAAGAGCACGGGATCGTTACCGCCCGGAGCGGCGTTTGATTTATTCCGCGGGCAGGCGCCGGTGGAGGAGAACGAGGAAGAGCAGTGTCCGTCGACGTCTCACAAGAGGATTAAGTTTTCAAAGAAATCATTCCCAGAGTGCGCACAATTCAGTCCGTGCGGAGGCATGCTCGCCACCGGCTCCGCGGACGGTTTCATCGAGGTGTGGGATCCGTACAGCGGAAAATTGAGAAAGGATTTAAAGTACCAAGCCGAGGACGCGTTGATGTTGCACGATGAAGCCGTGTTAGCGCTAGCGTTCAGTCAGGATTCGGACATGCTTGCGTCTGGCTCTCAGGACGGCAAGCTCAAGGTTTGGCGCGTGAGCACGGGTACGTGTCTGAGAAAGTTTGAAAAGGCGCACCAGGGCGGCGTCACGAGCGTCGCGTTTAGCAAGGACGGTTCGCAAGTGCTCAGCGGTTCCTTCGACGGTCTCGTTCGCGTGCACGGTCTGAAGAGCGGTAAGTTATTGAAAGAATTCCGAGGCCACGCGTCCTACGTCAACTCGGTGGCGTTCACGGACGATGAAGCGCACGTTCTCTCGGCGTCGAGCGACGGTTCCGTCAAGGTGTGGGACTCGAAGACGTCCGAGTGCAAGCACACCTTCAAACCACCGCCACCGGTGAATCCGAACAGAGACGACGACGACGATGCGTACCAAACAGGTACCGTCCCCGCTGTCTTCTCCGCGGTCCCTCATCCGAAGAACGACGCGCACATCATCGTCACCTCGAAATCCAACGCCGTCGTCGTCTGCACGCTCGCCGGCGACATCGTCGAGACGTACTGGACCAACAAAACGGCGCTCCCGCACACCATCGTCGCCACCGCCGTCTCCCCTCGCGGCGAATGGATCTACGCCGCGAGCGAGAGCAACGAACTGTTTTGTTTCAGCACTGAGACAAAAAAACTCGAAACCACCCTCTTCAACCTCCACGAGAGCGCCACGCTCGGCGTCGCGCACCATCCTCGAAGAAACCTCATCGCCACCTTTAGTTCTCTGGGCGAGCTCAAAACCTGGAAACCGTGAGTCTCCATCGTAGTCACCTCCGTCGATCGACGTCGCGTCGATCGCGTGTAATTAGCACACAAGCGCGAGCGCGCGTTCAAAGGGTTCGCTCGCTGTCCCGTCAAATTTCAAGAGTTTCAACCCGCCCAGACATCGTCTCCTCACTCGTCGCCCGCCGCCCGTCGTCGAGCGGTCGCGTGCGGCGTCGCGTCGCGACCGGTCGCGCGAAAGGTTCGCGTGCATCTCTTCTCCTCGCGCGCCATGGATACCTATCGCTCAAACTCCCCGAGCGCGACGCAAAAGAAGATCGATGCCCTCTTGGCGCGCGCGAGCACGAGGGACAAGATTATCGCCCTCGTCACCACGCTCGCGGTATCCCTGCTCGCGATCAAGCTCTTGGTGAAGGATCACGACGTGTTGTTCCTCCTCGCCGAGTTCGTGCACTTCATCGGGATCGGATTCTTGGCGTACAAGCTGTTGAAACATAAAAACTGCGCCGGATTGAGCTTGAAGACGCAACAGCTCACGGCGACGTTTTTGTCGATTCGTTTGTATTGTTCGCTCGTGATGGAGTACGATTTGCACACGCTGTTGGATGCTTTGACGTTAGTGGCGACGCTGTGGGTGTGCAGGATGATGCAGACGAGCGTGCGAACGACGTATAACGAGGTATTGGATCCGACGCCGTTGGCGCTCATCGTCGGGCCGTGCGTGGGACTGGCGATTTTCGCGCATCCGACGACGAAACATTTGTGGTTTAATCGCGTGTTGTGGGCGACGTGCGTGTACCTGGAAGCGATTAGTGTATTGCCGCAGTTGCAGATGATGCAAAAGGCGCGCGTGGTGGAGCGTTTTACCGCCAGTTACGTCTTCGCCCTGGGCGTGGCGCGATTTCTGTCGTGCGCGCACTGGATCTTACAAGTCTTCGACGGTAAGTCCTACTTGCAAACGGCTCTGGGCAAGGGCATCTGGCCTCTGATGGTGGTCACGAGCGAGATCGTCCAGACGGGGATCCTCGCCGACTTCTGCTACTACTTTGTGTTGTCAATGGCGCAGGGCGACTTCAACGTCACGCTTCCGGTGTGAGCGATCGTCTTCTTCTCCGACTAATAGAATACCCTAGCTTGTTGTTAAAACATTCGTGAGACGCTACGTCTCATCGTCTACAAATTTTTCACTCGTCGCGGTGATAATTCAGCACGACGAGTCCCGCTTTCGGCGCAATCTTCGCCAGCGCCAGGCGCACCGTGCAGTCGTACTTGACGCGAGCGTCGTGAAATTCGGACAACACGGCGTACTCGATGGTGGATAAATCTTTCCCTTGCGCCACCATGCGCGCTATGACCACCTGCAACGGCGACATGGATGGATTATACGCCGCACACTCCAAACTCCACCCCAAGAATTCTTCCCCGCACGTCGTTCGCACGGCGATGCCCGCCCGAGAGCGACTGTACGGAGCGTACGAGAACGCCAGCGCTCGGTGACAGCCTCGCGCGAGCGCGCGCCACGTCTCATCCCGTCCGAGTACATCCACCACCGCGCGCGGCGTCGAGCACGCCATCGCACCCACGAGTCCATCGCCGTGCGCGACGGTCGCGCGTTCGTCTCCCCACCGCGTGCCCACGCCTCCTTGATCCTCCAACAACAACCGTCCCTCGTCCTCCGGCGAGAGTAAATCCATCGGCCCAAACGCGTGCGGCAACAACTCCCGCAGTGGCCATCTCCACGACTCGGTCACGCACCGAAGATTTTCCGCGTCCCGCAATTCATTCATAAATTGTCGACAGTGTCCACACGGCGCCTCCGTCGTGGCGATGGCGAGAATTTTCCGTTCCTCGTTCGCCCCGGCGGTGACCAGCGAGAACTGTTCGGCGTGAATGGAGTGGTTGAGGGGCACGGCGTGAATCTCGACGTTCACGCCGAGGTAGACGCGTCCGGACGCGCCCATGGCGGCGGCGCCGACGTGGAATCGGCTCGTCGGCGGACGCGCGTACCTGGAGACGCTCTGGGCGAGTCGTAAGAGGATGCGCTCGACGTCATCGCACGAGAGCTCGGACTGCGCGCGCGAGACCGCGTCGGCGGAGATGACAAAATCGCAACGCTCGACGGCGTCGTCGACGACGCGCGCGATGATGTCGTCGTCCGCGGTGGGCATGCGGGCGGGCGGGCGGGCGCGCGTCGGTGTGTGGGACGGGCGCGCGGTTTCGAGAGGATAACTGTTTGTTCAAACAAACGCTGGGACGGCGGCGGAGACGCGTCGGTGCGCTTCGATTGGATTCTATTACATCGAAAATCGCTTGGAAAAGTTAAAATCGGGTGCTATGAATTGCGCGAGAGATTGTCACGCGCAGAGAGTTTAGTTGCTGGGTTATTCGATGGGCTCTTGGTCGAACGCTTCCTTCGTCTCGTTGACGAGGTTCTCCGAGCCGTCGACAATCTTCATGGCGACGATCTCGTCGTCAACCTTGAGATCGCGAAGGAGCTCTTGGTTCTCGACCACGTATCCAAAGATGGAGTAACGACCGTCCAAAATGTTGGTACCGGACGGCGTGAGCTCGGACTCGCGAAGAAGGAAGAAGAATTGTGACGACCCAGAGTTCGGTTCCGCCTCGCGACGAGCCATGGCGAGCGTACCGAAGGCATTGAACGGAAGCACGGGCTGATCGCGGTAACGGCCCAGATCTTCGAGCGTGAATTCGTACTCCGGAACCTTGTCGCCTTGAACCATGATCTCCAACGGAACGGTGCGCTCCTCTCCGTTCACCTTGAAGCCGTCGCCATTAGTCGGCTTGCCGCTTTGCACGACGAAGCCATCCGAACGCTGAATCGGCATCTTGTTGTAGAAACCCAAATTAATCAAATCCGCAAACTGACCCGCGGTCACCGGTGCGTTGTAACCATCCAAGACGATCGTCAAAACGCCCCCATCCGTGTTGGCGTTGTCCTTGATCTTCACCAACATGTCCACCGTCGCCCGGCCCTTGAGAAGGGGTCTGTCCGCGTACTGCTTCGGCACATCGAACGGGAAGCCATCGACCATGTCCTCCTCGATGCGTCCGACGAGCGAGAGCGCCTCTTGCTGCTGCAGCGGCACCTCTTGCTTGTCCTTTTGCGAGACGACGACTTGGAAATCCGCCAACAAGGTTTCGAGCTCCTTGAGAGCCTTCGTACCGTCCGCCTTCTTGCTCGGCGCGAGAGAGGCGATGATCTTGGCGCCATCCTTTTGCACAATCTTCAACGAACCGTTGACGTTGGACTCGACGCCGCGGAAGTTGACTCCAGGAACGCGCAAGTCGTCGCTGATGTTTTCGAGCTTCTTTTGCACCGCGCGAATCGGCTTGTTATTGATCGGCAAACCGTAACGCAACAGCGCCTTGGCGTTCGTGACCGGATTCGCTTCCAATCCGGCGACTTGTCCGATCTCCATCGGCGCCATCGGCGACGCGAACGCCTCCAACGTCGGCGTCGCCACGCACGCCGACGCGGCGATCGCCATCAAACTCTTCGCCAACGTCTTCCCAACGCACGGCGCCTCCTCCTCGCGCGCCTTAGCGCGCGCGACTCGCGCGCACGACTTTCGCGCACCACCGCGTCCGACGCGCTCGCGCGTCACGCGCGTCTCGCGCGACGCACCGCGTCCGATGGATGATGACGTCGATACCGCGGACATGTTTGGATAAGAGGACGTTCGACGCCGTCGACGCGCGCCTGCTCGTGACGCTCGCGCCTCGTGCGCGCGAAGCGGTCGTGTGTTCGTGCGTTCGCGCGAGAACGCGGTGTCTCTCGAGTGAGACGCGCGCGCGTGGGTGTGACGACGCCGCGCGCCTTCTCGGAACCTCGGGACTGAAAAAGCGCGCCGAGGCTGACGCGCGGCCCGCCGCTACGAATTCTACGAATTACATCACCTCGCGGGCCCCGACGCGCGATGAAACGCGGCGGAGCGCGAACTACGAAACGTCGCGTACGCGTCGTCGTCGTTGTCTCGACGACTTCCCAATCCCGCGCGCGTGGATCCCCCCGCGCGCGCGGCGCTCGCGCCGGCGCCGGCGCCGACGTTCGCGCCGCGCGCGCGTCGCGTCGCGCCACCGTCCGTCGCGCCGCGTCCATTCGACGTCCCACACGCGCTCTCTAATACCGTTCTCGCGCGCGCGTCCGCGTCGTACCCTCGAACGTCGCGATAAAACCGATCGAATCGTCGCTCGAGGTAGGCGTTCGGCGGCGGCGGCGTCGACGTCCCCCGCCGCGTCTCCTCGGCATCCACCGGATGGTACCCCCCCATCGCGCCGAGATTGGCGCGACGCGCCAGCGCCGGCAGCGCACCGACCTCGATCGTCTTCCCGCGAGTCTTCTCGTCGTCCAGATCGATCGCGCGCGGGTCCGCGACGTCGTTTCGAGCGCGAGGTCGTTGCGCCTCGGAATCGTCCCGAACGCCCCTCGTCGCCCCCGTCGTCGTCGTCGTCCCCGTCTCGAGCGTCGCCGCGATGCGCATCGCTCGCGCGCGCGCCTCCGCCATCATGGACTCCGGGTTCGTCATCGCCGTCGCGTCTACGAGTGCCGAAGCGATGCGTTCGATTCGTCACTCCATGACGCGCGCGCTCGCGCCTCTCGTCGACGTCCCGCGTCGTCGTCCCGTCGTCCATCGCGCGCGACGATCGACCGTCGTCCCCATGGCGGGTCCACCCACGCCCGCGAGACCGCTCGGGCACGTCGTGCGAGGGGACAGAGCGCGCGCGACGGTCGTCATCGACGTCTGGCTCGATTTCGCCTGTCCATTCTCTGGAAAGTTGTATCGAGGCGCCGTGCGCGAGGCGTACGAGTCGTACGGGAGAAAAGAGGCCGTCTGTGTGGTGATGTATAATCAGGTGCAGCCGTGGCACGGGCAGAGCGCGCTGGCGCACGAGACGTCGTTGGCGGTGGAACGCGCGGCGGGGGACGACGCCTTTGTGAAGTTTTGCGACGGCGCGTTTTCGGAAGAACACTGGGATAAATTCACGGACGTGCGCGTGGAATCGATGACCAAGGGTGAGATATACGACATGTACGCGGATCTCGCGGCGAGCGCGTGCGGATTGAGCGAGACGACGCGCGGAGAGGTGAGGGACGCCTTGCGTTTGAGCGCCGACGCGTTGGCGAGAGGGGCGAAGAATCCGGGAAACGACGTGACGCAGGCGTTGAAATTTTACGTGAAATTGGGTCGACAGACGGGAACGCACGTGAGTCCGAGCACGTACGTGAACGGACTCTTCGTGGACACGAGCAGCGGATGGACGACGGAGCGTTGGCACGAGTTTTTCGACGACGTGTTGGCGGCGTGAACGAACGAGACGCGTGCTCAATAGTTGAATGTTATGATGAATACAATTTTGCCTCCCTTTTCGTCGGGTTCTCCTCCTCTTCGCGATTCGCTCACTCGGTCTTCGTCGCGTCGTCGGACGACTCCGTCGCGTCTCGCTCCGCCGCGACGGCGTCGACGAGATCCTTCCCGTTGGCGTAATCCAAGGTTTTTTGTCCCGCCAACGCGATCAATCCCACGCCGTTCGCCGCGTACACGAACGTGGCTAAATACGACAACCCCTCCACGATCGTTCGCACGGTGATCGAAATCTGTCGCACCGTCTCGCTCTCCGGCAACGCCTTGCCGTCGAAACTCGCGCTCACCTTGGACGCGAACACGTACAGCACCGCCGAGATCCCGAGACCCGTCAACCCACCGGTGAAGCTCTGCATGGCCGTGAGTTCCTTCGTCTTCTGCGCGCGCTCCTCGTCCATCTTCTTCCGCTCCTCCTCGGGTAATCGATTCGCCACGCGAAACTCTCTCGCCTTGCCGCTTCGCTTTCGCACCGCGCGGGCGAAATACCAAAACGAAAACGCGGTGAAGAAGAACCCGAAGACGTTCTGTAACGGCGTCGCCTCGTCCGCGGGCACACCGACGGAATCGTACAGACCGGCGTGCGCGACGCCGACGTCGGACGCGGCGGCGACGACGAGCGCGAGAAGCGCTCCTCTCGCCTCGTCCGCGTCCCCGAGGACGAACGTCCCCGTCCCCGTCCCCGTCTCCGTCTCCGTCGTCGCGCGAACCGCCGCGCCGCGACGCGCGCGCCCGAGAGAGACCGACGCGCGTCGATCGCGCGCCGTCACCGTCGTCGTCGTCGTCACCGTCGTCGTCGTCACCGCGAGATTCATCCGCCGCCGCCTCACCGTCACCCGTCTCGTCCTCGTCCCTCGCGCCTTCACCACCTCGCGCGCGGTCGTCGGCGTCGCGCTCGTCGTCGTCGCCATCATCGGCACCACCGTTCCCGCGTCCTCCTCGCCCGCGCCGCCTCGCGTCGTCCAGTGTCGTCGCGTCGTGCATCATTCGTCATTTCATCACGCATCGCCTCGCGCGCGTTCGAGCGTCGATGCGCTCGCGTTCGCGCTCGCGTTCGCCCTCGCGTTCGCCCTCGCGACGCGACGCTCGCCGGTGGTCGTCGCCGTCGTCCTCGAGGACGGTGTACGTGGGAAACTTACCGCTCGACGCGCGCGAGGGAGAGATCGAGGATGTGTTCGCGGCGTGCGGGGCGATCGCGCGGGTCAAGGTGAAGACGCCCGCGCGTCCGCCGGCGTACGCGTTCGTGACGTACGAGCGCGCGAGTGATGCGCGAGAGGCGGCGACGACGCTGGATGGAGGCGCGTTCGACGGTGGGAGACTTCGGGTGGAACTGGCGAGGGGCGAGCGGGGACGGGACGGCGGGGACGGCGACGGGGACGGGGACGGAAATCGACGGGGACGGGACGAGGAGTTCGATCGGTACGCGGGGAGAATGCGAAGCGATCGACCGTACGAGCGCGGACGTGGGGATGGATTCGGACGAATGGGTGGACGAGGGATGACGAGAAAGAGCGACCATCAAGTCAAGGTGGAGGACGTGCCGAGAGGGACGACGTGGCGAGACGTCAAGGATGAATTTCGACGCGCGGGGTGTGTGACGTACGCGCAGACGTTTACGGATGGAAGCGGGAGACGGTGCGCCGAGGTGCACTTCGACGCGGAGGACGAGGCTGATCGGGCGGTGGATATGTTTGACGACAGACGGTTTGAAAACGCGAGCGGCGCGAGCGCGTACGTGCGCGTCTTCAGACGCGAGCCGAGGTACGGATTCGCGTCGAGACGCGATCGGTACGATGACCGTCGCTCTCGGGGGTACGGCGATCGCGAGCGACGACCTCGCGGGTACTCGCCGAGACGCTCGCGAAGTCGGTCTCGAAGTCGGTCTCGAAGTCGGTCTCGAAGTCGGTCTCGAAGTCGGTCTCGAAGTCGGTCACCGCGCGGCGGACGCGACCGAGACTATAGCCGTTCTAGAACACCGAGTCGTTCTCGATCGCGGTCGAGATCTCGCGATCGTTCTCGTAGCCATTCACCTCGCGGGCGCTCGTTGACGCCTCGGGGCGCGCGTTCGCGCGAACCCGCGCCGGAACGTTAGACGAATTAAATCACATCAATCAACAATCTTCTCTATGGGCACCGCCGTCTCCTTCCCTCGCCCCTTGCCGCGCTCGAACGCCTCCAACGCGCGCCACACGTACGCCTCGTACTCGTCCTCGTAGAATTCCCCGTCCTCGTCGACGAAATCGCCGACGTTCGCGTCGCACCGCAACGCGTCGCTCGCGTCGCACCCCTTATCCCCCTTCCCGCTCACGATCACGCTGAACGTCTCATCAAACCGTTCCATGCGCACGCGCACCGTCAGTCCGTTCGCACACCGCGCGTGCGTCGAACTCTTCGTCGGTTCCCGACCGTCCGCGTCCGCGCCTCGCGCGCGCGTCAGCACCAACGCGTCCCTCTCCACCAGTTTCGCCACCCCGTGCGCGACGCTCACGAAGAGCGCGTACACGGCGACCAAAGACCACTGCGCGTCGGCCCTCTCGATCGATCCGCGCGCGAACGCGAGCTGCGCGACGCACGCGACGATCAATGCACAGATTTCTAAAACAATCTTCGCATCCACCGTGCGCGTGTCCTCGTCGTATCCCGCCGCGATCACCGCGGAGACGGTGGCGTCGTCGTACGCTCGACGCAGCGCGACGTGATCGTACGGGTCGGTCGCCCGCGTCGACGTCGACGGCGTCGACATGACGCGCGTCTCGGAGTGACGACGCGTGTCCTCGGGAACGGGCTCGTCATCGCGTCGCGCGCGACGCCGCGGACGCGCGAGCCCGCGGACGCGCGAACATGTCGCACGATGTCATCGTCCCGCGCGCGACCAAGCTCGCGCTGGTGCGATTTCCGGGATACGTCGACGACGCGAGGCGATGCGAGGAGGCGTTGGGTGGATGCGAAGCGTTGACGCGCGCGTGTTTTCCGCGCGAGGGCGCGCGGAGGCGTCGAGCGATGCGGGAACGATCGGAGGAGTCGGACGACAACGTTCGTGAGGATGCGTCGGACGGCGTCGGACGCGGGCGAGGGGATGTCGAGGCGATGAAAACGGGGGCGGGACACGGACGGTTGGAATTGAATTTTCGCGCCGTCGACGGCGAGGGGGACCGAGGGGCGTCCGTGGTGTACGGAGAACGACGAGAGACGCGATCGATCGTGTTGAAGATGACCGAGTACAGAGACGTTGACGCCGAGGATGGGACGACGACGACGGAGGTGGAGGCTGTGGGTTTGGCGAAGCGCGTGTTTTTGTTTAGAGGCGCGGCGGATTTTCAGACGTGCGCGAGCGTTTCGGGGCGCGCGCGAGGCGCGATCGATGGATTGAAAGAGATGAAGGGACCATCGAATGATCCTTTCGATTTAGGACAGGAGTGGGAGGCGAACGCGAGGGCGATGGGGGAGATGTCTCTTCGACCGCCGCTGCGCACGCGAGACGACATTCCCGTCGACGACTACTTTGAACAGCGAGACAGCGGCGCGACGACGACGCGGGAGGTGGATTTCCACGAGCTCGCGGTGCCATCGCACGGGATGGAGGTGGAGGACGCGCCCGAGGAGGCGCTTAGAGCCATGCGCGCGCTGATGGAGGAGCGAGACGTGTGGGCGCCGCTCGCCGCATTGGCGCGCGTGCCGAAACCGACGGCGAACGACATCGTCGCTCGAAAACTACACGCGATGACGTGTTATCAGTTTTCTTCCGGCCCGTTCAAACGATTGTGGATCAAGGTGGGCGTCGATCCGCGCTTCAACGCGGCACACGCGCTCGACCAGACGGTCACCGTGCGTTTACCCGGGAGTTGGTTTCGCGAGGGCGACGCCGAGTGCGTCAAACGCAAAGAGCGTTTCACGTTATCCTCGCGATCCGATCGCGAGTATCACGACGCGACGCACGCGTTTCGAACGGTTCCAGACGTTCGTCACCCCGTGTTGTTCCTTCGCGACGTCGCCCTTCCGAGCGTTCGCGCCGCGGCGGAGCTCGCGGCGTCGTCCTCGTCGCCCGCCGCGTGCGACGAGCGTCTCGGTTGGTTCACCTCGGGCGCCTTTCGCAAGATTCAGCGCGCCATCCTCCGCGGCTACCAGACCCTGATGAACGGCGGTGACCCCATCGCCACCGACGAGGCCGCGATGGACGCCGTAGACGACGACCGATCCGTAGACGACGCGTCTCTCGCGCCGACGGATTCCGCCGCCGACGCCGCCGACGCCGAGTACCGAATTCTCGGTCCCGACGCTTCCGACGCCGATTCCGACTCCGACGACGCGTACGATGAATAAACCGACCCCAATCGCCCGTCTGTGATCTCACCCTTCGTCTCGACGCGACACCGCGCGTCGCGTTCGCCCGTCCCGAGGGTCCGCGCGCGTCCCGCGTCGTCCAGTCTCCCTCACACGCGTCCTCGCGTCGCGCGATCGAGCGTCTCCCGACCCCGAACGTCGAAGAGAACGCGCGCACACCTCTCGACGAGCATGCGCGCGACGAGCGCCCGCGTCGTCTCCGGATTCGCTCGCATCGCGCTCGAGACGTCGACGACCTCGACCTCAACCTCGGCCGCCGTCGCGGCGGTGTCCTCGCGCGCGCTCGCGTCGACGTCCACCGTCTCTCGAGCGCACGGTCTCGACGCCTTCGTGGACGCGAATCGCGACGAGAAAACCTTCGTCGGACGCGAGTGGAGCGCGAGAGAGCTTCGGGGAAAGTCGTACGAGGATTTACATCGATTGTGGTACGTCTTGGTGACGGAGCGAAACATGTTGTTGACGGAGAAACATTTGGCCAAGACGAATCGGGAACCGATGCGGGCGCCGCAGCGAATGACGAAAGTGCGAAAGAGCATGGCGAGGATTAAACACGTGCTCACGGAGCGCGCGATCGAGGAGGCGGGTGGGGATGAGAAGAAGTTGTTCGAGATGATGCGTTTGATCAACGCGAAGTGACGCGCGCGGGCGGTTTTTAATGTTCGTCGGCGGGCGGTTTTTAATATTCATCTATATCAGCGCTAGGAATCTATCGGGAGTATCGCTCGTTTCTTTGCTCTCGCGCGCGTCTCCGTCCTTCTATTCGTCGTCGTCGTCGTCGTCGTCGACGCGAGGACCGAGCTCGATGTAACACGTCGACAGCGATTCCGCGCCGTCGCGAACGCCCATGAGAAGTCTCGGTCGTCGATACCGCAGGTCGATCGCGCACGAACACCCGGTAAATTGAATGTCATTTTCGACGCCCACGCGATTGGCGCACACGAATCGCGGCGCGTCTCGCGCGCCAATCAACGGTTCCAATCGAGCCATCCAATACGAAACCGTTTCTTCGAAATTCACCGGTTTCCGCTTCGTCTCCAAATCGTCCTCCGGGTGCGCGCTCGTCCACGCCGAACTGAACAAGATCAATTCGCTCCCGCGGGCGGCGTTCGCGAGCTCGTACGCGTCCCACGGATTCTCAAATTTGTACGGATTGATGTCCATGCAAATCGCGCTCGTGCACGTCACCTCTCTCTCGCGCGTGCCTCGACCGTCTCCTCGCGACACCCTGAGCCTCAACACGCGACGCTCGAATCCACCCCTCCCCTCCGTCGCCCACGCCTCGTCCGTGACGTACAGATGCGTCTTATCGTACACGCCGACGACGTCGCCCCGCGCGTCCACCGTCGTCTGACTGTTGAACAACTCACCCGTCCTCTCATCCTCCCGCGCGTGTCCGACGCACGCGTGACATCCGAGCGTCCTCGCCGCCCACCTCGCCCACTCCACGATCTTCCTCGCCTCCTCTCGCGCCGCTCGACGCGCGCTCTCGACGCTCAGGGAGTACCTCCCGAAGCCAATCTCTGGACAGAGCAACAGTCCGATGCCACCGTCCGCCTCTTCGCGCACCGCGCGCGCGACGAGCGCGGTCGCCCGCTCGAGATTCTCGTCGACGTCACCCCGCGTGGGATCCGTCTGCAACACGCACGCGCGAAGCACGTCCGGGCGCGGCGTCATGACGTGACGTCGCGCGCATTCCAAAAAAGTGCACAAAAGTGCACCGGGCCCGCCGCCATCGATTCGGGGACACACCTCGACGCGCGCGCGTTCGACCACCGCGCGCGGGAGCGAACGACGAGGAGGAGGACGACGAGGAGGAGAAGGAGGACGACGCGATGATCTCGTCCCTCGCGTGGGTGCCCCCCGGGGTGGCGTCGACGACGCCGACGTACGCGGACGTGCCCGAGGAGGAGCTGGAACACCTGGAGGCTCGCGCGCGCGCCGTCGTGCGACGAGGACGCGGACGAGGGGACGAGGACGAGGAGGACGAGGAGGAGGACGAGGAGGAGGACGAGGAGGACGGGTCGGAATCGAGCGATTGGGAGGAGGTGGTGGCGGACGAAGAGGAACTCGAGGATTTGGACGAAATGGCGGCTGACGAGGAGGATGCGAAAACGACGACGTCTCGGGCGGTCGCCAAGGCGTTGGCGGTGAGTAAGGCGGCGAAAGGGGTGGTGGATGATTTGGCTGAGTTGAACATGGACGCGTACGACGACGAGGAGGAGGATGCGCGCGCGGCGGAGGGACGATTGTTCGGAAGCGGAAAGTTGACGCACCACGACGGCAACGAAGACGATCCGTACATGACCATCAAGGATAGCGACGACGACGAGGAAGACGAAGCGCCGGACGATATGATGATGGCGGAGACGGATTTGGTGATTTTGGCGGCGAGGACGGACGAGGATGTGTCGCATTTGGAGGTTTGGGTGTACGAGGAGGCGGGCGTGACGGGGAGCGAAGAGACCAACCTGTACGTGCATCACGACGTGTTGCTGCCGGCGTTTCCTCTCTGCGTGTCGTGGTTGAACTGCGCGCCCAAGAGTGGGACGAGCGAAGTGAACTGCGCGGCGATCGGGACGATGTACCCGGGAATTGAGATTTGGGACCTGGATTGCGTCGATGCCGTCGAGCCGGTGACGACGCTCGGCGGATACTCGGAAGAAGCCATCAAGACGGCGGGTAAAAAGAATAAAAAGGGGAAGAAGTCATCCAAAGCCTTGAAAGGTGGATCACACGAAGACGCCGTCATGGGGTTGTCCTGGAACCGCGAGTTTAGAAACGTCCTCGCGTCGTCTTCGGCGGATAAGACTGTCAAGATTTGGGACATAGCGACGGAGACGGCGCAGCACACGCTCAACCATCACAAGGACAAGGTGCAGGCGTGCGAGTGGAACCCCGCGGAGCCTACGGTGTTGCTGACGGGTTCATACGATAAGACGGCGCAGGTCGTGGACGTTCGCGCGCCCGAAGACGCGTCGCTCACTTGGAAGGTCGGCGCGGATGTGGAGTGCGCCATTTGGCACGCCGGTTCGCCCACGCAATTCCTCGTATCGAACGAGGAAGGTATGGTCATGTGCTTCGACACTCGCATGGGTTCCAAGTCTGATTGTTTGTTCAAGCTTCAAGCGCACGATAAAGCGACGACGGCGCTGAGCATGACGGCGGGAGCTCCGGGTTTGTTGACGACGTGTTCCACCGACAAGGTCATCAAGCTGTGGGATTTGAACGACGGCAAGCCGAATCTCTTGTCCCAGCATCAACCGCAAGTGGGTGCCATTTTCGCGTGTGGCTTCTCGCCGTCGGTGCCGTACCTCATCGCCGCCGCCGGCTCCAAGGGAATGGTGGCGGTGTGGGACATCATGTCCGAGCCTTCCGTGCGCGAGGCCCACGGAAAGACTTTAGAGCAATACTATCGAGTCAAATAAACACACTTCTTTGTCAATATAATATAAAGAATTCCTACGTAGATTTACAACACACCGTGGCTAGCTACAATCTCTTCACGCGGAAGCTGCGTTCACTTGTCGCGAAAGAGTCTCAAACTTCTGTTGAAGTTTTTGCTCCCTCGCGCGAGCGGTTTGGATTAAATCGAGCCAGTATTCGATTCGATTCGGCGCAGCTCGCTGCTCTTGCACGTGCAAAATGGTGTACGACGCCGCCTCGGTCGCGAGAGATTTGATCTCTTCCACCGTCTTCTTCAATTTCTTGCACAACTCACCGTTGCGCTTCTGGAGACCGGCGGTGAGGAGAGAACACTTTTGTTCCAGTTTCGCCGCTTGTTTGGCATCCTTCTCCATGTCCCCGCGCACGCGATCAAACGTCGCTTTGGCCGCTTCGAGGCGCTGATCCTTCGTCGCATCATCGACCGATATTTGCGCGTTCAAGCTAGGCACAAAAATCAGCTTCTTACGCTCGTCCGCGAGCGCTGCGACAAACGCATCCGTGAAATCTTCGCGCGACGTTTTTTGTTCACGAAGCATCTCGTCAGCCTCAGTCTCGATGAGCTTGCGAGCAGACTCGATGTACGACTCGTCGAAATCTTCAAGTGCGGCCGCTGATTTCGGTTTCTTGCCGTACTTGGCGATGTCGTGCTCGAGGAGCATCGCCGCTTCCTGGTTGACGAGTTTGGAAACCTCATCCTCCGCGAGCGGTTCGAGAGGTTTTAACTCAACCGGTCGAGGAAGGTCGCGTTGGACAGCCTGTGACCGCTTACGCATCTGCATGGCTTGATACTCGGCCAACTGCGCGGCCTCGCGCGCTCGGACGTCCGCCTCATCCTCCACGAAGGCGTCTTCCATGCGTTCGTCCTCTACGGGGGCGTCCGGAAGGTCTATTTGATACTCATTCTGAGGTTTCGGAAGCGACATGAACGCACTCTTCAACGAGGACGCCGTCGCCGCGGTTTGCGCGCGACGCTCCCGAGTGCTCAAGTCTTCAAAGTGTGCGGCGTACTGGTCGTTGATGTTCAAGCCGTCGCGGATGGGCGTTTGTCCGTGAAGTAAAGGCGTCGCTCCCATCTGCGAACTCACGCCGCTGTGCGAAGGCGTCGCCGCGGTCTTCGCGCGACTCGGCGTGGCGCCCGCGAAATCCGTGGGCATCGTCGCCGCCGCCTTGTCGCCGCCGCC
>Ga0066861_10000191_pt1 | contig 17256 bp, 8 predicted proteins | sample ETN02SmetaG_3_FD_66434 | JGI IMG/M metagenome (GOLD analysis project Ga0066861, IMG submission 66434) | Marine microbial and viral communities from oxygen minimum zone, Eastern Pacific Ocean - ETNP2014F10-02SV257 | ecosystem: Environmental > Aquatic > Marine > Oceanic ... | reverse complement strand
CGCTCGATACCATCCTCGCGCGCGTCGCCACCTCGAGCGCGGCGCGATACGGCGGCGCGCGCGGTCGAGACGGGACGAATTCGTCCTCGTCGTCCCCGTTTGAATCCATCCGCGTCGCGGCGTTCGCGTCGCCGTCGACGGCTAAGAAGGCGCCGAACGCGTCCGCGCGCTCGTCGGGGATCGAGCGAAGGACGCGCTCGTGCGCGCGAAGGGCGTCCGAGGCGACGGCGGTGAGCGCGTCGTCGTCGGCGGCGGCGTCTTCATCGGTCGCGCGCTCGGTGTCCTCGACCATGTCCACGGCGGTGTCTTCGTCGTCGACGAGGGGGGACTTGAGGCGTCGACGCGCGACGCCGACGCCGAGGGGGGTGTCGTCGTCGACGTCGGAGGCGTCGCTGTCGGAATCGAGGAGACCGACGCGGGTGGCCATGATGGATGGATGACGCGCCGCGGTGTGCGGCGGCGGCGGCGGCGGCGGCGGGGGCGCGCTCGCGAATGGGAACGCGCGGACGATGGACGGTCGGACGGCGAGGCCACGCGCGCGGGTTTCGTTGATCGGGTTTTCTTTATAAACGGTGCGCGGATGAGATCAGGGCGCGATGGTGTCCAGAGCCATGAAGGTGTCGACCCACGACGTGTCGAACACCGTCGGTTCGGTGGCGTCGCGAATGGGCGGCACGCCTCGGCCTCGATAGGCGGATCGCGTGAGTTTTTCCACCTCCGCCGGTGGTCGACTCGTGTCCAACGTGTCCAAATCGATGTCGCGCAACAGGGCGGATTGTTTCACCGCCTTGGCGGTATGCAGACGCGCCTCCGGATCGACGACGAGCAAGTCTCGCGCCAACGCCGTCGCTCGGGGATCGGCGCCCTCGCGGAACGTGTCCGTGAGATCGCACGCGCAGATCGCTTCGTACGTCTTGTGCGCGACGCGCATGCCGAACGGCGGCGTTCCTCGTAAGAGGTGCGCGATGAAGACCCCGAGCGAGAACCAGTCGGCGCGTTCGTCGTGGCCGGTGCTTTGCGCGACTTCGGGAGCCATGTACGCGGCAACGCCGCACACCGTGTACGTTCGACCGGGCGTCGAATCGTTCACGTCGAGGTGTTTGGCGAAACGGAAATCTGTCAACCGCAGCGCGCCGTGTTCGTCGATCGGCATCGTCTCGGGATCCATGCCTCTGAATATGACGTCCATCGAGTGCAGGTACTCGAGGACGAGCGTCAGCGAGGCGACGTAGTATCGAACGACTTCGACTTTCGATCCACCGCCGCACGCGATCACGGCTTCGAGCGCGCACCTGGGCACAAACGGGTACGGAATCGAAATGAAACTGGCATCCTTGGAGGGTATGGACGGTGTCGGGATGAATTCCGGACAATCCCGCGAGCTCGTGAGCTTGGTGATGATGGCGCGCTCGCGGAGAACGCCGTCGACGCGCGCGAGCGATTCCGCTCTCGCGAGCGATATTTGCACCGTAGCCTCCTTCAGAGCGCCCTTCATCTCGCGCATGTGTCCCAGGAGTGTCATGTATAACGCCTCGCGAGACGCCCTGTCGTCGTCGCCGAAACTCAACCGACGCTCGTGCGGGTCTGACGCACGAGAGACCGAAGACGCAGACATGACCTGCGAGCCCGCGCGATCGAAACTCGCGCTGGTAGTTCGCGAGATGCCCCCGAGACCAGTTACCACCGTGACGTCGGCCAAACTCACTCGCCAAACTTGTACGTCGTTGTCGATAGCTTTAATGTTCGTCGCGCACGGCGTGCCGCTTCCCGAGGACAAAAGCGCACGTTCGCCGAAGTGTTGACCCTTTCGCAACTTGAGAACGATCCTCGGTTGTTCACTCTCGTCGCGCGCGTTCGCGCGCACCGTGCACGCGACATTACCGGCGCTGATGACGTGAAGCGCCTTGAGAAGCTGTCCTTGACGCGCGATGAGTTCGTCTCTTCTCACCCGGATGAGCGTCTTGCCGCGGTTATCCACGACTCTGCTCGCTATGCGTCTCAAGTCGCTCAAACTTACAGTCTTGAGCGCATCGACGTCCCGCAACGCGCGAGTTAATTCGTTGACGTTCGATTCCGAGGCGTCGCGCACGATGCGAGCGTACGACGCATAGTCGAGCACCCAGAGACTTCCGTCCTCTTCCGCCGTGACTGTCTCGTGCGGCATCTGCGCGTGCGCCATGCATTGTTCGTTGAAACACATGCGATCACCGCCTTTACCGTACGATCGCACCTTGACAGCGTGTTTCGTCTCGACCTCTGATTTACTATCGCCCTCGTTCTCCACCCACTTGACGTTGTCCCGCCCAGTCAGAGTCCCACTCTCGACCACGTAAAAGGCGCGCAGAGAGTGCCTATCGTTTTGAGTGACGACGATATCTCTTTCGTACACTCGTTTCTTGTACATTGCGTTCATGATGTCGTCGAGAACGGCGTCAGATACACCGCTAAACAAGAAGGACGTCTTGAGCACCGCTCGCACCGACGCCTTGTGCTCCAAGCTCGATATGCATAAATCACCCATCTGCTGCTCCAAAGAGCCCGTCTCTTTGAGGGATAAATCGGACGGTAATCCATACGGATGTACGACGCGATAGCTTCGTCTCGTCTGCATGGTGAACGTCGGCATGACGCGACGTCTCGGACGAGCCGCGGTGGGCAACGGCGACGTGAGCGCGTTGGCACGGTCCGGAAAGTTGAATAGAGCGCCGACGCTCGCGACAGACTTCAGTGGCGTCGTAAATTCCTCTGGTTCGTCCGGGAAATCCTCGATGAGAATGACGATGACGGTGATGTCGTCCGTGCGCGTCTCGTATTGAAGCCACAGTTTGTACGATTCGACGACGAGCGCGATGGCGCTCTGTTGAGGATCGCTCGTCGCCAGCGCCGCTTGTATCACGTTCTCCGACGGAATGAACTCGAACACGCCGTCAGACGCGATGACGATAGCCTTTGTGTCATTGTTCAAACGAATCCGCTCAACCTCTGGCTTGGGTATGACACCTATGCATTCGGCGACGCCGTCGCCGATGGAACGCGTAAACGCCGTCCCCGGATACATACCGTTCTTCGCCCACAATCGCGGAGGATCACCGTCGTCGTCTTGCTCCGTCCCCCAACATTGCACTGCGGGATCCTTAAACCCTTCCAACTGATCGAGCGTCAACACGCGCGCGCCCGCCTCTTTCACGCGCTCGCACTCGTCGGGGCGAAACGGCGTCTGATCCGAGCTCAAATCCACCGTATCAATCCCCACCACCTCACCGGCATCGTTCCTCTTATTGATCCCCATCGTCGCCCTCGAGTCCCCGACGTTCACCACGCACACCTCTCGACCTTTGACGTGCGCGATCACCCCCGTGGTCCCGCTCAACGAATCATCAATCTCGCTCGCCCGCAGCGCCGCGTTTGTCGCGCGAAACGCCTCCTCGTACGCCTCGACGTTCCCAAATTCTCTCGACGCCAGCTCCATCGGCACTCTCTCCGCCGCGAATCCCGCGCACTCCGTCCCGAATTCCCCGTGTCCATCGAACACACCGAACAGGTGTTCGTCGTCGCGCTCTCGAAACCTCGACGTCGCCACGTACGCGTCTTGATTCATCTTCTCCGGCGCCTCTGGGTAATACCCACGTTGCGAGCACGTCGCGTATCGCACGACGTACGATTGCGACCCACCGGCGTCCGAGGTGAAGCGCACGCTCGCGCTGCGCGCGCCGACGACGCCGGAGAGTCTCGCGTTGTAATCATCCTGCGATAACGGACCGCCGCGAAGACGCACTTGGTAACTCACCGACGCGGGCGCGGCCGACGACGACGCCGTGGACGCGCGCGCGGAGGTCGGGAGGGGTTTACTCGACGCGTCGGACGCGTCGGCGGCGGAGGACGCGCATCCCATGACGAGGGAGACGCGCCGGCGTCTGACGCGGGGACGCGCGACGACATTGGGACGGCGAGAGACTGCGCGCGGCGGGAAGGGAACGAAAGGAAGCGATGGGTGCGATGGAGGGGGTGCGGGAGAGATGGGGTGCGGGAGAGATGTCGTGTGCGTGAGTGTGCGTTCGTTATTCGCGTCGTGAGGCTATCGCGGGTCGAGGGCGTCACAGCGCGTCGTCGAGGATGTGCTGGTTGCGCGCCTTGCTCTCGTCGCGTTGCGGCGGCGGGCCGACGCCGCCGGGGCGTATGCCCTGGATGCCGACGGTGGGTTTGCGCTCGCGTTCCCACGTTTCCTCGGCGGTATCGACGTGAGAGGTGACGGAGAGTTTCGTGCCTCGTTTGGCGGCCTCTTCGATGCGAGCTCGAATGGCGTCGGATTGTAACGCGCTAAACGGAGCGACGCCCTTCGAGGTGCCGGCGCCGCCGCCGTCTTTGGTGAAATCGTACACTTGTTTCTCGTTCCTGCCTCGACCACCGCCCTGAGCGCTCGTATCGTGCCAACCCATGGCTTCCATGCCCGCGCCGCCGTCGCGAGCGACGATGTTTTGTAGCGCTTGGTACACCGCCTCGACGTTGAGCTCCATGTTGAGTTGCTTCTCCTCGATGGAGTCGCTGGAGATGAGCAATCGCGCAACGTTACTACCCGCAGATTCGCTCGCGCTGAAGGTATCCTTACACACCACCATCACCTGCGCGATCTGTTCGGAGACGTGCACGATATCGGTGTGCATTTGCTGCAACGCGAGTTTGATGGCGCTCACCGTGGCTCCGGTGGACGTCCCCGTCGTCGTTTCGAAATCCTTCATACCTCCGGATTGAACGACGTTCAGCGCGCCAACTTTGTCCCGTTCGCGTTTCTTCATGTCCTCACCCTTCCGTTCCTCCTCCAAGATCTCGCGCCAGTTGGAACACACGGTGCGCGTCGTCGGTTCTAAAAACTTTCGCATGTCGCACTCGCTGAGCGCAATGCGCGCCATCTTGGGTTTATTGAGTTCGGAGAGCGAGTGTAAGAACTCATCCTGGAAGTTGCGCAGGAGTTCTGGCTGATGCTGCGCGCACATGTCGTAAAACGCGCCGCTATCCATCGTGAGCGCCTCGACTTTTTTGTCGAAGGGCATCGCGCACAGGATGCCCTTGTGAAAGCCGGATAACAAACCGGGATTTATGACGGTGCCAGGACCGCGAAGCGCCCCTTTCTCTTCGGCTAATTCTATCTGTTGTGCGCGCAAGGTTTTGCGCTTAATCTTCATGACGTCGTTGTGATGAAAACCAGAGGCTTCGTCCGCCGAGTATGTCACCCTTCCGTTCAGAGTAATGATGAGTTTCTCCGCCAACTCGTACGGGTAACACAATCGCGTCCCACGCGCGAACATGTGCGTGTCCATTGTTCGACATAAAATCTCGATGATGATTCCCTGGGGTACGATGCTACCGCACCCTCGCAGACCCTTCGCCATGGCTTGACCGTAAATGTAAAAGTTGACGTCGGCGCGTATCGCCTCTGGCAACGGATTGATGATGTCTCTGTTGACCAACTTTTGCGGTTGCAATGATTGCTTGTAGTGCGACCGAACGCGCGACTTTAACCCACTGGGCATCTTGTGTTCGGCGAGAAGTTCGCGCACGTGGTTCATGAGAACGGCGAAACGATTACCGGGAGAGTCCTCATCCATGGACATGTTCACGCCGGAGATGATTGCGGAAAACACGAAGCCCCCGGTGATCATCACGATGATGGCGATGACGCGTTCGGACACAGTCGTCGGGACAACGTTCCCGTAACCGACCGTCGTGAGCGTCTGCACCGACCAAAACAGCGCAGCGATGTACATGTGATTCTTCTTCCCGTCAACACCGCTCGCGTCTTCGCGTTGAAAATTGTACACGTACGCGTACAGACACGCCATCCAGTGCGAGAGGAGCACGAGGAGCGCGAGCAAGCGCCCGATGGTGACGAGTTTATAAACACGCATGAGCGTCTCTTGATAACGCTCCAAGATGCGAGTCGTGCGAACGACGCGCAACAGACGCAACATTTTCAACAGTCGCAGGCCCTCCGGAACTTTCGTCGTCGTCGCGGCGGCGCCACACGCCGACTCGGACTCCCACGAGCACGCCGACGTGCCGTCGATGCTTCTCGCGATGTAATCGATCGGGAGTAGCGAGATGGCGTCGAGCGTGAACCAACCCTTAAGATAGTGCTTCTGAATCTTCCATAAATTCGTCACGTAGTGGAAATCATCGTCGTCGGTGCTCGTTTCCCAGTAGGCGGTGAAAAAGTTGAACACCATGTCCACATAAAAGTAAATGTCGACGAAAAAGTCCACCACGTACCACGCTCCGTAGGAGGGTTCGGAAAATCCTAATCGATACGGCACGGCGATGGCGATGTAGAGCAACAGAAAGACTTGCAAAAAATCCCAATACTGTCTCAACTTCGTGGTCGGGTGCATGACGAAAATCGACCGATACTCGTCGTCGTCCTCGTACTTGGTCGTCTCCGCTATTTCATCCTCGTCATCGTCATAGTCACCGAACAACGTAAACCCATGGTCCTCCTTCTCCAAGAAATCATCCAATTGCGTGACGTCAAACTGTTGCTTCTGCGATTTGAGCACGCTCGCCAACTCGGCCAAACGCTGATTATCGAGGCGTTGGCTTTCCTTCTCCTCCTTCTCCTTACGCAGGTCCTTTACGCTCTTCGCCATTCCATGCTTCGCCCGCGTCGCGCTCCCTTTCGGTACGTTCACGATCCCAGCCTTCGCCCGATCCTTCACCCGTCGCATGGCGTCCATCATCTTTTGCGCGCGCGTCTTCGGTTTCTCCCCGCCGCCGCGCCCCGCGACGCCCTCGTCCGACCCCGCGCTATCGTTCACGTTCCCATCCCCACCCCTTCGCGAGGACGCACCCTCCGCGTTCACGCGCGCGCTTTCGTCCGATCCATCGCTCGAGCTCGCGTCCGATCCACCGCGCACCGCCCGTCGGTCCGTCCTGGGTGTTGGTTCGGGCCGTTTCCCGAAGAAATCCTCATCCGCCAGCGCTCCCCTTCTCGAATCGAACGCGACCTCGTTCGCGCCCTCGACGTCGGTCGCGCGTTTCTTCGGCGCGTTCCCGCTCCGAACGAGCCCGAGGCGTTCGCGCATCGCTCTCCGCGGACGCGTCGCGACGCGAATTCCCGCCCATTGGGTGCGGTGGTCGCGCGCGCCTGCGCCTTTTGTGACCGTTCATGACTCAAGGACGTGTGGGTCTCCCAGGAATCATTCGATGCATCATCGCCATGGCCCCCCGAGTGCGCGACGCGCGCGTCGTCGTCCGTCGTCGTCCGTCGTCCATCATGTCGACGCGACGCCTCGCGCGCGCGGTCCTCGAGCGCGCGTCCGCGCGCGCGTCCGTCGCCGCGAACGCGCGGTCGTCGACGTCGACGTCGACGTCGACGCGTCTCGAGACGACCGCGCCCGCGCCCGGGGCGCCCGGGGCGCCCGCGTGGTCGTTCGCGTCCTTCTCGTCGGCGGTGCGCGAGACGCGAGACGCGCTGACGCTCACGGACGCGTGCGCGAGACGGCTTCGAGCGCTCGCGGAGGACGACGCGTCGAACGCGGGGGGTGAGGGTGAGGGGACGCGATTGCGTCTCGCCGTGGAGGGCGGCGGGTGCTCGGGGTTCAAGTACGAGTTTACGCTCGAACGGGAAGGGGATGCCGAGGGTGGTGATCGCGTGTTTCGAGCCGAGAACGGTGCTGAGGTGGTCGTGGATGATGTGTCGTACGAATTCGTGCGAGGGGCGACGATAGATTACGTGGATGAGATGATTAAGAGCTCGTTTGAGGTGGTGAAGAATCCGCAGGCGGACGCGAGTTGCGGGTGCGGCGCGTCGTTCGGGGCGAAGGAGAGCGCGTTCGGGGCGTTGGGGGGGCAAACGTAGGGAGTGATCGAGTGAAAATGCGATTGGACCCGCGCGCGCGATGTGAGTGTAATAGAATAGATGCACAAAACGAAGAAATTGATCATCGCGATTTGAGATTCACGCCGACGCGCGAGCGGCTTCGATGTCGACGAGAACCTTCGCGGCGTCGCCCGCGGCGACGACGCGAGGCGTGCCCGCGGGCGGATCCCGTCCCATCTCCGGACCGATGGTGGAATCGTCCACCATGGTGAAACACGGCACGTCTTTGAATTTTCCGTCGGCGTGCTCGTGAATCTTCTTGACGCCGTCTAAAAACGGAAGACTCACCATCGCCGCGAATTCGTGCACGCGCGCACCGAGCTGATCGACGAGGTTAAATCCAGCCAACGCGGTACCACCCGTGGCGATCAAATCATCCACTAAAACGACGCGATCGCCCGCCTTGACGCTTCCGAGTCGCATCACCGTCTCATCCGTCGAATACTCGGTGACGTATTTCCCGCTCGACACCAGCACTCCCGGAAGCTTCCCAGCCTTACGAATCATCACGAACGGAATGTCCAACGCCATCGCGATCGGCGGTCCGAACAGAAACCCTCTCGCATCGAATCCCGCGATGTGCGTCGGTCCGTTCGCGCCCTGCGCGCGATACCGCTCGACGAAGAGATTCACCACCGCCTTGAACACCTCGGGCGATTCCGTGATCCCGCTCACGTCGTAAAACGACGGCACGTCGTGCGGGGAGTATTTCGGTCCGTACCACGGGAGCGCCGCGGCGATGCGCTTCACCTGCGCGTCGTCTTGGTCGAGACAAAAGTGATTCGGTCTGCGCGATGAGTGACGACGAGAGATGACGGTCGAGTCGCGTCGTCAGTCCATCGTCGAGTCGAGTCGAGCGAACGCGCGAACGCGCGCGAGGTCGTCGTCGTCGTCGTCGTCTCACGCGTCGAGTCGTGGACGCACCCGAGCGTCTTCACCGCGGGAGACATGGTGGAAAGATGACGACGCGAGCGTCAGAGTGACGCGACCGATGCGCGTCGCCGCCGCGGTCTCGCGCGCGTCGGCGTCGACGTCGACGTCGGCCTCGTCTTCGTCCTCGTCCTCGGTCTCCGCGTCGGTCGTCGCGTCGCGACAGCGGTGGCGACGCGCGTCGTCTCCGAGACGCGCGACCGCGCGCGAGGACGACGGCGATGGATTCATCGCGCTCGAGCGCGCGCTGGACGTCGCGCGCGGTGCGGGGGCGTTCGCCGTGCGCGACGACGCGTCTCCGAACGCGACGGTGGTGTACGTCGGGGGAGGAAGAGACGCGCGATTGGAGTTGGAGCGGTACGCGTCGGCGACGACGAGAGACGCGTCGACGCTCTCGGTGCGAGTGGTCGCCGCGCCGAAACGCGCGCGAGCGACGGTGGTCAGACAAAGAATTAAGGATATTATCGAGGAGCTGGGGTACGTGCCCGAGGATAACGTCGAGGCGGCGATGGAGAGGAAGAGGAACGCGTCGGCGACGTTTACGCGAGCGCATTTGGAGGCGTTACAGCGAGACGGATACGTCGTCATCGACGACGCGTTCGTCGGCGATGCGGCGACGAACGCGGCGGCGGCGGCGCGTGCGTTGTACGAGCGCGGTATCATGCAAAATCTGAGACAAGAGGGACGAGACGACGATGTCGCCGTGCTCGCCGTCGGACAACTGCCCGCGAGCGGTGAATTCGCCGGATTGAAACCGTGCGTGGATCTTTTGCTCGGCGTCCCGGACGCGCTTCGTCGAGCGCTCGCCGATGCCGACGCGGCGCCGAAATCGACGACTGACGTCGCGCTCGACGCCGATCTCCGCTCGAAGATCGCTCGATGCGAGAGCCCGGACCGACTGATGGTCGCGCGGTACGGCCCGGAGGCGTGTCGATACGTCCCGCACCTCGACAACGACCCGTCCGATCCATCCAACGACGCCGGCACCCCAGGCCTCCGTCCCAGCGATCGCGTCTTCACGTGCATCGCGTATTTAAACCCCGATTGGGTCCCAGACCACGCCGGTCGATTTCGAGCGTTTCGTCTCGGCCACGCCGCCGACTCGGGTTCGTTTCGCGACGTCGATCCCATACTCGGCCGACTCGTCGTCTTCGACAGCGCCAGGCTGCTCCACGAGGTTCGTCCGAGCGCGATTAAGGATCGATACGCGTGCACGGTGTGGACGAAGGACGCGTCGCGCGTCGCGTGAGCGGTCGGATGGTGTCACCAATACTATACCCGGTCGTAGCCTAACCGCGCCTTCCCGCCAAAACGACGCGTCGACCGCTCGACACACCCACCCGTCGACGACGATCGCGTCACTCGACGACGAGCGCCGCCGCCGACGCGCGATCGTGACCCGCGAACGCGCGACGACAACTTCGCTCGCGCTCGTCGTCCGCGCGCGTCGCGACGCGACCGTCATGTCGCCGCGCGAGGGCGGCGATCGGGGGGATGTCGGAGATTATGACGCGATGGCGATCGACGACGGTGCCGACGATGCTGACGAACGACGCGCGAGCGAGGGACGCGCGAGGGCGAGTTCACGAAGTGACGATCGAATTGAATCGATGGAGAGGGCGACGAACGACGACACGAGCGCGGAGACGACGTCGATGGCGTTGAATTCCCGAAATTCTCGAAGATTGCGATCGGGACAGGGACAGTTGCGCGCGCAGCAGTCAAACTCGGGGAATAAGTTCATGCCGTGGCTTCCGACAGCGCCCACGCTGGAAGGGACGCTCGAGAAGAAGTCGGTGGACACGGGATGGTTCGCGCAAATGTTCGGGAGCGGGAACGCGACGTGGAACTTGAGACACTTTCACTTGTACGATACGCATTTGTTTTGGGGGAAAGGTTTCAGCACCATGCACGGATACGGAACGATATTGAGCGTCAGGGACGCGCCGGAGGAAGGTCCGACGGCGTTCGTGTTGGAGATGATGGCGATTCCCAAGCGTTCGCTGCGGAGAAGCTTGCAGGAAAACATGCACTTCATGGAACTCATCTCTGGGCTCTGTTGTAAACCGGCTGGTTTCAAGACGATGACGCTCCGCGCGGGCAGTCGTCAGGATAAAGAACAGTGGATAGATGCTTTGTCGAACGGGGCGACGAGCACGCCGCTCGCGACGCGTATGCCGTTGGACTTTTCTGAAGAGATTCCCCCAAGTCCTCGCATTTCTACGGATAGCGAAAGGTCCGCCACTCTGGGCAGCGCCAAGCCAAAGAGATACGAAGAGCCTCCGCCCCCTTTATCTCCGAAACCGTTCTCGCTGACCAAAGGGCCAAATAATTCATCTTCAGATGATTTGGAAGACGACCTTCCGTTCCGATTAGCCCCGGATGACGCCGAACCGGACCATCAGGCAAAGCTCACGTCGAAGATGCTTAGCAAAGTTCCATCGGCGTTAAAAACCGATCCGAGATTTTCGATAGACGGGACGAGAGATGTGGAGATAGAATATTGTTCAAAGTCGGTCACGTTTAGCGAGAGCGTGGACACGCAGATCATCGCCAAGTCGCCGAGTAAAAGTGGGTTAGCCGCGGCGGAGGAAACGGATAGAGAAGCGAGAGTGCGCACTCGTCTTCAGCAGGCGGCAGGTTCATTCAGAATAAACGAGTCCGAGTTGAAAATAGGCACAAAACTCGGAATCGGCTCGTTCGGAGTCGTGCATCGCGCGAAATGGAACGACACTGACGTCGCCTTCAAGACAATGCACGCCGACGAAATGAATGACGAGACGGTGAACGCGTTTGCGGAGGAGATTCGAATGATGAGAGCTCTGAGACATCCCAACATAGTGTTATTTATTGGTGCGGTGATCCAACCGAATCGTATGGGTATCGTTTCTGAGCTCATGAAACGAGGAAATTTGGAACAACTGTTGCACGGGACTGGAGTGCAGAGCGACACGCTGTGCCAAAATGGTTTGCTCCGGCGTCAAATGGCTGCGGATTGCGCGCGAGGGATGTTATATCTGCACTCTCTTTCGCCGTCCGTGGTGCATCACGACTTGAAACCGGCTAACTTACTGGTCGACGCGAACTGGACGCTCAAGGTGAGCGATTTTGGTATGTCTGAGTTGAAAAATTACACGTACGGCTCCAACTGCAAAGCTCCCGGGGGTACGCCGGAATGGATGGCCCCAGAAGCGCTGCGTGGAGATGAAGTGAGCGAAAAGTCGGACGTGTACTCGTTCGGAGTCATTCTTTGGGAACTCATCACGCTGCAATATCCGTGGACCGAACTGTCGTCGCCGGTACAAATCGTGGCTCAAGTCGCATTCTTACACCGCCGTTTGAAGATTCCGAGCTGGATCGAAGGTCCGATGAGTGAGCTCTTGCACGATTGTTGGTTTCGTGAAATGGATGAACGTCCGACCTTTTCGAACGTCGTCGACCGACTCGTGGGCGATTACCCGTCGACGTGGTCTCTCGGAAACACGCAACAGAGCGCCGACGAGCGTGCAGCCAGCATCCTCGCGTCTCTCGGTGAAGACGAGATTGGATCACCTCCGGCGGAAGAGGAAGAATTCGTGGACGCGAGCGATGACGCCAGCATCACGGCGATCGATTCTTTCGCACCGAGAGGATTGAAACCCATTCGCACGCCGACTCCGGTGAACACCGCGCTCGCGACGCCCAGAAACCGAGTCCCGGGCTCAGAGGACGATTCCGCTGAAGAAAGCAACTCGTTCGATTCCTCGGGAGATAACTCCGCGATGAGCCCACCGCCGAGTAAATTGGATCCCAACCTCATGTCCACCGTCGGCGGATTTCGACCGAAACTCTTATCGCCGCTGAAAACGCCAAAGCGCGCGGCGAGTTAAATTATATACATCTCGACCGCGACCGCGTCAGCGCACGCATGTAAAACACGGCCACGCATTGATTCATCGACGACATCACCGTTCGCACCTCTCGATCGACATCCCGACGAGTTCCTTCGCTCTCGCCCGCGCGTCTCCTCGCCTCGCGTTCGACCGAGGCGAACGCCCGCGCCCGCTTCCACTTCAAATCGCGCCCGTCGCCACCCGACGCACCGAATTCGCGCGCGCCAGGGACGCGAACCGCGACGACGATGGATCCCTCGATGTTCACCCCCGAGATGATGGTGCGGTCGCGACGCACGAACCGCGCGCGTCCCCAAGATGCTGACTGCGATCGGGACGCATCATCATCCACCGTCGAACGTCCACTCGAACGCGCGCGCGTATGCGTTCGAATCGACGACCGACCGACCGACCGACCGACCGACTGACGCGAATCCCTTCTCTCCGCGCGTGCGCAGGCGCAAGCGCAGCAAATGATGGCCAACATGACGCCCGAACAGATGGAACAGATGCGTCGAATGGCTGGATCCATGGGCATGAACATGCCGGCGGGCGCGACGGAGGCGATGCGAAACATGACGGCGGATGACATGCGACGCGCGGCGGAAGAGATGGGAAATATGACGCCGGATCAGTTGAAGTCGCAGTACGAACAGGCGCAGGGGCACGCCAAGGCGACGGCGGCGTATAAGTACGCGGGGAGCGAGACGTTGAAGAAGGAGGGCAACGCGTTGGTCGGCGCGGGGAAACACGCCGAGGCGGTGGAGAAGTACGCCAAGGTAAAGGAGAATTTGGCGGATGATTCGAGCGCGGAGGCGAACACGTTGAAGTTGTCGTGCATGTTGAACACGGCGTTGTGCTTGAATAAGATTGGGAAGCACAACGAAGCCGTCGACGAGTGCACCGAGGCGTTGACGCTGGATTCGAGAAGTTTAAAGGCGTACTATCGAAGAGGACAGGCGTACGTCGCGAAGGGTGAGCTCGAACGCGGTGTGAACGATTTGATGCGTGCGAGCAAGTTGAGTCCGAGCGATGAGACCGTGGCGGCGGAGCTCGACGCGTGCGTCAAGGAGATGGAATCCAAGGGATTGGCTACGCCGGCGGCGTGTCCGGAATTCGACCATCCCGAGACGGCGAGACCGGCGAGCTCGAGCGCCGGCGCGGTGCCTTCCATGCCCGGCATGTCACCGGACGTCATGGCGCAGATGGAACAGATGATGAGCGATCCGAACACGATGGAACAGATGACGTCCATGATGGGTAACCTCACGGACGAACAGCTCGAACAGATGACGGCGGCCAATCCGATGATGGCGGGCATGAAGCCCGAACAATTGAAGCAAGCCGCCGGAATGATGAAAAACATGAAGCCGGAGACGATGCAAACCATGATGAAGATGGCCAAGTCCATGGGCGTGGAAGGCGGGGACTTACAGAGCGGCGACGTGATGGCGAAGATGCAAGAGGGGTTGAACAATCCGGAGATGCGCGAAGCCATGGTGGACATGATTCAAGGCATGGACACGGATTCGCTCAAGGAGATGTCGAAGAGCATGGGCATGGACATGGACGACGCGCAAGCGGAACAGGCGGTGAGTGCGCTGAAGAATATTTCGCCGAAGACGATGGAGCGCATGTTGTCCATGGCGTCCATGGCGGGAGGAGTGTACTCGCGATTTAAGCGACCGATCGATTGGGCGCTTCGAAACAAGCGCACGGCGCTGAGCATCTTCGTCGTCTTCACCGCTGTGGGCACGACGTACGCGCTTAGATGGTGGAGACGCAGAGGCGGAGACGACGTCGACGTCACGAACACCACGTTAGGAGGAGAGACCACGTTTTGATTAAAAAATACAGCTCCAAATCATTCATCACATTATTGACTCGTGTGCACGATGACTTCTCGCGCGGCGTCGTGCGAAAAGTGCGAATTACGAAACGCCGAGCTCGCGTAAAAGGGCACGAGATCCGTGATTCCGTACTCGCGCGCCTTGCTCTCAAGATCGCGGCATCTGACTGTCGTCATTTGTCCGGCGTTGGACGCTTGACTGTTCGGCGGTCTTCCGATGCTTTCCCAGCGAAGCGCCTCACGGAGCAAACCTCTTAGGATTTCCAAGAGGAGCGCGTCGTAGTCGCGATGGACGTGCATGTAACGCGCAAACTTTTTGTGCAACGACTTTTGCACGGATTGCTTCTGCGTGCCGATGAACGAACGGAGCATGCACCCGATGGCGGCGTCGATGTCGTCCGACGAGACGTGTTGGCTGAGTCGCATCGCCGCGCGCGCCTCACTCATGCGGATGATGGACTCGATGTGACGCACGGCGACGGGCATGCCTTCACGGGTTACGGATTCCTTACGAAGCTCAGCGTAAACTCTTTGAATTTTCGGCAAATCGTTCGTGTTGAGCTTGGGTCGGATCTCTCTCTTCGCGTACGCGATGTACTTTCGCAAGAGTTTCTGGTCGATGGGTTCGATGCCGTCGTCCAACTCTTCCTGCAACACGTCGAGCAAAGAGGACGTGTCGCCGTCAAACTTTGGGTGACTCTTCACGTGAGATTGAACGACGAATCGCGCCAACTTTTCATCCATGACTTGATCTATCACGTCGCGCACGACGCACAGGATATCGAAACGAGAAAGAATCGGATCCGTCAATTCGACGTTGTCACTAAACGTCTTGGACGAATCGTATCTACCGCCGATGGGGTTCGCAGCCGCGATGACCGAACATCTCGCTTGCAGAGAAGTCACGATTCCGGCTTTGGAAATGGAAATGGATTGTTGTTCCATCGCTTCGTGAATGGAAACGCGATCTTGCTCGTTCATCTTATCGAACTCGTCGATGAGACACACACCTCGATCGGCGAGCACGAGCGCACCACCTTCCAAAACAAACTCTCTCGTCACCGGATCCTTGTGCACGGCGGCCGTCAAACCGACCGCGGACGCACCCTTCCCCGTGGCATACACCGCTCGGTTGGCCGTGGCTTGCGTGTACTTTAAGAATTGCGACTTGGCAACTCCAGGATCGCCGAGAAGCAACATGTTGATGTCCCCACGCAAACGCGTCTTCCCCTTGACAAACTTTTCTTGACCACCGAAGAGCGCGAACGCGATGCCAGTCTTGATGTCTTCGTGACCGTGAATCGATGGCGCGATGGACTTGATGATTCTTCGCACGATTTTCGGATCTCGACTGAGCTTTCTGATCTCTTCGCGGTCCTCGTCGGTGAGCTTGTCCGACGAATACATGTCGCCCGTTCGTTCGACGTGATTCGCCTCGATGAACGTGGAGAAAACCGGGAACCCTTGCTGACGCGTGTTGAGCGACGCCTCGAAGTTGTTCGTGTACACGCCCGTGACGTCAATTTCGTCACCAGGCTTGGCGAGATCGACCAAATCGTTCAAGACGATGACCTCTTTGCTGCGAGGAATGCGTCCAGCCGGGACATTTCCGGGAGACTCTTGCAAAGTCAACTTTTGATAGTTGCGGTACACCGTCTTCGCGGAGTTGACCTCCCATCGTCCTTTCTGTTGACACTCCGGACATTGGTTTGGACGCTCCTCCTTGCTGCTATTGTTTTGGAAAATCGGACCGATGTTGTACGAGCACACCATGCACGTGTACGTCACCTTCTTCAACTGAGGGAACACGCCGGTGCGCTTCGTCACGACGCCTCGGACGCGAATCAACGCGTCCAAGTGCGCTTGGCGGATATCACGAATCGCATCCTCGACCGGTAAGCCGGTGATGCGCACGAAGACGTCGGGGTGGATGTCTCCGTAGGACGGATACAGGCGCAACACCTCGGTGAGCGCGACCTCGTCGAAGAGCTCGAGCATGTCCTTCGGAGCGTCCGCGACCCACGTCGCCATCAAGTGATCGCCCTCCGCCAATTCCACGTAATTGACTTCTAAACTCTGTCGGTTATTGTTGCACATCTCCCGAATCTTTTTGTGATACACCGATCGTCCCGCCGCGTCCATCTTTCCCTTTCTCAGGAACCGACTCAACCGCCTTCGAATCTCCGCCTTGGTGCGATCCTTCGTGATCCACTCGCGCAACGGACAATCGTAACTCTCGATGTTCACTTCAAATTCTTCGTCGTCGTCCATCTCCCCATCCGCCGCCCGATCCGCGGCGCGGCGTCTTCGAGCCTGACGCAACCACTCGTCCTCGCCCTCCTCCAACGCTCTCGGTCGCGTGCGACCGCGTCGACTCTGTCCACGCTCCTCGTATAAATCACGCTCTTGCATCTCACTCTCAGCCCGCAAACGCGCGTCCAGCTCCGCCTCCTGATCGTAATCCTCCTCGTCCTCCGCCAAACCCGCGGCTTCGTATCGATCCAAGTGCGGCATCACTTGGTAATCCCTATCGAATCGCATCGACGCCGGAGCGACCGCGCGGTCGTCCGTCACCACATTCATCGTCAGTCTCCCATCGTCGACGTCCTTCCCCCTTTTCCTTCGCCCACGCGCGCGCATTCATCGAGAATCCCTCGCCCTCGCGTCTTCCGTCGCGTTCAAACGTCGGGACAGCTCGACACTTTTGAAAATCCACCGATCTCATCTCTCCCCCT